>Ga0247610_10008364_pt1 | contig 10527 bp, 8 predicted proteins | sample 174DNAGHGhighgp2_FD_193483 | JGI IMG/M metagenome (GOLD analysis project Ga0247610, IMG submission 193483) | Sheep rumen microbial communities from Palmerston North, Manawatu-Wanganui, New Zealand - 1742 DNA GHGhigh gp2 | ecosystem: Host-associated > Mammals > Digestive system > Stomach > Rumen ... | reverse complement strand
TACAGAACTAGCGCCGCTTTATTCAATTGATAGAGTATGTATAAAGCTTGATGATAAATTTGATGTTTTATATAAAAATGAAGATATGTTGGGTGAATGCTATCCAATTCCAATTGAAAAATATAATGAGGTTGGATATAAGAATAATATGATTCTTGCAATTAATTTTAGAACTCATTATGAACAAACTGATCCTAAATTCTTTAAGATGCTAGAGGATAATAATTCAAATGCCCAAATGGTTATTAGAATTAAAACTCATTCAAATAAATATGGTTATTTAAGACTAGATAAATATAGAGAAATGATATGGAATTCTGATGTTAAAATTATATTCCAAACTCTAGCAAGTCTATATGCAATTGAATTAGAAAGAGGTATTAAATAAGATGGAATTTATTTGTTACCCTAAATGTACTACCTGCATTAAGGCAAGAAATTGGCTTATTGCGAATAATATAAAATTTAATGAAAGAAACATTAAGGATAATAATCCAACAAAAGAAGAAATTATTAAATTTCATCAATTGAGTAATTTAGATATTAATAAATTATTTAATACAAGTGGATTATTATATAAGGAATTAAATCTAAAAGAAAAATTAAAGGAAATGACATTAGATGAAAAATATGATCTATTAGCATCTAATGGAATGCTAGTTAAAAGACCAATAATAGTATTAGAAGATAAGGTATTTTTTGGATTTAAGGAAGAATTATTAAAGACTATATTATAGTATCCCATACAATGTATGGGATTATTATTTAATAAAAAAGTTCATCATTGTAGATGAACTTAATTAGTTATTTTAATAGTGCTTCCCAATTATATGGAAAACCAAATTGTTGCAAAGGTTTGATGTATTTGTTTTCGTGTGTTTTTTTAATGCATTAGAAAAGGAATGTAATAATAAAAAAGCCCCGGGAATAACCCCCAGGATTCGGCCAGTTCGGTATTTCACAACTGGTTCTTCACAATTATTTTATCATAAGAGTGAAAAATATCAAGTTTTTTCATTGAATAAAAATAATGATGAATAAAAAATGTGTTATATATTATAGTATCCCATACACCGTATGGGATTATTTTTCTTTTACCTTTTATTTTTATTAAAAATAAATTATAATTTAAAACGAGGTGTTTGAAAATGAAGTATACGTTTATAAAAGAAAAATATATTGATGAAATAGATTCTAATGTGAAAATTTATAAGCACAATAAGAGTGGTGCTAGAATCTGTGTTATGGAAAATGATGATGAGAATAAGGTATTCTCTATCGCATTTAGAACTCCAGCAATCAATAATTGTGGCTTAACACATATCCTAGAGCATTCAGTTTTATGTGGCTCTAAGAAATATCCAGTAAAGGATCCATTTGTTTCATTATTAAAATCAAGCTTAAATACATTTATTAATGCATTTACATTCCCTGATAAAACAATGTATCCATGTGCTAGCTTAAATGATAAGGATTTTAAGAATTTAATGAGCGTTTATATGGATGCTGTATTTTATCCAAATATTTATAAGTACAAGGAAATCTTTTATCAAGAGGGATGGCATTATGAATTAAAGGATAAGAATGATGACATTAAGATCAACGGTGTTGTTTATAACGAAATGAAGGGTGCCTTCTCTAATCCTGAGGAGACTTTAACTCGTCATATCATGCATTCATTGTATCCTAATACTGCCTATGGCTTAGAATCAGGAGGAGACCCTGATTATATTCCTGATTTATCATATGAGGAATTTATTAATTTCCATAAGAAGTATTATTCTCCATCTAATTCATATATCTATATCTACGGTAACTGTGATATGGAGGAAAGATTAGATTGGCTAGATAAGGAATATTTATCTAAGTTTGATGTAGTAGATTTTGATTCATCTATTAAGCCACAAAAGGCATTTGATGAGGCAAAATATGTAACAGAATATTATCAAGCAGATGGTAATTTAGATAATAAGACATTCCTTTCTTATAATACAGTTTTACCTTCAATTTTAGATTCAAAGAAGATTGTAGCCGCTGGTATACTAATTGATGCATTATTTAATATTCCTGGTGCGAAGCTAAAGGAGAAGATTCAACAGGCAGGTATTGGTTCATCAGTAAATGCAATTTTTGAAACTGATTTATATGAGCCTTTCTTATCAATTGTTGTTCAAGGCTCTAATGCTGATAAGGAAGAGAAACTAATTGATGTTATTGATTCATATTTATATGATTTAGTAAAGAATGGTGTAGATAAGGATTCAATTTTATCATTAATTAATCATACTGAATTTGAAAATAGAGAAAAGATGTTCTCTGCATCTTGGCCTAAGGGCTTAATGATTCAAATTTCAGGTATTTCTACATGGTTATATGATGATAATGAGCCATTTAAGGGATTAGAATCATTAGAAATATATAAGGAATTAAAGAATGATTTATTAAATTCTAGATATTTTGAGGATTTAATTGATGAATATATTTTAAATAATAATCATAAGTCATTTGTAAAGCTTATTCCTACATTAGATTATCAGGATAAGAAGGATGAATGCTTAAAGGAAAAGCTAGCTGAATATAAGAAGTCTTTGTCTGATAAGGAATTAGATGATTTAATTAAGCTAAATGCTGATTTAGAAAAGTATCAAAGTGAAGAGGATTCAGAAGAAGCATTAAATACATTACCTAGATTATCATTAGAGGATTTAAATCCAAATCCAAAGGAATATAAGCTAGATGTATTTAGTGATAATTATAAGGTTTTATATTCTAATTATCATACAAATGATATTGCTTATATTAGATATGTATTTGATATAACTAATATTTCAAGTGGTGATTTAAATGCTTTATCATTATATACAGCATTAATTAGACAAATGAATACTGATAAATATTCATATTTTGAAATCAATCAAATGATTTTAAATGAATTAGGTGGTATTGGCGCTGAAATAGTACCAGTTACTGATGTTAATAAGAATGTTAAATGCTATTTAGTATTATCTGTTTCATGCTTAAAGGATAAGATAGATTTCGCTAATGATTTATTATTAAATATCATTAAGAAAACTGATTTTAGTGATACAGATAGATTATATAAGAGACTAGCAGAAATAAAGAACGCTATCGAAAATAGTATTGTAGGTAGAGGCCATGTTGTTGCTATAACACGTGCGGCATCATTTACAGACTTACAATTTAATATAAGAGATAATATCGGTGGTATTGCATATTTAGATTATATTGAGGATGTTTATAAGAATTTTGATTCATATAAGAAGGATCTTATTAAGGATTTAGAAAATATGAAGAATGTATTTGCTAAGAATAATTTCACTGTATCTATTACAGGTAATGAAGAAATCTTTACTCTAGCAAAGGCAAGTGCTGATAAATTTTATAATGAATTAGATTTAGAAGCTAAATATAATCGTGATGTATTTATGCCACAAAATAAGAGTGAGGCTATTAAGACTACATATAATGTAAATTATGTTGCTAGATGCGGTAAATTTAGTGATAAATATACTGGTGCTTCTTTAGTACTAGAAAATGCATTATCATTAGATTACTTATGGCAAAATGTAAGAGTATTAGGTGGAGCATATGGATGTATGCTACAGGTAATGCCACAGGGTGGAATTGGATTTACATCATATAGAGACCCTAATATTGATAGAACTAATAATGTATATTCTGAAACTCCTAAATTCATTGATGAGATGGATATAACAGAAGAGGATTTATTAGAATTTAAGATTGGTGCTATTGGTAATTCTCAAAGCGTTGAGCATGTAAGAGATATGAGTAAGACCGCCGCTATGCTATATTTTAAGGGCGCTACTTACGATTATAGAAAGAATGTAAGAAAAGAATTATTAGAGGCAACTGCCGATGACTTAAAGAATATGTCTAAGTGGTATAAGGAAGCTTTAGCTGATAGCTCAGTAGTTGTTTTAGGTAATGCTAATTTATTAGATAAGTCAGAAATTAAGTTTGATTCAGTTAGAAATTTAATTAAGGATTAATTATGATAATTAGTGATAAGGCAAAGGATTATTTCAACAAGAATTTAAATGAATTAAATTTAAATACTGTAGAATTTAAAATATCTACATCCTGCTGTAGTGGAGGCTATGGTATTCATATTGGTTATTTAAATAGTGATTCAGATCTATTTGTTAATGGTATTAGAATTAAATTTGATGGAGATAAGGAAATATTTGATACATTAAAAATAGATTTAATCGGTGAAATGATAACTTTTGATTAATTTTATTCGAACTTTTATTAATTATTTAAAATAATAATTAAAATAATTGAAAACAATATAGAATTTTGTTAAAATCAAAATTGTATTAAATAAAGGGGAGATTTATTTATGAAATTAGGATTGTTTGGCTATGGAACAATTGGTAGAGGTGTTTACACATTAATTGAACAATTAGATAAGTCATATAATTGTGAGATTAAGAAGGTATTTGATTTACCAATTAAGAAGGACCTACTAGGCGATAAGCTTGTTTGTGATATCAATGATATCATCAATGATAACGAGATTGAGGCTGTAGTAGAGGTTTTAGGTGGACATGATGTTCCATATGAGGTTATTACTAAGTGCTTAAAGAGTGGTAAGAGTGTTATCACTGCTAATAAAGAGGTTGTTAGTAACCATTTAGAGGAATTCATTAATTTAGCACATGAGAATAATGCTTCATTCTGCTTTGAGGCATCTGCAGGTGGAGGAATTCCTGTAATTAGAACTTTAATTGATAATATTAAGGTAAATGATGTAAATGATATTTATGGTATCCTAAATGGTACTACAAATTATATATTAACTAGAATGGATGAGGATGGATTATCTTTTGATGAGGCTTTAAAGCTTGCTCAAAAGAATGGCTTTGCAGAGGCTAATCCAACAGCTGATTTAGAGGGCTTAGATATAGTTAGAAAGATTAATATCCTATCATCTTTAGCATTTAAGGGAAATATCTCTAATGATGATATTTATCATTATGGTATTACTGGTGTTAATAAGGCTATCCTAGATAACATTAAATCATTAGGCTATGCTTTAAAATTTGTTGCCTCATCTAGAAAGGTTGGCAACGATGTAACAATCAGAGTAGAACCAACTATGGTTAAATTAAATCACCCATTCGCTTCAATTAAGAATGAGTTCAATGCTGTATTATTTACAGGCTCAACAAATGGCGATTTAATGTTCTATGGTAAGGGTGCTGGTTCAATTCCAACTGCTACAGCAATCGTTTCTGATTTAGTATCTATTTTAGAAAATAGAAGCTATATCGGCTATAAGAATGAGAATAAGCTAGTTGTTAATGCTAATTCTACAAATACATATTCTTACTATATCGTAGGAGAAGATGGTAAAGGTAAATTCCGTGAGCGTGTAAGCGACGAGGAATTAGCAGAGGCTTTATTCTACGCTAGAGTATTAGATTAATTATTAACTACCACTTTCGAGTGGTAGTTTATTTTCCTAAGGAGGGGGATTTAAATGACATTCGAGGACTTTAATTTAAAGGAAGAATTCTTTAATAATTTCTCATATGATGAAATAAAGGATTCCTTAACAGGCTCAATAAATAGACAATATTTATTAAAATATATGTCTTATTTAATTGATAATAATATTCCTTTTAATTTAATATCCTTTGATATTGATAAGCTTAAGCTTTTTAATAGTGATAATGGTCATTTAAACGGAGATTTATTAATAAAAAAATTAATAGATATTATTTTACCTTTATTACCAAAGAATAGTATTATTGGTAAATTAGATGGTGATGAAATATCTATTGTAATTAAGGGTGAATATTCATATGATGAGAAGTGGTCATTACTTAGATCAATTCATCAGGAAACTAGAAAGCCTATTATCATAAATGATAAAAGCTATCTAGTAACCTTAACATCTGGCTTAGTATCATATTCTGAAAATTCTAATAATTTAGAGGAATTATTAAAACTATTAGATAAGGCCTTATATAGAGGTAAATCTAAGGGTGGAAATTGTTATATCATTTATAGTAATACAAGACATAAGGATTTAACACTAAAGCCTGAGATTACAATGATAGAAAAGATTAATAAGATAAAGAATGTATTTAATAATTCTAAGAAAAAGGAATTATTAGATAATACCTTATCTTTAATAAAGGATTTATTAAATGTAGATGGGGCTATATTCTTTTCTAAGAATAATATATGTCACGCTAATAATATCATTATGACATTAGATAATATTGATATTGATGTTATTAATCAAGAATATAATGATGATATTATTAAAATTAATTCCATAAGTGAGCTTGATGATTTAAGCTATTTATTTAAGTTTATGAAAGCTAATGAAATGAAATCATGCTTAATATTTAAAATGAAAATAAAGAAGGAAGACGCCTTACTAATGGTTTATTCAAAGCATAATAAGCCATGGAATGAAAATGATATTGTATTAACTCAATGTCTATCTGATTATTTATCTTTCAATTTATAGCATCCAAAGCGATGCTATTTTTTTACAATACAAATGTCACAAATATTGACAAAAATAATACAAATTATTATAATGAAATTGAATGGAAGTGATTAAATATGAAGTTATACGATTATCTTATAAATAATTATGAATTAAATGTTCCAATTCTAATAAATGATATAAATATTAAAGATATGTCAGATGTTAATATTAGAAAGCAGTTGTCTCGTCTAATCGAGATGAAGCTTATTGAAAAATATGCTCAAGGTGTTTATTACCTTCCTAAAAAAACAGTACTAGGTGTAAGTAAGCTATCATTTGAAGATGTTGTAAATAAAAAATACATTTCAAATGATAACGAAATATATGGTTTTTATTCTGGATTATCTTTTTTAAATAAACTTGGTATTAGCACACAAATTCCGTTTACTTATGAGATTGTAACTAATAAAGAAACAAGTAGAAAAAGAGTTATTACTATTAATAATAGAAATATTATATTAAGAAAACCATATGTTGAGATAAACAAGAATAATGTGTTAGAACTACAGTTTTTAGATTTTATTAATTCAAACTCAATCAATTTGTTAAAAAATAATTATGAATTGATAAAGGAATATATTAAGAAATTGAATAAGAAGGTTTTTGTTGAATCATTGATTTGTTATCCAGCAAAAACATCAAAAAAATTGATAGAAAGTAGGTTATTTTTTGATATGGTGTAGATGAACGGTATTTTTTAATACTGTTTTTTTACATTTGACATATACCCCCTATGGGTATATAATGAAGATGAAATAGAGGTGTTAATATGAGCTGTGAAATGTGTAATACTAAATCTAAAAAAAGAAGCGAAGATGAGAAGAAGAATTTAATTACTAGATTAAATAGAGTATCTGGTCAAATAAATGGAATAAAGACAATGATAGAGGAAGATAGATATTGTGAGGATGTTTTAATACAGCTTTTAGCAGTAGAAAAATCAGTAAGAGCAATATCTAATATCGTTTTAGATAATCATATGCATTCATGCTTAATTGAGCATATAGAAAAGGGAGATTATTCTATCATTGATGAAATCAGTGATCTAGTAAGGAGATTTCAATAATGAAGAAAAAATATGACATTGAAGGAATGACATGTGCTGCTTGTCAAAGCCATGTTGAAAATGCCACTAAGAAGGTTAATGGTGTTATATCATGTTCTGTTAACCTACTAAATAATAATATGACTGTCGAGGTAGATGAAAGCTATAAAGATGGTGATATTGAAAAATCAGTTAGTGAATCAGGATATAAGGCCTATATTAGTGGAGAAAAGAAGGAAACAAAATTAGATAATAAGGATCATTCCTTAAGAAATTTAATTATTAGTGCTGTAATACTTTTAGTATTAATGTATGTATCTATGGGTAATATGATGTGGGGATTCCCTTTACCTCCTATCTTTGATATGAATGAAAATAAGATGGGATTTGCGTTAATTCAATTTATCCTATTATTACCTATTGTTTATATTTATAGGGGATATTTTATTAGAGGCTTTAAGAGATTATTTAAATTAGAGCCTAATATGGATTCATTAATAGCTATTGGAGCGACAGCTTCAATAATTTATGGAATATTCTCATTATTTATGATTTCATATGGATATTATCTAGGTGGAGTAAATGGTGATAAATATATTGAAACATATCATAAAGATTTATATTTTGAATCTGCAGGTATGATATTAGTATTAGTATCACTAGGTAAATATTTAGAGGGCTTATCTAAAAGAAAAACAACTAAGGCTATAGAGGCTTTAGTTAATATGGCACCTACAAAGGCTAGAATATTAAAGGATGATGAAGAAATAATAATAGATGCTAAAAATGTTAAAATTGGCGATATTGTTATTGTTAAGGCTGGAGATATTATTCCTGTAGATGGTAAGGTAGTTGATGGAAGTGGTTCTGTAAATGAATCTAATATTACAGGTGAGCCAATACCTGTATATAAGAATAAGAATGATAAATTATATTCATCTACTATATTAGAATCAGGCTATTTAAAAATAGAAGCTGAAAAGGTAGGAGATGATACATCATTTTCTAAGATTATTAAATTAGTAGATGAGGCATCTAATAGTAAGGCTCCTATTTCTAGAATTGCAGATAGAATATCTAAAATATTTGTTCCAATAATCTTAGTTATTGCGATATTAACATTTAATATTAATTTAGTAGTTGCGGTAAATATGGATTTAGATTTAAATGTGTATTCACTTGCCCTAAATTTTGCAATAACAGTAGTAGTAATTGCTTGTCCTTGTGCACTTGGACTTGCCACACCAGTTGCTATAATGGTTGGTACTGGTAAGGGTGCTTCACTAGGTCTATTAATAAAAAATGGTGAGGTATTAGAAAATACATCTAAAATAAGAACTATTGTATTTGATAAGACAGGTACTATTACAATAGGTAAGCCAATTGTTACAGATTATATTTCATATAATGATGATTTAAATTCTATTTTATATAATATTGAAATTAAGAGTAATCATCCACTAGCTAAGGCTATTATTGAATATACTAAGGATAATGCTAGAGTAGAAGACTTTGGTGATGTTACCTTAATTGAAGGTGAAGGATTAAAAGCAAATTATTCAGATCATAATTATTTTATAGGTAATGATAAAAATTATAATTTAGATGATGAAAAGAAGAATATAATTTCTAAATTAAAACAAGATGGAAAAACTGTTTTAATCATTATGGATAATGATAATTTATTAGGAATTATAGCCCTAAAGGATATGCCTAAAGAAAATTCAAGGGAAGCTATTTCTAATCTAAATAAGATGGGTATTAAAACTATAATGCTTACTGGTGATAATAAGGAATCAGGATTAAAAATAGCATCTGATGTTGGAATTGATGAGGTTATTGCTGAGGTTTTACCTATCGATAAGGGAAGAATCATTAATGAGATAAAGGAAAAAAATACTAATGGATTAGTAGCTATGGTTGGAGATGGTGTTAATGATGCCCTAGCCTTAGCTAATTCAGATATTGCTATATCAGTTGGAAGTGGTAGTGATGTAGCTATTAATTCAAGTGATGTTGTATTATTACATAATGATTTAAATGATATTCCTAATGTAATTAGATTATCAAAAAGAATCCTAAATACTATTAAATTATGTTTATTCTGGGCATTCTTTTATAATTTCATTTGTGTAATACTTGCAACTGGATTCTTATATTACATTAATGGATTTAAGATTACTCCAATATATGGTTCTATAGCGATGTCTATATCAAGTGTATCTGTTGTTTTAACAGCATTAACAATTAATTTATTTAAGGTAAAAAATAATAAAAAGGAAATAATAAAAGAAGAAAGAAAGGTAGAAGAAAAGATGGAAAAGACTGTTATTAATGTAGAAGGAATGATGTGCATGCATTGTGCTAAGCATGTTGAGGAAGCTTGCTTAAAGGTTGAAGGTGTAAAGACTGCAAAGGTAGATTTAGATAAGAAGAATGTTACCTTAGAGGGAGACAACATTGATATCAATAAGGTAAAGGAAAATATTAATCAAGCTGGATATAAAGCATAGTTATTTTGGTCAAGGAGTACTAGAAATAGTACTCTTTTTCTTTAACAAATAATAAATTATTTGAATTTAAGACTTTTGGTGTTAAAATTATTATGTTTATTGAATGGAGGTAAATATGCTAGGTTCTGATAAGATTTTATTTGCCGAAGAAGTTGAAGAGGCAGCTCAAAATGTTAAAGAGAATGTTTCTATTGATTGGCAAAAGGTTATAGATACTATTGTTGATTGGTGTACTACAACTGGTATTAGAGTACTTATTTCTTTAATTATTATAGTAGTAGCCTTTAAGCTAATTAACTTTTTAAGTAAAAGAATATATAAAAGATTAACTAAGAAAAAGGCTGATGCTACATTATCTAAGGTTTTAGTTCAAACAGCTAGAATTGCTTTAAAGGTATTAGTAGTACTTGCATTAA
>Ga0247610_10008362_pt1 | contig 10528 bp, 10 predicted proteins | sample 174DNAGHGhighgp2_FD_193483 | JGI IMG/M metagenome (GOLD analysis project Ga0247610, IMG submission 193483) | Sheep rumen microbial communities from Palmerston North, Manawatu-Wanganui, New Zealand - 1742 DNA GHGhigh gp2 | ecosystem: Host-associated > Mammals > Digestive system > Stomach > Rumen... | reverse complement strand
TCAGAAGCGGAAAACTGTACAAATGTGTTGAATTTTCTATTTCCCTTTGATAAGATAATATATTAAGATAAATACAAATAGAGATCGGGTGATTCTATGAAAAAGATAATCAAAGGCATCTCTGTTCTTTTATCTGTGTGCCTGCTGCTCAGCGTTACGGGCATATCCGCACTGGCCGAGACGCCGGAAAAGAAAGGGTGAAGGAAGAACAGCAGCTAGCACCGGCTGAAGTGACGGTTGTGGTTGATGCTCCGCCTGTCGAACAACGACAGGTCAAACATTGACTGCCGAAGCATCGACTGCCCAAACATCAGATGCAGTTGTTCCTGCTGAAGCATCTGCGCCAGCAGTGAATGATGGGACACCCGCATCCGAGGAGTCCGAATCCAAGGAGCCCGCATCTGAGGAATCCGAGGAATCTAAATCCGAAGAGACCAAGACCGAGGAGCCTGCATCTGAAGAGCCTGCAATCGAAGAACCTGCCGGCGGACAGATCGATCTGCTGATCCAGGGCGGTACCGGCGTGTCCTCGGATTCCGGGACAAGTACGGGGATTGCGGCTTCAGCGGACAGCACCAGCGGCGTGGCAATTGTCATCGAAGGGGATCTCAGCACAAAAGGCTGAGATCAGCCGGCACCGGGAATACAGCGTATTCGGAATAAATGTGAAAGAGCGTGTAATCATGGCGAACATTACGGAATCCTATCTTATCGATCACTTTTACGAGGCTTTGGAGAAAAAACAGATACAAGCCTACTTTCAGCCTATTTTTCGTTCCCTTACGGGGAAGGTTTTCTGTGCGGAATCGCTGGCAAGATGGATTGACCCCGAAATGGGGATGATTGTCCCCGCGGACTTCATTCCCGTGCTGGAGAAAAGCAGGCTGATCTGTGAGCTGGACATGGAAATGCTGCGGCAGGCCTGCGCGGCCTATCAGGAGCTTTCCGGGAGAGGTATGCCGATCCAGTCGTTCTCCGTCAATCTCTCCAGGCAGCATTTCCAGAATGAGGATGTGTTCGGAAAAATCAACGCGATTCTGGAGGAGTATCATGTCCCTCACGCGGCCGTCAAGCTGGAGATTACGGAAAGCCTGATGCTGGAAGACGCCGATGTGTTCCGCCGTGTCTTCCATATGTTTCAGGAGGCAGGGTTTTCCGTCTGGCTTGATGATTTCGGCAGCGGCTATTCGTCGCTGAACGTTCTTCAGAACTACAGCTTTGACGTGCTGAAGTTCGACATGTTCTTCCTGCACAGTCTGACCGATAAGGGCAGAAAACTGCTGGCATCGCTGACAAACATGGCGAAAACCCTTGGCATTCACACGCTGACGGAAGGCGTGGAGACCGAGGAACAGCGTGATTTTCTGCTGGCATCCGGCTGTGAAGCCATGCAGGGCTACTACTTCTCGAGACCGCTCAGCCGGGATGACTTCTTCTCACTGATTGAGAAGAATCCCGGAATCCTGGAAGCTCCGGAGAACAAGAACTACTGGGATGAGATCGGACGCTTTAATTTTCTGAGTCCGAACCCTTTGAAGGAATACGAAGAGGGAAAAAGGGAGAAAGCTGCGGCAGACTTCAGCAGCTTTGACAGCTCCACGGCGCTGGTGGAGTGCAGCCAGGATGGGTTCCACTATGTCTACGCAACGGAAGGCTATAAAGCCCGTCTTCGCGATCTGGGCTTCGGATCCGTCAACAGCCTGGAGAATGCTCTTGACAACACCCGGAGCATGCAGTATCTGATGCTGAGAAAGCTCTTCCTGGATGCCATTCAGCAAGGCACGATCCAGATGATCGAATATGCCTATAAAGATGTCTATTACAGGATCAGTGCGCAGCTGGTTTCCAGACGGCGGGGATTCTCGATGGTGGCGCTGCGCCTGAACACGTTTGACGCGGAGCACGGATCACAGACCGACCGGAAAGTGATGAATTATGCCGGTGCGCTGTTTACAACCTATGATCTGGCCGTTCTGATCTATCCGGAGAAAAACAAGGCATCACGCCTGCATACCGCGAATAACCTGCCGGTCTATGACCGTGAGCCTTCCATTCAAGACTGCGTTTTAAAATTCTGCGAGACAGAGGTCGAGCCAGCCGACCAGAAAAGGTATTTGCAGTTCCTGGAATTCCGAAGCTTACCGGCAAGGATCGAAAACAGCGCCAGCAATTTCATCCAGGGCTTTTTCCGAATGCGATGGACGAATCATCCGAACAGCTGGCGTACCGCCCGTGTGACACAGGTTCCGGCCTTTGATGAGCTGACTTATCTCCTGACATTTCAAACGGTACCGGACGTCGTGACAGACTGGCTTGACAGGACAGCGGCGGAGCATCCGGAACTGCTGTCCTGATCCCGGCCATGGGAAAACAGAAACACAGAGCCTGAAATTTTGACCGCTGCCCCGGATGCGGGGCAGCGGTCAGTTTGAAATCGGGTACCGGAAAAAGCCAGTCTATGCTCTGCTCAGACGCCCGGCGCAGACCTGCGCTTTCCGGGCCGTCTCCTCTTCGTCGATCCCCAGCAGGCGGCCATCACGGACGACCTCACGCCCGGCAACCACGACGCTTTTTGCCGGTTTGCTGCAGCCCACCGTCCCCAGGAAGCTGCCGAGATCCTGGCCGACCCCGACCGTATCCAGCCCGGCCGCATCCACCAGAAACAGATCGCCCGCCTTTCCGACGCTCAGCTGTCCGATGTCATCCAGCCCTTTCCAGATCTCATACAGGGTAATGAGCCAGGGGAACAGCTCCATCTTCTGTACCTGAGGCAGATTTCTCGTGAAGGTCTGATAAAGGTGATTGTGCGTGTTGATCAGGCCCGGATACACAAAGCAGCCGTCGGCCGGATTTCGCGGTCCGCCTGCCGGGCTTCCTTTCCGATATAGGTGATAACGCCGTCCTCGATCAGGATACTTTCGTTTTCCAGAACACGGTCCTCGTCATCGACGGTGACGATGGCCAGGGCGTTTTTTACAAGCAGGGAGCTCATGGGCCTTTCTCCTCTCGTCTGTGCTGATTGAAGTATAATGGGAGAAACCGGGGAATGCAAGCTGCTTTTCATGATCCGCACGAAAACAGGGGACGAAGAAAGCGTATACCCCGGAAAGCCGCTTGACACGGAAAACAGAGGGGACTATCATACTGTTAACTTATCCGACGGGGGATGTATCAATGACCGGTCCTGCCGAACAAAAGCAAAGCCATGTGGAATTCAGACTGCTTACGAGGCTCTTCTTCCGCCTCCTTCCGTATCAGGCTCTTCTGATCGTCATCAATGCAGTAAACGGCATCGTAGACGGCCTGGTTGCCAGCAACGCGGTCGGCGCAGGTGCCATGAACGCCATCGGCCTGTACACGCCGATGACGCATTTTCTGTTTGCCCTGAGCATCACGATGGTAAGCGGTTCCCAGCTGCTTTACGGCCTGTACCTGGCCAACAAACCGGAGGCCATTCAGGGCGTCTTTTCTGTGGACCTGCTTCTTTCCGGGGCAGTCTCGGCGCTGGCAGCTGCCGCGGTCATCCTCAGTGTGATTAGCGGCGCCACCGCATCCATGGCATCCGGAGACAATCTGAGGCTGTTCAACCGCTATCTCATCGGACAGGCCTTCGGTATTCCGCCCCTTGTCCTGGGGCAGCAGCTGTTTGCCTTTCTGTCCCTGGAAAACCAGACACGCAGGACAATGGCTGCCAGCATCGCCTGTTTTGCCGCCAATGCGGTGATGGATATTCTGCTTACGGTGGTGATCCCGCTTGACGCTCTGGGGCTGGGGCTGGCCACGGCCGTCAGCGAGTGGCTCTTTTTCGGGGTGCAGGCAGTGTATTATCTGTCGGGCAAGTCCCAGCTGCGCTTTTCTCTCCGGTCCTGCCGGCGGCAGGACGCGCTGGAGATCGTCAGGCGCGGCTATTCGGGTGCGCTGTCCCGCTTTGTGGAGATGTTCCGCTGTATTGTGGTCAATATCCTGATCCTGAAGTATGTGGGCGATGTCGGGATCTCCTCCTTTGCCGCTTCCAATTCTTTCCTGGGGATCATCTGGGCACTGCCCTACGGCATGATGGCGGTTGAGCGGATTCTGCTGTCCATCAGCATCGGCGAAGAGGACCGGACCTCCATTCTCAACATCCTTCGGATTGTTTTCCGCAGATGCTTCCCGCTGATGTGCGCGGTTTCCCTGATCCTTGTTCTCTCGGCCGTGCCTCTGACAAGGATGTTTTACCGGGACCCCTCTGATCCGATCTATTCCATGACGGTGATGGGCTTCCGGCTTTTGCCGCTGTGCATGCCTCTCGCGGTGATCAGTCTGGCCTTTGCCTGCTATGCGCAGGCGGCACAGAAGAAGACAATGTCCGTTGTGCTCCCGGTGATTGACGGCTTCGTCGGGGTATCCGTTTGCAGCCTGTTTCTCATTCCCCTTATGAAAATGAACGGCCTGTACATCGCCAATATTCTCAACGGCGTGATCTGCCTGATCGTCATCATCCTGTTTGCCTGGAAGGACTGCGGGCATTTTCCGAAGAGCGTGGAGGACCTGGCGGCGATCCCGGCGGATTTCGGCGCCCGAGAAGCAGACCGCCTTGATATTTCCGTACACAATCTGGAAGAGGTGACGAATGTTTCGGAAAGGATCGTCCTTTTCTGCCGGGACCATGGCGTAGACTGCAAAAGAGCTGTGTATGCCGGCCTCGCCCTGGAGGAAATGGCCGGGAATGTGGTTCAGCACGGCTTTACGAAGGGAAGGAGAAGGGATCATACCATTGATCTGCGTGTGATTTACGATCAGGAGAAGAACATCATCCTGCGCATACGGGACGACTGCCTGCCCTTTAATCCGGAAGACATGTCACGTCTTCGGGAGCCGGAAGATCCGCTTCATAATGTCGGGATCCGGGTGGTGTTCAATATCGCGAAAGACATCCGGTATCAGTATGTGCTCGGGCTGAATGTCCTGACGCTGACGATCTGAGCATCCGGCGGCTGGTTCCTTTTGGAGGAACAGAAGAGAGACAGCAAAATGATGCTTGACTCTCACACTGTGGCAGGCATTATGCTTGATGCGAGCTCAACAAGACAGCACAGGAGGTACCGCCATGCTGAAGATCGGAGAATTTTCGAAACTGTCCAGAGTCAGCGTCAGAATGCTTCGCCACTACGATGAGATCGGCCTTTTGAAACCGGCAGAAACAGACCGCTTCACGGATTACCGGTATTACCGGGAGGATCAGCTCCCGACAGCGGGCCGCATAGCCGCGCTGAAGGATATGGGCTTTTCCCTTGCGGATATCGTCAGGATCCTTGAAGTCTATGATGACCGGGAGAAAATGGAGCAGTTCTTCTCAGCCCGGCAGAAAGAACTGGAGGCCTTGTCACAGGATACGGCGTATAAGCTGACGCTTCTGGATGCAGCCAGGAAAAGGCTGAGAAAGGAAGAAGACATGAGTTATAACGTCACCCTCAAGACCATTCCCCAGCGCTATGCCGCTACCATCCATATGACTATTCCCCGTTATGAGGATGAAGGCATGATCTGGGGCAGGATGGCAGAAGAAACCTGCCGGATGAATCTCACGGAGGACGACCCCTGTCTGTGTGCGGTGACTTATCTCGACGGAGAGTACAAGGAAGAAAACGTCGAGATGATGGCCTGGAAGACGGTCAGAGGAAGCTATCCGGATACGGAGCATGTGAAGTTCCGGACGCTTCCCGAGGTTACGGCCGCAAGCTGCACGTATAAGGGCAGCTATACGCAAATCACAGAGGTCTACGCCGCGGTCATCGCGTGGATGGAAGCAAACGGATACGAACCGGCGGCGCCGATGTTCAACATCTATCACGTCAGCCCGCACGAGACGCAGAATCCGGACGAGTTCGTAACCGAGATCTGTTACCCGGTGAAGAAGAAATAAACGTTTTCTGAAAAGCATCAGCCCCGGCCTGTATCAGACCGGGGCAGTCCGGCGACGGAAGCTGGAGCGTTTCATCGAAACCATCGAGGCCTGCCGGATGTGACAGTCTGGGAGGGCCGTTTTATATTTCACAGAATACATCTTGAATCCGGGGCATGGCGGAATTATAATGGAACGCAGAGCTTGAGCATCTGCTCAGACGAATAACGCATGATTGATTGAGGCTGCAGGGGAGACGGAGATGGACAGAGAAATCACAGCGTTTTTGATTAAGGCAAAACAGGCAACATATGCCGGCAAAGGGGCTGAGACGAATTCATCCCGAGAGAAATCACATGATCTCATCTATAGAGACGGCGATTATATGTACTATGATACCTATCTGGGAACGGGGAAATTTGCCGGTGAAGAAGCACTTTGGATAAAAAATGAGCCGTTTTGGAGCATGAATTATATTGGCAGAGTAACCGGGGATCATTTCAGCGGAGATTTTCTGAAAGAGGCATTGCTTCATGTGCCGGAAGACAAACCGTTCAGAGGACCTGAATCCTATTCAAACGGGGACTATACCTATCACTGCGAGACAGAAGGGACTTTTGAGTGGTTTCACGGGAAAGAGAGGATATGGTATAAGGGTTCTCAGATTTATGAGTGTATTTTTCATGGAGGATCCGTTGAGTAAGAACACTTCCTGTTTATCGTGATGGAAACCGAGTGCCTGCTTGAGCAGGCAGAATGAGCGCAGTCGGAAACACGGAGACAGACCGGACGGATGCGGCAGATACGCATGCAGAGTTTGGAGGAGATCAGGATGATGAACACGACAGCGGCGGGGAAAACGGCCTTTGACCCGCTTTGCCAGAAATACCCCTCTCAGCGTTTTCCGATCTATGCACGGGGCGGTATGGTGAACTGCTCGAGCCCGCTTGCCGCGGCTGCAGGGCTCTCGGTGCTCCGGAAGGGCGGCAATGCCGCCGATGCCGCGGTCGCCGCGGCGGCCGCCCTCACGGTCGTCGAGCCGACGGCCAACGGGATCGGCTCTGACAGCTTTGCGCTGGTCTGGTCGGAAAAGGACCGGCGCCTGTTCGGCCTCAACAGCAGCGGCCCCGCTCCCCTGGGCATCAGCGCCGAAAGGGTCCTTACGGAAGGGCTGGACCGGAATGGGAGAATGCCGTCGCACGGCTGGACGCCGGTGACGGTCCCCGGTGCGCCGAAGGCCTGGGCGGAGATGGTCCGCCGTTTCGGAAGGCTGACGCTCTCTGAGAATCTGGCCCCGGCGGTGCAGTATGCCCGGGACGGATATCCCTGCGCACCGAATCTGGCACTGATGTGGAACCGGGCGATCAGGGAATACCGGACACACTTGAAGGGACCGGCGTTTGAGGCCTGGTTTCGGACCTTTGCACCGGAAGGGGACAGCCTGCAGGCCGGGGATCTGATTTGCCTGCCGGACCATGCCGCGACGCTGGAGGCCATCGGTGAGAGCGGAGCCGAGTGCTTTTACCGGGGCGAGATCGCCCGTAAAATCGATGCGGAAAGCAGAAAGTACGGCGGCTTTCTTCGCTATGAAGACCTGGCAGGCTTCGAGGCGCGGTGGGTGGACCCGATCCGCGTCAGCTACCGGGGCTGTGAGGTCTGCGAGATCCCGCCCAACGGCCAGGGCATTGTCGCTTTGATGGCCCTGAACATCCTGAAGGAATTTGATTTTGCCGGGATGGAACCGGCAGAGATCTGCCATCGCCAGCTGGAAGCTGTCAAAATGGCTTTTTCCGACGCGCTGCACTGGGTGACGGATCCTGCAGAGATGCAGATCGACTGGAACAGGCTTCTGGACCCAGACTGCGGGGCCCGGCGCGCCCGTGAGATGACGGACCGCGCGCAGGTGTGGAGCCATGCCGTCCCCCCGAAGAGCGGTACGGTATACCTCTGCTGCGCCGACGGCGAGGGCAACATGGTTTCCTTCATCCAGTCCAACTATATGGGCTTCGGCTCGGGCATCGTGGTGGACGGCACGGGCATCGCCCTGCAGAACCGGGGGGCGGATTTCTCGCTGAATCCGGCGGATGCCAACGTCCTGAAGCCGGGCAAGCGCAGCTATCATACCATCATTCCGGGCTTTCTGATGAAGGACGGCCTGCCTGTCGGCCCCTTTGGGGTGATGGGCGCGTACATGCAGCCCCAGGGACATGTACAGGTCGTCATGAATACGCTGGACTTTCATATGGACCCCCAGCAGGCCCTGGATGCACCCCGCTGGCAGTGGATGCGCGACGGCAGCGTGACGGTCGAAAAGCGCTTTGACCGCGGTATCGCCGAAAGCCTGCGGCAGCGGGGCCACGACCTGCGCTATGAGGAGGATGTCTCGCTCTTTGGCAGAGGCCAGATGATTGTCCGCCTGCCCAACGGCGTGCTGGTCGGCGGTACGGAATCCCGCACGGACAGCAATATCGCCTGTTTCTGAGCATTCCCGTGCACAGAAAAGCCCTCCGGCAGAGGTTCCGATCTGCCGGAGGGCTTTTCTGTACAAAGCGCGGGGCGGCTTCTCAGTCCGGGCTGCTTTCAAAAAGACTGAGCAGGAGGGCGAAGACATCTCTCATGTCCCGCCCTTTGATTCTTTCCGCATAGCTGCGGATGAGTGCCTTCGCCCGGGTCATGGCACCCGCAATGTCCTCTTTGGCATAGTGGGCAAGTCTCCCGCCGGGGCGGAAGGCCGTGCCCTCAATGCCGAGGAAGGTTTCGGCAAGGCCGGTATCATAGGTGCCGAATGCCTGGATAAGCCCGATCATATCCGCTACGACCTCGTCACGGATCTCGTCGATATCCTTCGGATACTTCGTGCGGCAGACAAAATGCGTCAGTTCGTGGTATTTCCGGATGGTGAGCGATTTTGCCTTCCATTCCTGCTCGCCGAGTCCGACCGCAGCGGCGGGAATGTCACTGTAGCTGCCGGTGCTGAGCAGAATAAAGCTGTCCCGGTAGTTGGCGTTCACCGATGTGAAACGGCGGAATTCTTCGTCCCAGTCACTGCCGCCTTCAGCAAGATAGGCGTCCCTGTGCCGGCGGATTTTTTCCCAGTTGATCAGGCCCTGCACGGTAACAGCGCCGACGGAATCCGGAATCACCTCCGGCTCACAGCGGCAGGCCAGCGCACGGTAGGCATGGACAAAGTCCTCCCGATCTGCCAGAACCAGGACCGGGACTTCGCCGACCGGCGTACTCACAAAACTGAATTCGTCCTCCTCCGAGAAAGCAAATTCAGGGGCTCTGCGCACGGGCTCGCCCATGAGCACGCATGCCCGATACTCTTCGGTCTCTCTCTCATTCGGCATGATGGGCAGGCAGAGCTGAGGGTACTGCCGGGCAAGCATGCGGATCGGATGCGTATCATTCATCGCTTTTTCTCCCTTCCCGATATGGCAACAGCATAGCACAGCTTTTCTTTGAACGCAATCGAAAAAACCGTCTGCATCTGTTGTGCTCCTGCCGGTTCTGTGTTAAAATCAGACAATATGATGTTCTCAGAAAAACGGCAGCCGTCTTTCCGGGCGACTGCGAAGGAGGAACACGATGAGTAAGCGGAAGAGACGCCTTCGGGCGGCGGAAATACTGCTTGTTGCCGTATTTATCCTTGTGCTGTTTGCTGTCGAGGGAGCGGTTGTTGCAGACTGGTTCAGCAGCAGCATGAAAAGTGCCCTGAACAAAGTCATGAGCTCCATCAATGAGAGTATAAGCAAGAGTCTCGATGACTTCGATCAGCAGCTCTGGGCAGAAGAGAGGCTGGTTACGCTGGCTGCCTATTATCTGGAGAATGATGCGCTGGAAGCGGATACGGAGGATTCACTCAGCCATCTCTGCGAGCTGTTCAACGCAGACGGAGCGTATCTGATTCATAAAAACGGAAAGATGATTGTCGGATACGGTGCCTGTTCACAGGGAAATGTTTTTCAGCAAGAGCGTTATGAGGCAATCAGGTCGGTGTCAAAAGAATCGCCGTATTCCGGGTCCATTCTTCTTGAGGAGAATCCGGAAAATGCTTCGGAGGATGAAGATGATGACACCCTGCCGTTTTTCCAGTCCTACTGTTTGGACAGCGGAAAAATTCTTGTTCTGCAGCGGAAAGTTGCGGTTTCGTCTTATGACCCGGATTCGCATCTGGCAATGGAATGGAGCGGATTTGCATCGAACCGCGTCTTCGGCAGCAACAGTTTTTGCTTCATTACATCAGAGGATGACTCCGAGATTCTGTTTCTGTCGCAGGAGGAGGAAGATAAGCATTCGGAAATGGCAGATGCCGAAGTGCCGGAGGAAGCAAGAAAAGCCGGCTTTACAGGCCTTATCGAACTGAAGGGAACGGATTACTTCTGCTGTACGATGTACAGCCCTTCTCTGAATCTGTACGCTTACTGCGCGGTGCCGTCCGTCTCCTTTTATCTCGCGGTTCTGTTTGTATCTGCCAGCGTTCTGATCGTCACGTTTTTCTTCCTTTTCCTGATGCGCATGTATACCCGCCTGCTCCTTCCGGATGCCGTCAGAAATCTCAAAAAGAAGGAGCCGGACAGGAGCTATCGCAGGAATCTGCTGATCCTTCTGCTGGCAGCGGCTGTCGCAACCGTGACAGTCAAC
>Ga0247610_10008360_pt1 | contig 10529 bp, 6 predicted proteins | sample 174DNAGHGhighgp2_FD_193483 | JGI IMG/M metagenome (GOLD analysis project Ga0247610, IMG submission 193483) | Sheep rumen microbial communities from Palmerston North, Manawatu-Wanganui, New Zealand - 1742 DNA GHGhigh gp2 | ecosystem: Host-associated > Mammals > Digestive system > Stomach > Rumen ... | reverse complement strand
TGTTGTTCTTGGGGTTGATGCTGGTGGCGATGCCGTTGGCTACACGGCTGGCCATAGGCACGGCCGAAAGACCGCAGGCACCTACGAGCGGATTGATCTTCTTCTTCGAGAAAGCGTTGAAGACATAGACCAGACCGATGCCACCGGCGATAGATACGGCGAAGGCGAGGAATCCGCCAACGACGATGCCGAGGGTCTGGAAGTTGAGGAACGACTCGACGGTCATCGTGGCACCCACAGAGAGGCCCAGGAAGATGGTGCAGATGTTCATCAGGGCATTGGCAGCGGTGTCGGCGATACGCGACGTGTCAGAGCCGATCTCCTTGATGAGGTTGCCGAACATCAGCATGCCGATGAGGCTGACAGCCGAAGGCACGATGATGGCCACGAGCACGGTGACGAAGATGGGGAAGATGATCTTGGCCACACGCATGTTCTTGATCTTGAGCGTGTCGGGGTAGAGCTTGTCCTGCTCCTTCATGTTGATCTCGAGGTCCTTCTTGCGGCAGCAGATCTTGACAACCATCGGGATGATCACCGGCACGAGGGCCATGTAGGAATAGGCTGCGATGGCGATGGGACCGAGCAGGTGGGGGGCCAGCTTGATGGTCGTGAAGATGGCGGTAGGACCATCAGCACCTCCGATGATGCCAAGCGAACCAGCCTCCTGAGGAGAGAAGTCGAAGACACCAATGGCAACAAGAATCACACTGAAGATGCCGAGCTGGGCAGCAGCACCGAAGATGGCGAGCTTCAGGTTGCGAAGCATGGGGCCGAAGTCGGTCATGGCACCTACGCCCATGAAGATGATGGGCGGGATGAAGCCGGTCTTGATGAGCCAGTAGTAGATCATGTTCATGAGGCCGAGCTCGTGGGCAATCTCGGGCAGACCCATCTTATAGACGTCGTAGTCGTGCATCACGCCGTTCTTCATGACGTGCACGATGCCATTGCCGTCGGCTCCATAGACGCCCATCTCGCCGCCAGGGAAGTTGGCCAGCAGGATGCCCATGGCGATGGGGACAAGCAGAAGCGGCTCGTAATGCTTGGCAATGCCGAGATAGAGGAACAGGAAGCCCAGCAGATACATGATGATGAAGCGCGGGTCGTCGGCAATGTTGCTGAACGCCGTCATGCTCCACAGGTTGGAGAATATTGTATTGATGAAATCCATGAATTCAATTAACAATTAACAATTAATAATTAATAATTAACAATTAACAATTGATGGATGTCAATTACTTGATCTTGAAGATCGGGTCGTCCTCGAATACCTTGTCGCCGGGGTTGGCGAGGATGGCGGTGATCTGGCCGTCGCAGTCGGCAGCTACGGCGTTGTAGGTCTTCATGGCTTCGATGTAGCCGATGGTCTGACCCTTCTTCACCATGTCGCCCACCTTGACGGGCACTTCGCTGGCGTTCTTGACGAGGAAGAACTTGCCCTCGAGCGGAGCCAGCACGTCGGCACCTTCGCCGGCTGCCACGGGAGCAGCGGCTACAGCAGCAGCGGGAGCTGAGCCGTCGTTGGGTGCGATGCTGACGGTATAGACTTCGCCGTTGACGGTGACCTTGAGCTCCTGGGCCTTGATTTCGCCGGTGGTGGCGTTCTTGGCGGCCTTGCGCTTGGCGAGGTCTTCGAGGAAGTCGGCCTTGGCCTTGCCGCTCTTGTAGGCCTCATACTGCGACGGGTGCATGGCGTACTCGAACAGCTCCTCGTCGTCCTGGCCGAGGTCCCACCCGTTGGCCTTCATCTTGGCGCGGAATTCGTCGAGGCAGTCGGGGGCATAGGTCTGCGGATCCTCGGTCTCGAACTTGCGACCCTGGCTCTTGGCCAGCTCGACGAGTTCGGGAGCTACGGGGCCGGGCAGCTTGCCCGACTTGCCGAGGATCATGTCCCAGATGTTGTCGGCGATGAGGCTCCAGCGCTCCTTGCCCTTCTCCATCTGCATGACGTTCATGAGGGCGAGGTTCTTGACATACTGGCTGAAGGGGGTGACGAGGCAGGGATAGCCCACGCGAGGCCATACGTAGGCCACTTCGTCGAAGAGCTTGATGAGCAGGTCGTCGGTCGAGAGCTTGGGCTGTCCGTTCTTCTCCTTCCAGCGGTTGAGGCCTTCGAGGTTCTCCTCCAGGTCGGTCATCAGCGAGCCCATCATGCCGCCAGGAAGGCCGGGCTTGACGAGCAGCGAGTTGTTGAGGTGGTTGAGTTCGGGGATATAGTAGCCGAGGAAGTCGTCCATCATCTCCTGGATCTGAGTGCGAACCTCCATGTAAGCCTTCATGTTGATGTCCTTCACCTTGAAGCCGGCATCCTTGAGCATCTCCTGCACGGTGATGACATCGGCGTGGCCGGTGCCCCAAGAAAGTGGCGACATGCCGCAGTCGATGTAGTCGCAACCAGCCTTGCATACCTCGAGGATAGAGGCAATGTTGAAGCCAGGGCCGGCGTGCGAATGGTACTGGATGACGATGTCCTTCTTGTAGGCCTTGATGCCAGCCACGATCTTGCCGAGGCTCTCGGGACGGCCGATGCCGGCCATATCCTTGAGGCAGATCTCGTCAGCGCCTGCATCGATGAACTGCTTGGCGAGGTTGACGTAGTATTCGACGGTGTGGATGGGCGAGTGGGTGATGCAGAGGGCAGCCTGGGCAATCATGCCGGCCTCCTTGGCGTAGCCGATCGAGGGGATGACGTTGCGTGGGTCGTTGAGGCCGCAGAAGATGCGGGTGATGTCGGTGCCCTGCTTCTTCTTGACGACATAGAACAGCTTGCGGAGGTCCTTCGAGCATGGGAACATGCGGAGGGCGTTGAGGGCGCGGTCGAGCATGTGGGTCTGGATGCCAGCCTCGTGGAAGGGCTTGGTCCACTCGCGTACCGAGCGGTTGGGGTTCTCACCATAGAGAAGGTTTACTTGCTCGAAGCCGCCACCGTTGGTTTCTACACGGTCCCAGCAGCCCATCTCGATGATTTTTGGGGCTACCTTAACGAGCTGGTCAACGCGAGGCTGATACTTGCCAGCACTCTGCCACATGTCACGGAAGACAAGCGAAAACTTAACTTCTTTTGCCATAATTTTTTTCTGAATAGCGATTTCTTTTAGGAGTTGTTAATTAGCCCTTTGTAATTTTTGTAACCATTGCCTTCGGAGCTACTTGGGCAATGGCGGCCTTGATGGCGGCCTCGACGTTGGCTGGAACGGCTGCCGGAGCAGGTGCGGCCTTCTTGGGTGCTGCTTCCTCTTCGGGAGCAAATTTGTTGACGGCCATAATCATCAGCCTTGACAGGTAGATGATCAGGATTAGAATAATGAACACAGTGCCCATACCGACAATCATTAGCAGCAGGGCGGTTTCCATCGGCTGTAATCCTTCCATAAATAGTAATATAATTTGAGTATGTATTGGAACGCTGGAATAATCTCAGTGTGCAAAGTTAATCAATCGGAGATGATTATACAAGAAAAACCGCGAAAAGCTTCGGAATAATCCGATTTTCGCGGTTTTTTTCTTTATTTTGCTTTCTCGAAGTTATCTTTTTAGTGCATCGTAGATGGCCTGAAGAATGCGTGGGCGCACATGCCCATCGGTCCAGGCCTTATTGTCGCGCACGGGACAAATCTTGTTGGAAAGGAAGATGTAGGTGAGTTCACGCTTGGGGTCAACCCAGAAGCACGTGCCGGTGAAACCCGTGTGCCCCCACGTCTGCGGGCTGCACACCTCGGGAAGGTTGGGGTTGTCGAGTTCTGCGCTCTGGCGGTCGAAGCCCAGTCCGCGGCGACTGTGGGGCGAACGCTGCGTGGTGAACAGTCGGCAGGTCTCCTTCGACAAGTAGCGTTTGCCGCCCAACTCGCCACCATTCGCAATCATCTGGATGAGCGGGGCCAGAGCCTCAGCTGAAGCGAAGAGACCCGAATTGCCCTCGACGCCCAATGCCCAGGCGCCCGTCTCGTCGTGGACGGTGCCGTGGATGAAGCGATGGCGGACGACGTCGTCCTGCTCAGTGGGAGCGATGGCTCCGCGGGGAACACCATGCTGCAAGGGATTGTAGCAGCACCAGGGGCCGTAGAAGTCGGGCAGACGACGTTCGAGGAACCGATCGAGACGTTCGCCCGTCTGCCGCTCGACGATGTAACGGAGGAGCACGAAACTGAGGTCGGAGTACAAATATCGGCCCAGTTTGCGTTTGGGGTCCAGTGTGGCGATGGTCTGCAGCATGGTCTTGCTGCGGAAGATCGAATCCGGGGTCTCGGTGAGCTTGTAGAAAGAACAGGTTGACCTCAGTCCCGACTCGTGGTAGAGGAGGTCCTGGACGGTGACTTTGGCATAGTGCGTGCCTTTGAACTCGGGCAACCATTTGGTGATGCGGTCGCGAAGCCTGATCTTGTGGTCGTCGACAAGCAGCATGATGGCGGGCACGGTGCCCAGCACCTTGCTGAGCGACGCGAGGTCGTACATGGTTTCGGCAGTGACGGGTCGATCGCCGTAGGGATTCTGCGCGTGGTTGCCACCCAACCGTCCGAACGTCTGGTCATAGACCACCTTGTTCTTGCGAATCACGATAATCTGGCAACCGGGCACTGCACCCGAGTTGACGAACTCGTTGGCAAGCCTGGACACTTCGCCAAGCCGATTGATATCCATACCCACCTGCTGCGGGGTGGCCGTAGGTAAGGCAATGAGCGGGTAGGGAGGCTCAAAGGTTTCCAAAACCTCTTCTTTTACAGCTGGTTCAGCGGACTCGCTTGCGACTTCGGTCATGGCGATGTCGTTGAACTGGTTCTGCAAGGTAGGATCGTATTCCACGAGACCGGAATTGCCACTCAGTCGCTGAAGTTCATCCTTCAGGTGAACCGCAAATTCGGAGTTGACACGCTCGGCCAGGCCTTCCACCTCGACCATCTGAGGCTGGTCGAGACCCAAGGCGTATTTCCATTCGAGCACTCGTCGGCATTTCTCGTCCACTATTTGCTGGAATTCCTGGGCGGTAAGCTTGTAGCCATTGCCCTTGTAACCTTTCTTGAGTGCATTGCGTAGCGCATTCATCTGTGTCTTCTGGGGTGTGGGTTGCACCAGGATGTCGCAGCCCGCGAGAAGTGCGTTGATGCAAACGTCCTTGTACTTGGCACCTACCATCGCCAAGCCGTCGGTAAAGACCAGTCCGTCGAAGTGCATGGTGTTGCGCAGGATGTTGGTGATGATGCGCTTGCTGACGGTGGCTGGCATACCTTTCTTTTCGGCCAGTGCTGGAACGTCGAGGTGGGCTGTCATGATGCCACCCAGTCCTTGGTTGATGAAGTGCTGGAATGGGGGCAGTTCCACCTCATTCAATCGATTCACACTATGAGAGAGCTTCGGCAGGGATGTGTGCGAATCTGTTTGGGTGTCGCCATGACCTGGGAAATGTTTCCCGACGGCCAGTACGCCAGCATCTTCCAGACCGCGTGCATAACTCGATGCAGCGAGGCTGACAAGTTCGGGGTTATTGCCGAACGAACGTGTTCCAATGACGGGGTTCTTGGGATTGGTGTTGACGTCGAGTACAGGGGCGAAGTTGACCTGAATGCCGAGTTCGCGGCACTGGCGACCCACTTCGAAACCATACATATAACAAAGCGTGTCGCGCACGTCTTCGTTTATCTTGCCGAGTGCGCCGTTGCGGGGGTACTTGATGGCATCGCTCAGACGCATGGCCAGACCCCATTCTCCGTCTATACAGATCATCATACCGGGCAGACCCTCTTCCTGTGCAACCTCCTGGAGACGGTTGACGAGTTTGGCGTGGGTGGCCATGGAGCCTTTGCTCAATAAGGCTCCACCGAAATGATACTCCTGGATGTCGAGGGTAATGCTGTTGAGGTTGGCCTTTGTGGCATCTGGCATATAATAGAGCGGTATGACGAGCTGGCCCAACCTTTGCTCGGGAGTGAGTTTCTCCATCTGTTCATCGACCCACTCCTTCATCTTCTCCTGATCCACTTTTCGAAGCATGTTCTGCCCAAGGAGATTCGTCGAACAGAGGGCAAACAAGCCAATTAAGACGAGCCATCGTCGTGCACGACGATGGCATTCGTTATCATAGGAATTAAGTTTGAACATACAGTTTCTTGGGTACCTATAATCAGAAAATTACGGTTTGGTCTTGTCGATGACACGACCATCGATCTTGGCGCTTACAGTCTTGCCGGCTGCATCAAGTTCCTTGACGTATTCGATCATTGCGTCGCGGGCCGAGATGTTGGGGTCGTAGGTCTCGACGGCGCGTGTCAATGCCGACATACCGCTGTTGCCTTCTGCCAGGAAGTCGAGCGTGCTGACATAATAGATCTTGTTGGGGTTGATAGGCTTGCCTCCTATCAGGATGTTGGAAGCGATGCAGCGGTCGCCATCCATTTCGAGTGTGATGATGGCACCACCTGTAGCATCGAGTTTGCGTCCGGCGTTGCTTTCAATGAGCTGCTTGAGGTCGCTGCCCTTGAGGCCCAGTACGACAATCTTGTTTTCGAAGGGGAAGATGTTGAACATCGTGCCGACAGTCACGTCACCGGCATCGATCTCGGAGCGTAGGCCACCAAGGTTGGCAATGGCAAAATCGACCTTCTTGCCGGTCTTCTTCTGGCCAATCTGGATGTAGGAATCAGCCACGAAGTTACCCAATGTGCTCTGCGGCTTGCCCTTGACCAGGGGTTCGGGGGCAGTTCCCAGTCGCACATTCATTTGGTCGACGAGGGCTTGCTGATAGGGTGCAATGACGTCGCGCATCTCTTGACCGTATGGACTGAGGTCATAGTCCTCGGGATGCAGTTTCTTGCATTCGATGGTGGATACGCTGTATTTGCATTTGGGATAGCGGCTGCCTTTCTGCATGGTTATCTTCAGGAAGCCCATGGGCAGCATCTTGCCGCCGGTCTGGGTGACGAGTACGGGCTGTTCGTCGGCATCGTTGATATAGACGCCCTCCTCAATGTTGTAGTGAGTGTGGCTGCCGATGATGATGTCAACGCCGTGGATGGCAGGAACAAGGTCGTTGTCGAGCACGCTCTCGCTTTCGCTATCGGTCTTGGGGTTGGGAAGGTAGCCCAGGTGACTCAACACGATGACGAGGTCGCAGCCTTCGCCGCGCAGGAAATCGGCTTCGCGATTGACTGCTGTGCGTGGATCCTCGAACCTGATGCCTTTCCAGTTGCGGTTGGCAATTAGTCCTTCGGGCGACACGGTGACGCCCGTCACACCAATCTTTACGCCATGGCGTTCAAGAATGAGGTGGGGGAGAATATGGCTTTCGAGTGGCGTGCCTTCGCAATGGTAGTTGCAGCTGAGCATGGGGAAGTTGGCTTTAGCCAGCATTTCACCGAGGAATTCCAATCCGTTGTCAAACTCATGGTTGCCCAAAGTGCCAGCCACCAGTTGCTGCTGGTTCATGCACAGTATCTCGAGCTCGCCATTGAAGATGTTGAAGTAGGGTGAACCCTGGAACATATCGCCAGCATCGAAATAAAGCAGGTCGGGATCCTGCTGGCGGAAATATTGAAGCATTGATGCACGTTCCACGACGCCACCCTGTACGGTGCCTTGGCGCGTCTTGCCTGGCTCGAACTGCGAATGGGTGTCGTTGGTGTGGATGATGGTGATCACGGGCGCATCTGGTTGACAACTGGTGCCGATACCGAGGGTGATGCAGAACACGAGAAGGAGTCTGAGAAGCTTATACATAGTGGAATTAGTTTAGTCGGGTTTTCCGGTGCAAAGATACAAAGAAAAATTGAGAATGTCAAGAAGTGTGACAAAAAAATCATTCAAAAAGTGATTTGAGCACATCGACACTTTTCAGACGCCCCATTTCAGGGATGTGCTGGCCCAGGAAAATGAGCAGGGTGTCGAGCAGATAGTCGCGCCCTGCACGATTGACGTCGAGCTGCTGCATCGTGTCGTAATGCGTGTCGAAGAGCTTACAGAACCATCGGGCCGATTCCTCGTTGAGGTAATAGGGGTGGAGGATGGGACTTGTGGTGAAGATGCCTTCGACAAGGTCGAAGCGACACCCTTGCTCATAATTGCTGGTATCGACGCTGAAGCCGAGCTGGGCGATGAGTCCGCAGGTGAAGATGAGGTGAAAATTGGCCCATCCCGCCTCGCATTGCTCGAGTATCGTCAGACTGGCGAGGATGTAGTCCCAAAGACGCGGGTTGGCTTCCTCCTCACGCACTGTGTGTGCGATGAGTTCGGCCATATAAAGACATTGCGCCGACTTGTCGGGATGGCTGAGGGTGAGCATATAGGGCGACTGCACGATTTGTGCTTCGCCGATGGACCGTATTTCGTCGGAGGGATTTCCCTTGAACACCAGGTCGAGCACGGTCATGGGTGTCATCATCGTTCGCAGACGGTTAGCACGTTTGCCTTTCGAAGCCAAGGGGATACGACACGTCATCCGACCATATTGCTCGGTGTAGAGATGAACGAACTGCGAATGGTCGTTGATGGGTACTGTGGAGAGTACAATGGCTTGTGTCTTATCGGTTTCGTTGGCCATTATGAAAACGCGGCAGCAAAGTTTGTTAGTTTCGATTGTCAAATTTGCGTGCAAATATAGTACATTTCGCTTTAAAAACAAAGTTTTCTTCGATTTTTCTTCAAAAAAGTTTGTATATATGAGAAAATTTAACTATCTTTGCACCCGCTTTTGGGCTTTTCCTCCAAAAAGTGCACCTTGGTACACTGCAAGTCCCGGCTTCGTGATCGGGCAATACCAGCGGGAGCGACATGGCGGTGCTTGGCTGGAGAGTTCTTTTGGATGCTTCGTCTTGACGATGACATCGGAGGGGAAGAGCGAGAGCAATACATTTTAAAATAATTATCAAACAATACGCGGCCGCTTGTAACTCCAATGCCGCAAAAACTATTAAAAAACAATGGCAAACCACAAGTCATCAAAGAAGCGCATCAAGCAGACCATTACCCGCAACACCGCAAACCGTTACTATGCCAAGACTGCACGTAACGCCGTTCGCAAGCTCCGTGCCACTACCGACAAGGCTGAGGCAACTGCAGCTCTCCCAAAGGTATCTGCAATGCTCGACAAGCTGGCTAAGAAGAACGTTATCCACGCCAACAAGGCTGGTAACCTCAAGTCCAAGCTTGCCAAGTACGTCAACAAGCTGTAAGCTTGTACGAGGGTCGTTTGTGCCCAATAATGCCCGTATTGTGCCCATATTGGACCTTGCGGACATTATTATATTACGCGCGCGTACGCACGCGAATGACTCTTCCGAATAATCGGGAGAAAACTAAAAAACACAATTTTACAACATGTCACAGATTGAGAACAACTACGACGCCAGTCACATCCAAGTCCTTGAGGGTCTTGAAGCTGTGCGCAAGCGTCCGGCTATGTATATTGGCGATACCAGCGTGAAGGGTTTGCACCACCTCGTCAGCGAGGTGGTCGATAACTGTATCGATGAGGCCCTGGCCGGCTATTGCCACAATATCGAGGTCTATATCCTCCCAGGAAACACCATCAAGGTGGTCGATGACGGACGAGGCATTCCTGTGGACATGCATCAGAAGGAGAAGCGTTCGGCTCTTGAGGTTGTTATGACCGTGCTGCACGCTGGTGGCAAGTTCGACAAGAACACCTACAAGGTTTCCGGTGGTCTCCATGGCGTGGGCGTGAGCTGCGTCAATGCCTTGTCGGATAAATTCGTGGCCGAGGTTCATCGTCAGGGTCACATCTATCGTCAGGAGTATGCTTTCGGCAAGCCCGTGACGGGAGTGGAGATCATTGGCGATGCCGAAGATACCGGTACAACCATCATCTTCCATCCTGATGACTCGATCTTCACCGAGACGGTGTTCGAATGGGATCGCCTTGCAGAACGTCTGCGCGACCTTTGCTATCTGAACACGGGCATCCGCCTTTCGCTCACTGACCTGCGTCCAGAGGCCGTCCAGGCTGATGGCAAGCCACGTTTTCAGATGTTCTACAGCACCGAGGGCTTGAAGGAGTTCGTGAAGTGGATGGACGAGAGCCGCACCCCGTTGATTCCCGACATTATTCACCTCATTACCGAAAGCGATGGTGTGCCCGTCGAAGTGGCACTGACCTACAACACCGGCTATTCGGAGACGATCCACAGCTTCGTGAACAACATCAACACCTACGAGGGCGGTACACACCTCGATGGTTTCCGTTCCGCCTTGGGTGGCGCTCTGAAGGAGTATGGCAACAAGGAAAAGATGTTTGAGAAGGCCAAACTTGCCAACGACATCAAAGCCGAGGACTTCAAGGAGGGTCTCACCGCCGTGGTGAGCGTGAAGGTTGCCGAGCCACAGTTCGAAGGTCAGACCAAGACAAAACTGGGTAATGTGGAAGTGCGTCCTGCCGTACAGAAGGCTGTGCGCAAGGCCATGGACAATTACCTGGAGGAACATCCCGAACAGGCTCACATCATCATCGAGAAGGTTGTCTTAGCAGCTCAGGCTCGTATCGCTGCCCGTCAGGCACGCGAGAATGTGCAAAAGAAGTCGAA
>Ga0247610_10008359_pt1 | contig 10531 bp, 16 predicted proteins | sample 174DNAGHGhighgp2_FD_193483 | JGI IMG/M metagenome (GOLD analysis project Ga0247610, IMG submission 193483) | Sheep rumen microbial communities from Palmerston North, Manawatu-Wanganui, New Zealand - 1742 DNA GHGhigh gp2 | ecosystem: Host-associated > Mammals > Digestive system > Stomach > Rumen... | reverse complement strand
TAAAAAGAACACATAACACACAACCTTTCATACAACCTACACACTAACCTTCTACACATGAGGAATTATTCAAAAGATTCCGAACCCCTTTCAAACTGAATGGGGTTTCTTTTTTTGTGTATTAAACTTTATAAATAAGTCATCTTTGTCCTATAATAAACTTACGGAGGAATTTTAGATGAGTCTATTTGAAGCAGGAATGATGGTATGCTGGGGAGCAAGCTGGCCCGTTGCAGCATACAAAACTTTTAAGGCAAAATGTGTAAAAGGAAAAAGCTTTTCTTTTTCTTGTTTAATTTTAACAGGATATATATGCGGAATAATACACAAACTATTTTATAATTATGACTGGGTAATATGGCTGTATATATTAAACACATTTTTTGTGATTACTGATATGTGTTTGTATATAAGGTATCGGTTTATAAAAGTTCAGTAATTTTTATAATTAGAATTTACTAAAAAATTAAAAATTTAAAAATTCCGACAATGACAAATTAAACGCTTTTGCAATACGATTTAATTTTGTAAAAGTTATATCATTCTGTGCTGTTTCTATGTTGCCTAAGGTAGAACGACCAATTTTAGCACGAAAAGCTAACTCATCTTGAGTAATATGATTTAACTTTCTTAGCTCTTTTATTCTTTTTGCTAATTTATTAAGCAGCCCCTTGTCCATAATGAAATTGTCCGCTATAATGACAAAGAGCACAAACCGCCACACGGACAAAAGGTGTATTATGAAACTTTTATGTAGAATATTATTATCTGTTTTAAAGTTTTTATGGAATATCATAAAACACATGTTTTTACTTTCTTTTTATTGTTCAATGCCTGATAAATACAGCGGCGTTACTTATGACGAATGGCTTAATGACAAAGAAACTGAAAAATAGAAAGTATAATTTATGTTTTTATTGAAGCATTGTCAAGTCTTTGATATAATCACTTTTGTGAGAGGGATTTATTATGACTTTTAAAATTTTAGAATTATTAGCAGTTATTATTTGTGCATACCTTATCGGTTCTATTCCGACTGGATATTTAATAGTTAAAGCAAAAACAGGCCAAGATATAAGAACAATCGGCTCGGGTTCTACCGGCGCAACCAACGTTAAAAGAGTACTTGGTAAAAAATGGTTTTTTACGGTAATGCTTCTTGATGCTTTTAAAGGAGCTTTGCCTGTAATATTAGCATCACTTTTTGCAAAGGCAGGAAGTATATATGGAATCCCTGCAGTTTTTGCCGCTGTTTCAGTAATTATCGGGCACAGCAAATCCGTATTTTTAGGTTTTAAAGGCGGAAAATCCGTTGCATCCGGAGTCGGTACAATTCTTGCACTAAATTTGATGGTCGGACTTATGATTGCAGTAATCTGGGGAACAATTACTTACTTTACAAAATATGTATCTGTCGGTTCAATTATTGCATTGTTAATTTCGCCAATTTTAATGTATTTTATGGGAGCACCAATTGCTTATATAGGATATTGTGCTTTAGGGGCAATTTATATAGTTTACCTTCATAGAGAAAACATTCAAAGACTGATTAACGGAAACGAAAACAAAGTTAGATAATTCAAAATATCTAAAAAACAAAATTCCCTACCCGGCTAATATACTCAACATATTCACCATTATTAAATATAAGTGTAGTAAATATAATGGAGGATTTAAGAGAAATGGTCACAGCCGTAGAAACAGAAAAGCAAACAATCAGTGTCATTATTATTGAAGATTTCAAACTTACTCGAGTAGGACTTAGATGTGCATTAAATTCCAACGAAGATATTAACGTCGTTGCAGAAAGCGACAATGCCGATGACGGTTTAAAACTAATTGAAAGACACAGACCTGATGTTGTGTTAATGGATCTTGGACTTGCAGGAATGAATGGTATTGAAGCGACAATAAAAGTTCGCGAAATGGATAAGAATATTAAGGTTATAGCACTGACTTCTCACGACAGAGAAGAAGAAGTAATTGCATCACTTTCTGCCGGAGCTATGGCATATTGCTTAAAAGATATTGACCCGATTAAACTGGCAGATGTTATAAGAGATGTTAAAAATGGCGTATGCTGGTTAGACCCTGTTATAGCAAGAAAGGTTCTGGATTCTTTTCCTAAACAAGAAACTTTAGGAATATTAATTGACAGAAATTCAGACGAAGGAAGAGTTCCTTTAACAGAAAGAGAGTTTGAAGTTCTTAAGCATCTTGTTGATGGTAAAAGTAATACAGAAATTGCTAAAGAATTAATAGTAAGTGTTCATACGGCAAAAGCTCATGTTTGTTCTATTCTTCAAAAAATGTGTGTTAATGACAGAGTACAGGCTGCAGTTAAAGCTGTAAAAGAGGGGTTGGTATAATACCAACCCTTGTGGTATACTTGGGCTGTAATAAAGGAGAGGTTATATGTTAAAATCTATTATTCTTGCAGCCGGAAAAGGTACCAGAATGAAATCACAAACCCCAAAGGTTCTGCATGAGATTTTTAATAAATCTTTAGTTGGTTATGTTATAGATGCCGTCAATAATACGGGGCTTGCCGATGAGAATTTTGTAATAGTCGGACATCAAGCAGAAAGAGTTGAAGATTATTTAAAAAATAATTATTCAAACGCTCGTGCTGTTTTGCAATCACCTCAGCTGGGAACGGGACACGCAGTAAGCATGGCTCTCCCTTATTTAAACGATTTTGACGGTGAAGTTATAATATTATGCGGTGATACTCCTTTAATTACATCAGAAACAATTAAAGAATTTGTAAATTACCATAAAGAAAAACACTCTGATTTAACTGTTATGAGTGCTGAATTTGATAATCCGACAAACTACGGTAGAATAATAAGAAATTCTGACGGCTCATTGAATTCTATTGTTGAAGAAAAAGATGCAACGGAAAAACAAAAAGCAGTAAAAGAGATTAATGCGGGAATTTATTGTCTTAACTGGGCAAAAATCAAGCCTGCATTTGGAGAATTAAAGAGCAACAATGCTCAAGGCGAATACTATTTAACTGATATTGTTAAATGGGGAAATGAACAAAATCTATCAGTTAATGCCTATATTCTAAAAAACAATGAAGAAATTTTCGGAATAAATTCAAAAACTCACCTTGCAGAAGCAACAAAAATAATGAATTCAAGAACAATAAAAAAACACCTTGAAAACGGTGTAACAATTATTTCACCCGAAACAACATGGATTAGTCCGGAAACAGAAATCGAACCGGACACAATTATTTATCCTTCAACTTATATTGAAGGCAAAAATAAAATCGGAAAAAATTGTAAGATAGGACCTTTTGCACACCTTAGAGGCGATGTAATTTTGGAAGATAATGTTAGAATAGGTAATTTTGTAGAAGTTAAAAAGACTACAATAAAGTCAAATACAAACGCTTGCCACTTAACTTATTTAGGCGATTCCGAAATAGGTTCTAATGTAAATATAGGCGCAGGAACTATTACCGCCAATTACAACCCTTTAACAAAAGTTAAAAGCAAAACCGTTATAAAAGATAACGCTAAAATTGGTTCAAATTCGGTTCTTGTGGCACCTGTAACAATTGAAGAAGGAGCAAATGTAGGAGCTGTAGGAGTTATTACAAAAAACATTCCTGCTTGGGCGCTTGCAATAACACGTTCTCCTCTAAAAATTATTGAAAATTGGGTTTTACGTAATAAATAAGAAAGGAGTTTATATATGGAAATTAAGGTTGTTGATAACACTAAAATCGTAGAATCAGACATCCTTGTAGTAAGTATGTTTGAAGAAGGCAAAACCGTTAGCGATTTAGCTAACCGGTACGCTATAGACGAAGACAAATTTAAAGGAAAATTCGGTGAAACATACCTTTTACCAACATACGGAAAAGAACCGTATAGAAAAGTTCTTGTTCTCGGATTAGGTAAAAAAGAAGAATTCACTCCAAACAAACTAAGAGAAGCTGTTGCAAAAGCAATCAAAAAATCTGTTCAAATGGAAGCAAAAAAAGTTGCTTTTTCACTTGATGAAATAAATTTTGATTATTCTGAACAATTTACTATTGGCGCATTCATTGCCGATTATAAATTTGATAAATATAAAACCGAAGGGGTAAAAGAGGGTATCAAAGAAGTTTACGTACAGGCAAATCCTGAAAACGTGAAAAAAGCTGAAAAAATCGCAGCCGCAATGAGATTCACACGTAATCTGGCAAACGAGCCTGCTCAATTTGCAACTCCTGCGGAACTTGCTTCTATTGCTCAAGATTTCGGATTGGAAACAAAAATTTATGATAAAGAAGAATGCGAAAAAATGGGAATGGGCGCTTTTCTTGCAGTAGGCAAAGGAAGCTCTCAAGAACCGAAATTTATTCATATGAAATACTCTTGCGAAAATCCTAAAAAACGCATTGCAATTATTGGTAAAGGTATTTGCTTTGATGCAGGAGGACTGGACCTTAAACCTGCTTCATCAATGCTTACAATGAAAGATGATATGTCAGGTGCTGCATGCGTCTTAGGTGTTATGAGTATTATAAAAGAATTTAATCCGCAAGTTGAAGTTCACGGCATAATTGCAGCCTGCGAAAACATGCCCGGATGCAGTGCTTATAAACCGGGAGATATTTTAACAGCTAAAAACGGAAAGACAATAGAAGTTGATAACACTGATGCAGAAGGACGTTTAACTTTAGCGGATGCTCTTTGCTACGCTTGTGAATTAGGTGTTGACGAAGTTATTGATATTGCAACACTTACCGGCGCTTGTATGGTTGCTCTGGGAACTCAAGCATCAGGTATAATGGGTAATGATGACGAGTTTGTTAAAAAGCTTATTTCTGTAGCAGACAGAAGCGGTGAACGTTTCTGGCAATTACCGATGTGGGAAGAATACTTTGACAGCCTAAAATCAGATATAGCAGATATGAAAAATACCGGTTCTCGCTGGGGCGGAGCATCTACTGCAGGTTTATTCTTACAAAAATTTGTAAAAGATGTAAAATGGGCGCATATTGACGTTGCAGGAACTGCGTTTTTAGAAAAACCGCAGAAAGAATTTATCTCAGGTGCAACAGGCGCAGGAGTAAGAACTCTTTTAAATTATATTCTTGAACAATAAATGATTTCAATAGAAAAGAAGCGGGAAGATAATTATCTTTCCGCTTCTTTTATGTTTTTATATTAATTTCTTGACCGAAAGAACAAAATCATATAGAGTTAGAATAGGATATAGTTCATTAAGAAAGGGATAGAGTATGGATTTTCAACACCAACCGTTAAGCGGAATTAAGTATACAGATGAAAATATAAAAAAAATGATTGAAGATAATAATGTTCAGTTTATTAAACTTCAATTTGTTGATATAAACGGTCAGGTTAAAAACTTGGCAGTTCCTTCAGAACACATAGACAGAGTATTGAATAACGAAATAATGCTTGACGGATCTTCTATTAAAGGTTTTAGAGATATTGAAACTTCCGATATGTTTTTTCACCCTGACAGAAATACTTTCCAAATTTTACCTTGGCAAGAACAAGACGGCAGAAATTCCGCACGTGTAATTTGTGATATATATAACGCTGACGGAACACCTTTTGAGGGATGCCCTCGTTGCAACCTTAAACGTTTAATGGCAGAAGCTCAAAAACTTGGACTTTCTATGAACATCGGACCTGAAGCGGAATTTTTCTTGTTTGAAAAAGACGATGAAGGTCATATTACAACAAAAACCCACGACAGAGCAGGCTATTATGATATGGGACCTGATGATTTAGGCGAAGAAGTCCGCTCTGATATTGTAAGTACGCTTCAAGATATGAATTTTGATATAGAAGCATCTCATCATGAAGTTGCTGACGGTCAACATGAAATTGATTTCAAATATTCAGATGTTTTAACAGCTGCAGATAACGTTGTAACATTTAGAATTGCTGTAAAAGCAATTGCTGCACAGTACGGATTACATGCAACATTTATGCCAAAACCTATTTTTGGTATTAACGGTTCCGGCATGCACTGCAACATCTCACTTTCTGATATGAAAGGCAAAAATGCTTTTTATGATCCGAAAGGCGAATTCCAACTTTCAGACACCGCAAAATATGCAATAGGCGGTATGCTTAAACATATTAAAAGTATTACGGCAATTCTTAACCCGACAGTTAACAGCTATAAACGAATTGTTCCCGGCTATGAAGCACCTGTTTATATGGCATGGTCACTTGCAAACAGAAGCGCTTTATTAAGAGTTCCTGCAAAACGCGGAGTCTCTACTCGTGTTGAACTTCGTTCTCCTGATCCGAGCTGCAACCCATACTTAGCATTTGCAACTATTTTAGCCGCATGCTTAGACGGTGTACGTAATAAAATAGAACCTCCAAAACCTGTAGAAGCAAATATTTATAAACTTTCTGATAAAGAAAGAAAACGTTTGCATATAGAATCTCTTCCGGGAAGCTTAAAAGAGGCATTAGGTTATATGGAAAAATCATTAATAGCCAAAACTGCTTTGGGTTCTCATATATTAGATGAATTTTTAACTGCAAAAGAAATCGAATGGGATAATTTTAGAACATACGTTTCTCAATGGGAAATTGACAAATATCTTGCAAGATATTAAAGATTTCTAGTTATTCTAAATTTTATAAAAGGGGATTTATACTTTTGTCTAAAGACCCTTATTACGAAAAAACGCGAACCCCCTTGTAGTTTTTACTTTGAGGGTTGCGTGTAATCTCGTTTTTGTCGTGGCTGCAAACTTTTACAACCCGACCCTTATCTACGTGCGTAGCACTACCAAGATGCTTTTGTAACGCCTGGAAGCAATCCTTGGTGAGCCATTTTTCTCAAACAGATTCTGCAAAGACCGAAATCTCTGTGAAATCCGTGAGGACGGCCGCAAATACTGCATCTGTTATGTAATCTAACAGTTGGGTATTTACCCTTTGATGCTAATATTCTTCTTGTTTCTTCTTTATTTATCATCGCTTTTTTAGCCATGATTTATTCTCCTTTATGTTCTTTCTAATTATTTTCTACTTCAATTATTTGCTTAAACCTTTGAACGGCATACCGAGTAATCTTAATAATTCTCTTGCTTCATCATCAGTTTCAGCTGTTGTGATAATAGATACGTTCATACCTTTTACCAAATCAACTTCTTCATAAGTGATTTCAGGGAACAAAGATTGTTCCTTAAGACCTAATGTATAGTTACCACGGCCATCAAAACTCTTAGCAGATATACCACGGAAGTCTCTGATACGAGGAAGAACAACGCAGATTAACTTTTGTAAGAAATCATACATTCTTTCACCTCTAAGAGTAACCATCGCACCAACCGGCATACCTTCTCTTAATTTATAAGAAGCGATTGACTTTTTAGCCTTTGTAACTACTGCGTGCTGACCTGCAATCTTTGTTAATTGAGCTTGAATAGCGTCAGCAATTTTTGAGTTGTGAGAAGCTTCACCAACACCCATGTTTAAAACAATTTTGTGAAGTTTCGGTATCATCATATCGTTTTTGTAACCGAATTTTTCTTTTAGTGCTGATTTTACTTCTTCGTTGTATTTTGCTTTTAAGCTTTTTGTCTTTGTCATTTTTCTATTCCTTTTCTTTGAACACGATTAACTCGAGCGGAGTAATCCCAAACACAAAACTAAACTTTTGTAGTTTCACTTTGAGCCGGTCTCATTTACCCCCCCGGCTGCGTGTTTACTATTAGTACTATACGTCTAACTGTTCACCGCACTTTTTGCAAATGCGAACTTTTTTACCATCAACCACCTTGTGAGCGATTCTGGTTGGCTTTTCACAGCTTGGGCAAACTATCATAACGTTTGAAGAATCAAGAGGAGCCTCTTTCTTAATCAATCCGCCTTGAATGCCATAAGCAGGATTAGCTTTTGTAGCTTTGGTAATCATGTTTACACCTTCAACAACTACTTGTCCTTTTGAAGGCATAGCTTTTTTGATGTTACCTTGTTTTCCTTTATCTTTACCTGCAGTAACGATAACTCTGTCACCGGTTTTTACATGCAAGCTTTTTTTACTTTCTGCCATTTTTATTTCTCCAATTTTCTGTTTATTTTGTCAGAGATCCTGAAACAAGTTCAGGATTATTTATCCCTAGTGCTCATCTTATTTGCAAAGGGCTAAATAACTTCCGGTGCAAGTGAAACAATCTTCATAAAGTTTTTGTCTCTTAATTCTCTTGCAACAGGTCCGAATACACGGGTTCCTCTTGGGTTACCGTCTTTTGCAATAATTACTGCAGCATTTTCATCAAATCTGATAACTGAACCGTCAGCACGTTTGATATCATGTTTTGTTCTAACAATAACAGCTTTAACAACTTCAGATTTTTTAACTGTCATATTAGGAGTTGCATCCTTAACAGTTGCTACAACAACATCGCCTACTGATGCGAATTTTTTATTTGAGCTGCCCATTACACGGATAACTAAAAGTTCTTTAGCACCTGTGTTGTCTGCAACTACCAATCTAGTTTCTTGTTGTATCATTTTCCTTTTCCTTTTTGTTTTTGCCGAACAGCGTCCGACCTACATTCTTGGGTATTCTTTTACCCACCAGCGCATTATTTTTCAATAATGATGTTTAAACCAAAACTACTTAGCTTTTTCTACAATAGATTCTACAACCCATTTTTTGTCGCCTGAAATTGGTTTTGATTCGATAATTCTAACGATATCGCCAACGCCGCATTCATTCTTTTCGTCATGAGCTTTGTAGTTTTTGTTTGATTCAATAATTTTCTTATATTTTGGGTGTGGATCATAAGATGCAACTTTAACTACAACAGTTTTGTCCATCTTATCTGATATTACAACACCTTGTTTTTCTTTCTTAGGCATTCTTTACCTCGATTTCTTTTTCTCTGATAACAGTTTTAGCTTGAGCTATCGCACGTTTTGTCTTGGAAATTTCTGCTGTGTTTTCTAATTTATGCATAGATTTTTTAATTCTTGCATCCAACAATGATTTCTTTGAGTCAACAACGAATTGGTTCAATTCTTCAACTGTTTTTTCACGCATTTCACTTAATTTCATTGTTTTATTTCCTTAATTTTGTTTATTGCTGTGCTTCTTTCTCGATTACCTTAACTTTGATTGGAAGTTTTTGTGCAGCAAGCTCTAACGCATGAACTGCAACTTCTCTGTCAAAATAATCAAGTTCAAATAGAATTCTGTTAGGTTTTACAACTGCTACCCAGTATTCTACGTTACCTTTTCCTGATCCCATACGAGTTTCTGCAGGTTTTGCAGTAATCGGTTTATCAGGGAATATTTTAATCCAAACGTTACCGCCACGTTTGATTTCTCTTGTCATTGCACGTCTTGCAGCTTCTATTTGACGGCTTGTAATCCAACCCGGTTCAAGAGCTTTAAGTGCGTAACGACCGAATTCGAAATCAACACCTCTTGTTTCGGTGCCTTTCATTCTACCTTTCATTTGTTTGCGGTATTTTGTTTTTTTCGGCATTAACATTATATTGTTCTCCTAATTTACTTATTTTGTTTCTACTGCTTTACGTTTTCCGCGTCTGCCTTGGAAACGTTCAGCGGAGTTATTTTCTTTTGAGCTCTTTGATTTGATGTTCATATCAGCTTGTTCACCAGGCATTAAGTTACCTTTGAAAATCCAAACTTTAACACCAATCTTACCCATGATTGTATCAGCTTCAGTAAAACCGTAGTCAACATCTGCTCTAAGAGTTTGAAGAGGAATTCTTCCTTCTTTAGCCCATTCACTACGAGCAATTTCAGCACCGCCTAAACGACCGGATACCATAATTTTGATACCTTGAGCACCAGCTCTCATTGTTCTTTGCATTGCTTGTTTCATTGCTCTTCTGAATGCGATACGTTTTTCAAGTTGTTGTGCAACTGATTCTGCAACTAAAAGTGCATCTACATCAATTCTTGCAACTTCAACAATGTTGATAACTACCGGTTTTCCTAAGTACTTAGAAACTTCTGCTTTAAGTTCTTCAATACCTTGACCGCCTCTGCCTACAACGATACCAGGTTTAGCTGTAACAACAGTTATAGTAACGTTTTGAGACTTTCTGTCAATCATAATATTTGCAACACCCGCTGCATAAAGTTTCTTTTTAATGAATTTTCTAATTTTTGCATCTTCTGCAACATTAGCGGCATAATCTTTGAAATTAGCGTACCAAGTGCTATCCCAAGGTCTGATTATACCTACTCTAAATCCTTTTGGATGTGTTTTTTGTCCCATTTTTTCTACCTTTATTTTCTTTTACTTACTTACGCTTTAGCGCCATCGCTTACTTTAACTGTAAGGTGAGACGTTCTTTTGAGTCTCTTGTATATACGACCTTGAGCTCTTGGTTTACCTCTTTTGTATGTTACGCTTTCATCAGCAAAGATTTCAGAAATCTTTAATGCGTCAGCTTTTACGCCTGCTTTTTCGAAAGCATTAGCTGCCGCTGCTTTAACGTTCTTTTCAACAACTTTTGCTGCGAAATATGGCATAAAACGTAACATATCA
>Ga0247610_10008358_pt1 | contig 10531 bp, 10 predicted proteins | sample 174DNAGHGhighgp2_FD_193483 | JGI IMG/M metagenome (GOLD analysis project Ga0247610, IMG submission 193483) | Sheep rumen microbial communities from Palmerston North, Manawatu-Wanganui, New Zealand - 1742 DNA GHGhigh gp2 | ecosystem: Host-associated > Mammals > Digestive system > Stomach > Rumen... | reverse complement strand
TTGGTGATTAGTGATTAGTGATTGGTCGTTACGAACGATTAAGTATATATATGAAAAACATTCCTTAAGCAGCCTTGAAGAGGCAACACGCACGAAGTGCTAATACCCCACACAAGACGAAGTCGCGCAGTGTGGGGGTCCACAAAGCAGCCTCGAAGAGGCAACACGCGCGAAGCGCAATTAACCCCATACAAGCGACGAAGTCGCGCAGTGTGGGGCCAACACGAAGTAATCAACATGAAGAAATCAATATGAAAGACATATCCCGCAGAGACTTCCTCAAAATAATGGGCGCCGGTGCCGCAGCGACTGCCGTGGCCGCTGTCGGTTGCCAGAACAACGACCCCGCGTGGGCCGATGCCACGCCCCTGAAGGCACAGAAAGGGAAGATGACCTACCGCACCAACCCCAAGACCGGCGACAAGGTGTCGCTGTTGGGCTACGGCATGATGCGCCTGCCTGTCATCGAAGACAAGGCCCCGAAAGGGACTTCCGGCCGCGAAACGCCCGCGCCTATCGACCAGAAGATGGTCAACAAGCTGGTTGACAAGGCCATCGAGTACGGCGTCAACTACTTCGACACCTCCCCGGCTTACTGCCAGGGACGCAGCGAGCACGCCACCGGCATCGCCCTGTCGCGGCACAAGCGCGACGAGTACTTCATCGCCACCAAGCTGTCGAACTTCGCGCCCGCCACGTGGCCGCGAGAGGCGTCCATCAAAATGTTCGAGAACTCCCTCAAGGAACTGCAGGTCGATTACATCGACTACCTGTTGCTGCACAGCATCGGCGGCGGCGAGGACTGCATGCAAATGCTCCGCAACCGCTACTACGACAACGGCATCCTCGACTTCCTGTTGGAGCAGCGCGAGAAGGGCGTCATCCGCAACCTCGGCTTCTCCTACCACGGCGACGTCAAGGCCTACGACTACCTGCTGTCGCGCCACGACGAGTACAAGTGGGACTTCGTGCAGATTGAGATGAACTACCTCGACTGGCACTTCGCCAACGAGATCAACGAACACAACACCGAAGCCGAATACCTGTACAACGAATTAGACAAGAGGAAGATTCCCGCCGTCATCATGGAGCCGCTGCTCGGCGGCCGTCTCGCCAACGTGCCCGACCACATCGCCAACGAGATGAAGTCCCGCGAGCCGCAGCGAAGCATCGCTTCCTGGGCATTCCGCTTCTGCGGCACCTACCCCAACGTGCTCACCTCCCTGAGCGGCATGACCTACATGGACCACCTCGACGACAACCTCGTCTCCCACTGTCCCCTGAAGCCCCTCACCCAGGAGGAACTCGACTTCTTGGAGGACATCGCCAAGAAAATCTACGACCTCAAGAACATCCCCTGCACCGCCTGCCAATACTGTATGCCCTGTCCGTTCGGACTGGACATCCCCAGCATCTTCGCGCACTACAACAAATGCATCAAGGAGGGCAATCTGGCCAGGACCGCCGACGACAGCGAGTTCAAGAAGATGCGCAAGGCGTTCCTCGTGGGCTACGACCGCAGCGTGCCGAAGCTGCGCCAGGCCGACCACTGCACCCACTGCGGTGAGTGCGTCGCCCACTGCCCGCAACGCATCCGCATTCCCGAGATGATGCAGATGGTGGACGAATACGTGGAGAAATTAAAACAGGGGACTCTATAGAAACGCTATATACCCCAATCCCTGTCGCGCACTGCCGCTATTCTTCGTCGAAAGCGGGCCAGGGATTCGCCTCAATGCCGGCCATCCGGACCATCGCGGCATGAGCCTCCCGACACACGCGGTCGAGCTCATCCCGGCGGTTCGCGCTTTTGTCGAACCAAATGGGTTCCCCGACATGCAACGTCACACACGGATCGCTCTTTTTGCCGAATAGACGGTATATGCCCTTGCGCTCACGATAAGTGTACACAAACGGGATGACAGGGCGGTTGTACTTGTAAGCCATGGTGAAAGCACCGCGTTTAAAGGGCCGGATGGGTACGTACATGTTCCATCTCACCGCCTCTGGAAAGACAATAAACCAGAAACCGCGCCGCGCAAACTCGTCGAACGCCTCGTTATATTTGCGGATGCCCTCACGAGTCTCCGGGATAGGGATGCCACCCGCCTGCCGCAGAATCCAACTTCCACGCCCGTTGAAATGCTTGGCGAACATCGGAATACGCACCTGGCGAAATCGCTGGCAGGCTGAATTGACCCCCAAAGCGTCGAATACGAAGACGTGATTGCAAACACACATCGCCCCGTCGCGAAGCTGTTCCTTATACTTTCGAAGGTTCCCCTCTATCTGAAGCCCGAAATGGCAGCGGTTGTGTACCGCCACCAGACACCATTTCACAAACCAGCCGGCTATCGTGTTCAGCGTATGCTTGAACGAATCGTCCAAATAGGGATAAGTCTCGTCGAACTGGAACCGCCCTTGGGAGGAGTCTTCCACTTGGACAGTCAACAGACGGCGGTGCGGGTCGTCGGTCGGATAGTCGATTCCGATATCCGGAATATAGACTCCGTCTTTCACCTTAAATTCGCCAAATTTCATAATTTCACTTATTTTTCGAGATTAATAGACTTTTCAAAGGTACATCTTCATTTCCACTGATCCCTTTGCCCTCCGTAACAACGCAGCGGGCGGGTTGTCTCACTTTTTGCCCACACGCTTGCGCATGAAAGGCAACTTCATCAGCCAGCGGAAAAGGAGCGGTTGAAGCATGTAGGTGATGAATATGGTGGAGGCCATCCCTATGAGGGTGCAGATGCCGATGGACTTGATGGCCGGATGGATGGCGCACAGCATCGTCACCATTACAATAGCCAGAACCAGAGCCGAGAAGAAGATGGCCACTTTGTGATATTGCAGCAGGCTTGTGCCCTGGTTGTTTTGCTCGGCAATCAGGCCCTGCATCACGAAAATGCTGTAGTCAACGCCGATACCAAAGATAAAGGTGGAAATCACAATGTTAATGAGATTGAAAGGCAACCCGATGATGGCCATCCAGCCTTGCACGACATACCAGCTGAGGAACATCGGCAGGAAAGCGAGCAGAGCCAAGAGGACATCCCGGAAGGAGAAGAGCAACACCACCAGCACAAAGATGGCGGAGATTAGCAATGCTGTATTGAAATCACTGTGTATCAAGGCTATCATATTCCCCGTATAGTAGAAGGGATCCACCACTAAGGCATGCTGCACCGCCGCCACCCTGTCGTCAATCTCGCTCTTCTTTTCCTTATTCATTTGCACGGCGTTGAAAATCAAATATTTCCCTTCACTCTCTTCAATAAAATTGCATAACAGCCCTTCCGGGAGGATATCTGCACCGTAGAGGTTGCCGGGGGCATACTCGGCCGTCACCATGCTCTCGAACGGTGCGAAAATATCGGCGGGCAGGTCATTCGAGACTGCAGCAGCCCGCACCGCAGCCATTGCCTCGCCGACTTTCCCGGAAGTCCAGTAACGATCCCAAGCCGCTATCCGTTTATCCTGCTCCGCCTCCGATTGGAAGAGCATCGACACGATTGGCATGTAGGATGCCAGCTCGCCAGCATTCTTCATGGCCTCTAACGTGTCGGAGAGCCCTTTGTTGGCATCCAGTGCCTGGTCCAAAGTCGGGGCGATGACCGCATAGTAGCGCTGCAAATTCCCATGGGTGTTTTTCTCCTCATAGAGGCTCTCGGACTTGTGCAACGCCTTGCTCTCGAAACCAATATGTTTCAAGTTGTTGTCGAATTGCACCTTCGGGGAAAAGACGACACCAATCAATATCAGTATGCACAGTCCGCCTATCATATAGGGATTTCGGTCGTAGGCGTAGGTGTTGATTTTGTCTATGTATCTGAACACCGATTCGTTGCGTTTGGTTTCACCCTTTTTCAGGAAATGGGGCAAGAAGACCAGCACGAAGAAAGTGTTTCCGATTAGGGCAAACGTCGCGAACATGCCGAAGTCCTTCAGCAATTCGCTTTGGGTGAACAACAGTCCGACAAACGCGCCGATGGTAGTGAGGCATCCCAGGCAAACCGGCCGCGCCTCTTCCTTCAGCATCTGCTCAATTTCTCCAACATAACGTTGATGTACAACAACATGCAAACAATAACTGATGGCTACGCCCAACACCACCGAGCCGATGCCCATGGCCATGAGCGACATGCTGCCTTTGACCCAGTACATGCAGGCCATCGCAAAGAAAGTCCCATAGGCCACCGGCAACACATTCTGCCATACGATGTTGGCGCTTTTGAAGCAAAGACTGAGAAGGCAGAGGATGATGGTCAATGAGATGCCTACTGTGATGCCGATGTCGCGTTTCATCACCCGTGAGTTGTCGCCCGAACGTACGGCGGCTCCGTGCATCAGCACCTCCACGTCAGGATGCGCCTCCGAGAAAACCTTGACATGATGCCGGATATTCTTCATCAGCAACCGTCCTGCATGCGAGTTGAAAGCCTGGAAATCGGGGGATATAAATATCAGTGCCACTGTGCTGTCGGCCGAGAAGAGGTGGTCGTTCACTATGGAGAAGCCCACCCCGTCTGAGATGGCAGGCATCAGATACTGGCGCAAGTTGAGCGGATCGGTGGAGACCATTTCCGTGACGGTGCCAGTCTCATCGTTCATGATGAGTTCCTTGTTATGCGCCATCGTCTCGCCCGCCCTGGCGATGGCTTCGTCGAAGCGCGGGTATAGGGTGGTGTCCACGAAAGAGGGCACATGTTCCATTGCGAAATAGAGGGCGTTGAGAGCCACTTCGGGCTCAATTTTGTAGAGCACGTTGGCGATTCCGGAACTGTCGGTGAGCACAGAGTCCATCAGCTCGTCCACATACCCGGCAAGAGCCTCGGGGTCAGCTCCGGTCACCTGCATGAAAATCTTGTCTTTCACCTTCAGGTTCCCGAACACATGCCCTGCATCCGATGATTCCGACACCGGGAGCAGCTTCGACAAATCCTCCTCATACTCCAGCTTTAATCCATAGAACAGGAAAACCAGGCTGCTGAGTGCCATCAATGTATATAATAAAATGTTGTGCTTTTCAAAAAAACGATAAATCTTCACAAAAAACATAATCTCTAATCTCTGAACTACAAACCCTATTCCCCGAACAATTCCCAATAATTGTCACACCACCAGACGAGGGTGTCCGTTTTGGCGGCGAAACCGCTCCAATGCCCCAGCACCTCGTCGCTGTTGAAGTTAGTGAAAGCCGGCAGGGGGTTGGTGAAAGGGCTGCTCCCATAGGCGGCTTCGGAACCGGCCGACAACAGATACTGGTAGGTGCTGTAATCGACCTGGGTGTGTTTCACATAGACAGTGTCCCCAGGCCGGAACGTGACACGGCGGAAGTTCCGTTGATCTTCCTCGCTCAGCATGCCCCCCATCAAATAGGGGTATCCCGAACGCGTCACCTCGTAGTTGATGGATTGGCCGCTGAAGGCGATGTCGTCGAAAGCGACTGGAAGTCCGGCCACCCATAGGCGGTCGTGCACCTTAGGACAGCTCACTTTGCAGAAAAAGGCGTAGAAGTTCTCCTCGCCGGCAGGGTCATTGAGCAGCACCCGGATAGTGGCCATGGTGTCTGCCATGTCCGGTGACTGGCTGAAGCCTATCGAATCGAGGTCGAAGGTTTTGGGAATATAGGTCTCTGCAGTATATGTTTTACCGTCATACTCAACAGTGAGGGTATAGCGGGTCTGTTCGCGTCCGATCACATCTTTGCCCATGAAAGCCACGTAATAGGGAGCATCGGGCGACAGGGTCCATTTGAGTTCCTCGGACTCTCCGGTCTCGGCAGTGACGAACACGCGGGCCTGCGATCCGTTGACCAGCACGTCGCTCGTCAGGGTGGCGAAGCTGATTTCAGAGAAGTAGGGGATGCTCTTAGAAAGCATGACCACCGCAGGGGATCCGTTCTCAATGGTCCCCTCCACTACCAGCTTCGACTCATAGCCGGGAAGGTCCAGTTCCACCTCGCGCTGGCATCCGGAAAGCAGCGACAAAACCGCAAGGCACAACCCCAAAAGGCACTTGTTTAACGACATTCTCATCTTTACTAAAGCGGCCGCGAAAATACAAAAAAAATGTATTTTTGCGCTGTTTTTTTTTGCGCAGGTTTTATTGTGGAAACCTGAATATCTAAGTCCTACAAGAATGGAGAATTACAATACAATCGACACCGCCATGGCGGATCTTATGGAACGTGCCTCTCGGCCCAACCTATGGGACAGTCAGCCTGTATTCTGCTTCACCTCCGACATGGACTGGGCGTCAGAGGCTGTCATCGACCGCTGTTTCCGGAAACTCCCACTGGATTTACTCCAGCTGACCACATTCGTGACGCACAAATCGGACATCATAGAAGACCTGTGCAAGGCCGGGACCATCCGGCGCGGCATCCATCCGAACTTCCTCCCCGGCTCCTCCCATGGGGAGACTTTCCGGGAGGTCATCGAGACCTGCCTCACATTCGCACCGGAAGCCACCTGCACACGCTCACACCGCGCCTTCGACGTCACCGACACCGCCCACCTGCTCCATAACGAATTCCACTTCAAATGCTGCTCCAACACCATCACGACCCTGGCACCCTTCGTCAGGCCCTACTGGCTTGAGTCCAGATTGCTGCAAGTCCCTGTCTTTTTCGAAGAGGGCAGTTTCCTCTACAATCAGTTAGGCCTGTCCATCAAACCCTACATGAAGTACTTCACCTCGCCGGGGTTGAAAGTCATCAGCTTCCATCCCGTCAACATGGCCTTCAACACGCCCTGCATCCCTTGGATGCGGCAACTAAAGGACTCGCTGACCCGCGAGGAGTTCAACCACATCTCCCCAGAGATGATCGAGGCAAAGCGCAACCGCGAGAGGGGCGCATTCGACCTCGTCATGGAAATCATCGATCTCGCCCAACAACTTCAAGCCCCCATCCTCACCCTTGATGAAATATACCAGCAAACCATTCTTTGAACATTTTTTGAACTTTACACCCTTTAGCAATGAGAATATTAGAAAGTAAACGACTGATTCTGAAACCTGTCGAACCTGAAGACCTGTCCTTTCTGATGGAGCAGCGCTGGGACGCCGATCTCACTGACTATATCATCCACAACCCTATCTCGTCCTACAACCAGCAGCAATGGTACGAAAAAATCTGCCGCAACGGCGACGTGGCGATGTCCATATTCTACAAAGAGAAAAACGGTGAGGAACCTGTCCTCCTCGGCGCAGTAGGCCTTTACGACATCAACCAGCGCCACCAACGGGCCACTTGGAAAACCCTGCGCATCCCGAAACAGTACCAAGGAATAGGCCTTGCCTCCGAAGCTTCCGAAATGCTGATTGAATATGGATTCAACACACTGAACATAAATAAGATAACAAGTGATGTATTCCCTGACAACAAAAGTATCATCAACCTTCTCGAACATTTAGGATTCAAAAAGGAAGGACGTCTCAAACAGCACTATTTCCATCAGGGAAAATTCAAAGATGTATTGATTTACAGCATGTTACGAAACGAATTTAACCGAAAGAAAGCCCAAAGCCTCTAAAAGACCGTTCATAGCATATGCTTTACCAAAATGTCATAGCGCCCTATATCAGGCAAACCCGCAAACATGCTGATCAGACCGTAGCCAGAATCGGAGGCCAAGTCTTCTCTTATGCCCAGCTGACACAACGCATTGCCCCGATAATGAACGAACTGGACGCATTGAGTGTGGAGCGGGTTGGTGTCGTCACAGAACCCGACTTGACCGCCTGCGCCGCGTTGCTGGCCTGCCTGTTCACCGGAGTGGTGTCTGTCCCATTGCCGCCCCGCCTCCCCGAAAGCCAACTCGAGGACGTCCGCCGCGAATTAGGACTGACTGAAATCCTTACCGTGGAACGCATGCACTACTATTTCCGCATGACTTTCGAGGATGCCCTCTGCCGCGTTGACAACGGGCTGTATCATTTCAACGCCGAACAGCTCGTCTGCATCAGATGCCTGTTCCCTCCCGACAAGCATCTCACCACCAAATCACTGTGCGCCAAAGACTTCAACCGAAGCACCCCCTTTTCCCTCAAGCCCGTATTCCAACTGCTCATCCCTGATTTTCCTGAAACATGTTCCATCTTCTGAATAAGAACCTCAACCTCCAGTTGTTCCTCTTAGCGATTCTGTCTGGCTGGGCGGCCTGGACTGTCTTTGCCCGGATGACCTTGATGCCTACAGAGGGGTCGATGCTGCTTTTCCAATACATCGCACGCCTTTGGGAATGGAGTCCACTCGCCACCCGAATTTTGGTTTTATCCTCGGTGCTGCTGACCGTCGTGGGGGTCATCCAGCACTGCAACCGCCATCACTTCGCCGACAACCGGACCTTCATGCCCGGTATTTTCCTCTTGTTACTCCTCAACACCGGCAAATTCCTGCACACCCTCTCCCCCGCTCTTCTGACCAACTTCTTCATCGCCCTCATCATGATGATTTACTCGCCCGGCGACCAGTCCGCCAAGATCAAAGACAACCTCGTGACTTTCGGGCTGACCATCGCCATCGCCACCTTGTTAGACATCAGCGCGTTCGGGATTGTCCTGTTCCTTGTCCTGATGGTCATTGTGAACAACGTGTCACCCCTCAAGGACACAGTCATCCTAATCGTCAGTCTGGCCATCCCCTACCTCTACGCCTTCTCCATCGCGTTCATGTGCAACTCGCTGCCTGCTTTCTTGCAATCCTGGCGCGACCTTGCCGTATTCATCCCTGTCAGGCAGTTTCTCACCATGCGCATCATCGACTATGTCGCGATGGCCTATTTCCTTTTCATCACCATCGTATTGATAATACGCGGCAAGCAACTGCTGGACAACAAGTTGATAGTAATCCGTCAAGCTTTCATCAACTTGCATCTGATGATGATTTCCATGTTTCTTTTTGTATGGCTGGGCTTTGTGCCCTTCCCGATGGCGACTGTCTATTTCGTGTTGCCTCTGTCCATCTACATGACCGTGGCCGTCTTGCCGAAAAGACACCGCTTTATCATTGATTTCCTGATTATTTCACTATGCATACTGCTATGGGTCTAAAGCCGAACTACTCTCTCTCCCCGACTGTGGAGTGCGGGTGTGACGAAGCCGGCCGGGGTTGCCTGGCCGGGCCGGTCTGCGCCGCCGCAGTCATCTTCCCCTACGGGTACACCAATTCGGAAATCAACGACTCCAAACAGCTTACGGAGAAAAAACGCTATGCCTTGCGTGACACCATCGTACAGGATGCCCTCGCCTACGCCGTCGTGGAGGTTTCCCCCGCCGAAATCGACACGATGAACATCCTTCGCGCCTCCATCCACGGCATGAACCTCGCCATCGGGCAACTTTCGGTCACCCCAGAACTCATCCTTGTGGACGGCAACCGCTTCACCGACCGTTGGGGCATCCCCTACCGCTGCATTGTGAAAGGCGACGCAACCTACCTCTCCATCGCGGCCGCCTCCATCCTCGCCAAAACCCACCGCGACGAACTCATGATCCGGCTGGCCGAACAACATCCCGAATACGACTGGAAAAACAACAAAGGCTACCCCACTCCGAAGCATATCAATGCCGTGAACCGCCTTGGACTAACCCCTTATCACAGAAAAAGTTTCCATCTGAAAAACCAGCTCTCTTTGGACCTATAACCCCTGCTGAACTTTTTTTGTAACATTTTCACAACTATTTCGTCTTTGAGTTGTTGAATCAGATGCTGACCGAACAAGAAATAGAGATCATCAAAGGATGCAAAAAGGGGGATCCGGCATGCCAGAAAAGGCTCTACTTGGACTATGGCCCGTTGGTCAAGGGCATTTGCCTGCGCTACACGGGAGACGCTGACGAAGCCGGGGATCTGTTCCACGATGTCTTCATCTTCGTTCTGACCCATTTTGCGGAGTTCGGCGACATCACCTCTTTAGGGGGATGGATTCGGCGGATAACAATCAACAAATGTATTGATTATCTGCGGCACAAGAAAATCAAGGAGGCCATTCCAATGAGCCAGATTGAATATGACCTGCCTCGCGACGACGGCCACGAATACGACGAAATCCCGATGGAGGTGTTGCTGGGGTTCATCAACAGATTGAAACCCAAGACCCGGACCGCTTTCAACCTCTTCATCATCGACGGTTACGAGCAGGAGGAGATTGCCAGGATGATGGATGAGAGCCAGAACAATGTCCGCACGATGATTTCACGCGCCCGTTCCGTTTTGCGCGAAAAGATACGGAAATATTTGAGAAATGAAGAATACACTTACCTATAACGATATGAAAAACAATCCTATAGAAGAGCTGCGGAACTTGACCTCCCCGGTGTCGGAGCAGGAGTGGGCTGCCATCGTCAACGACAGCCGCTACGTGCAGAAGTTCGGGGGCAGGCCGAAAATGTCCCCGCGAGGCCGTGCCGCACTCATCGCAGGAGTAGCCGCCTCGCTAATCGCCATCCCCATACTTTTCAAGACACTTACAGACCACGAGAAAACGACCACCCAGGGTCAGTCGGCCTCCATCGAGGC
>Ga0247610_10008356_pt1 | contig 10533 bp, 7 predicted proteins | sample 174DNAGHGhighgp2_FD_193483 | JGI IMG/M metagenome (GOLD analysis project Ga0247610, IMG submission 193483) | Sheep rumen microbial communities from Palmerston North, Manawatu-Wanganui, New Zealand - 1742 DNA GHGhigh gp2 | ecosystem: Host-associated > Mammals > Digestive system > Stomach > Rumen ... | reverse complement strand
GGCTCACTCGTGCCGGCACTTTCAAAGATTCATTCTCCACCATCTCCTTCATGTCATTGACGACGAATAGCTGCTCGATGTCAAGTTCACCATGCCTCACATAGTCGCTGTTCAGGCAAACCAGATAGGTGCCCGTGACGTTGACGCCACATTGCTCCAGCACCCATTTCTGATAAGCAATATCCGGTGCATATTTCTCCAACTTAGCCTCCTGACCGTTGAACTCCGGGAAACTGGTGCTCTTCACCTCGTATATGGCCCAGCCCCCAGGAGTCTTGCGCAGGATGTCAACGGCACAATAGCCGCCCTCACAGCTGAACGAAGCCTCGCAGATGTTCTCCACGCCCTCGTCCATATACTGCTTAGTCAGATCTGTCATCTTCTGTAGATCCAAACTCCCGTCTTCCTGATAGGCGGTCACTTCCTTGAAGTCGCCAAAGAGGCCCATAGCCAGGTCGCCCACCTCGTTGCCTTGAGCGAAGCGTGCTTCCAAGGATGCGTCAGTTGTCGCCTCCTTTGGCTTATATACCTTCAGCCAGAGATTCTTCGGACACTGGCAGAAGGCGGTGTAGCGTGATTTAGATAGTTTTTTCATGCCGTCGTAGTCTTATAGATGTCGCAAAGATAGCCATTCCTTGTCAAAAGCCCAAACAACTCGAGCTCTTTTTTTGTAATAATAATGCCATTTCTAGTATACACACTCTCCCATCCAGCCCCCTGCCCCCTAAAGGGGGTGTTTCTAAGCGCGCAGCCTCTCCCCCTTCAGGGGGCAGGGGGGCTTGGTCAGCACAGCCTCTACGGCTCCCTCCATTGGCTTCATCTTGGCGAACAAGCCCGGAATCTCATCCAACCGTCCGGCATATTCAGCCTTCACTTCTTCACTCACCTGGTCGAGTCCCGACTGGAAGTCCACCAGCACATTGTCCATGTCAATAAATACTCGTTTCATATTTCTTCATTTTTAATGTTTGTATGAGTAATATAGTAACATGGGGAGAAAAATTCAAAGAAGTCACTATGTTTTGTTATTGAGTGCATCCAGTTTGTTGATAAAATCATTATATTCAATGTCAAATGACAATTGTTCAAATATACTATTATTGTCATCAAATAGCAATTTGTCATCATATGTCCACTTACATCTTTTACCTTGATAGTCAAATATAATATCCCATCCATAAAACATAGAAGAGTTTCCCACTTCACTATCGATTTTAATCATATCATTGTCTTTTAGTTGTTTAAGAATCTTATTCCTACTAGAACCAAGTTTTATGAATTTGATATTCGCATGAGCATTTTTGGGATAAAGCCCCCATCCCCATTGTCTATTTCTTAGGTAAAGGTTACTACTCACCATTGCTTTCATTTCCATTAAATTACAAACAAAGCCTTTTTCAAAGATTATATCTTTAACAAATTTCAACCGCATTTTTTCTTCTTCAGTAATGCTGTTATAATCCATATTCGGCAATTTGGTCTGACTCTTCAGCTCATCGGATTTGAGCAACTTATGCGTCAAAAAATAGTGAGTGGTCTTGCTCAACGCTTTATTGTTCAACATCATCTTCCAACTTTCGCCAGAATTATTGAACATAATACAATTTCCTCCATTGTTATTTTCAGTGATGACCTCCGATAATTGGTGGCATGCATAAAAATAATTGGGGAAACTAAATTCGTTTTGTATTTTACCTTCAAAGGTATCGTTTGCGTCAAATACTTGTTTTGCAGACTCATATTTTGTTTTGAAAGCATCTATATCTTTATTGTATTCACCATTTTCATTCCATAGCAGAAACCTAATATTACCTTTAAAAAAAGCATATTTTTCGGCATTGTTTATTAACTCTGCCATATCTTTATCATCTTTTTGATATTTTGCTTTGTAGTACTCTTCTTCTATTTGTTCTTTTGCTGAACCGGCTTTCAAGGTCGGTACTGCGCTCAGATCTGCCAGTTTAGAATATGTCCCAAAACAGTATCCATTTTGGGACATCTCGTCAACAACCTTCAATGCACCACGCAGTCCAGCAATGTTGTTCACAAGTGGGTTGTAACTGATGTTGTAACAAAATCTTACCCATTGAGTAAGTTCTTGGTCAATGTCATCAAGAGTATGGCATTCCTCTATATTCAGTGTCTCAAAGAAACAGCATATTCCGAAAAACATTACTTGAGGGATTTGACGCAATTCGGAAACGGGCAGATTATCCTGGTTCTCCCAATTCTCAACAGAACCTTTATCATAGTCATATTGAGGAATAAAAAACAATTTATAGTCGCCACCATATACCCAATAATATCCAAGGACGTTTTCTAACCATTCATTAATAGTTGTCTTATTACTATCACACAAACGCTTATAATAGACTAAGCCATTCATGGTATGTAGAAATCGCTTTTTGAAAGTGCCAACTTTTGTGGCATTTTCTTCTTTAAAATCAAGTATTTCCTTGTAGTCTTCAATCTTGCTAAACGAATGCGCTGAAGACAGTAACTGGTAAAGGTTTGTCTTGTCTATGCTCTGATCGCTTTCTTTTGAAACGAGCAAATAAAAGTTCAGCATAAATTGATTGATGAACTTAAAGTAGATTTCATCTACCCTTTTATAGTTCGAATGCTTGTACGGCCAAAACAATCCAACCCAGTCATTGTCTAAGCAGGAAACGAACTCTTTATCCTCATCAACATTCTCAATATCAAAATATCGGTTATCATCGTAGCCAATAAGTTCTGCCTTGAAATTTTCAAACGGCGTAAGTTGTTTGCCTCTCGCGTTCATTTTGATGTATAAGTCATCAACAAGTGGCATATCATCATCCATCATGTCTTTGTGATAGAACTTTATAGGGCAATCATCCATAATTAAAACATTCCACAAATCCTGATAGTTGGCATCCGGCCCCCAGAATTGTTCCAGCCCGTTTATCGGTTTTGGATTGTCTTTATTGTTAGTACTTCGATCTCCCTGAATCATCCTAAGAATTGCTTGAATAGTGGGATCAAAATTGTAATGACGATAATACCAATGCTGATTTTTAATATAGTCAACAATTTCTTCAACTTCCGCTGGTTCAATCTTACTAAATTCTTCAACAAGACGTCGACAAAACTCCGTCGAAGACGGTCTTGTCGCATAATAGAATTTTGTAAGTCTGTGGCAAGTGTTTTGGTCTTTCAGCTTTCCTGCCCGGAAAGCAACAAACCAATGAAGCAACCATAGAGTGGTCAAACGCTGCTGGCCATCAAGAGGCGACATTTTACCATTCTCTACACTTCCATAGACGAAGTCCAATTTCAACTCTTTATTATTACATAGTGAATCCTTGATGTTGCTAAGGAATCTATGTCTTAGGTCTTCTTTTCCTTTGCGGCCCTGAGCATAATCACGTTGGATAATAGGGATAACGACTTCATGTTTATCCAAAAATTGCCAAAAACTGGTTTTGCTGTTATTTTTCATAAACCCCAAACTCCTTAAGTGTATTAAACAAATCCTTTTTATATGCCTCTGCATCAGACTCATCCCATTTAGTAGGGTCGCCTTGCATTACAGAGTAGGTTTTCTGGAAGACATTCTTAGTACATATTGGCACAAAGGCAGACTTAAACGTCTCTTCTTGATAGTCTATTTTGTTTTCGGGCGTCCAATACGCTACTTTCCGCTTACCTTTCTCTTTTCCCACAATATGGCTTCTCTTGTCTGGAAACACAGCATTCTTGTAATCCCTATTTGTGGAGCGGTCAAGCAAAACATAGTTCTGAACCCTATTCTTCCAATCGGCATTGTTACTTTCGTTTGAGGTCGTTGCCGTTTGTTCAGAACCTGATGGCACCGCTTCCCTGCCATTTAGCAAACTATTCAAGCTATTATAGATTTCACCGAATTGTGTAGAGTTGTCTTCGTTATCTTCATCTTTAAAGAATGCAGAAATCATTTCCTCCATTTCATTGAAATATTCTTTTACGCTTTCTTTGATGTTGCCATTTTCGTCGCTGTTCATCTCTCTTACGCATTGGTATGCACTTAGTATCCAATTCTTTTGGTCTTCCTCGTTTTTAAGGTCGTTTTGCGTACTAGAGTCAACATGCTCCACATCCCAATGCTCAATTTTGTAGAGATGAAAAGGGAACTTATAGAAAACACCAAGTTGATAGTCTTTATTATTAGTCAACACCTCATTTTGTCTGACAATTGTTTCCACGTTATGAAGTAGTAGCAACGGTATACTATCACGTTTATGGTCACCACTTTCTTCTTTGTAATTACGATTAAGGTCATGGCATTTGCGTTTCTTCAAATACTCTGAGATAGAATCAACAAGAAAACTGAGAAAATCTGTATTTGTTTTAACAATCCAGTTCGAAACAAGTTGTTCTAAAGTTGATGCTTTTGTAGTCAACACGTAACCAACATAATGAAACAATTTGGAATTGGTGTACCATTCTGCCCAAATATCAAATATTTCCTTAATGAAACGCCATAGTCTTATGAAATCGTTTTTTTGCTGTTTGTAGCATTCATAGTAGGTTCGAAAGAGGTGATAACTATCATTTCCCACAATTTTCGAATCAACCGGTAAGTAATACTGTAATCCATATACTTCATTCATCTTCTGAATTACAGTTGGCTTGCATAAGAAATCAAGCAAGAAATCTATTCTTGTAGGTTTTTCCCAACTCTCATCAAGATTTCTCAGAAAAAGCCAGAATTCATCATCTTGCAATTGGTTCTCTATTCTGTCCCATTCTTGTGCTATCTCCATTTGTTTAGCTAGCACCACATCGTTGAGTTGACCTCCAAAATTCTCACGATTTAAGAACAAAGCTTTTATAAGCTCAGAACTCGTCAAAGAGATTCGGCCAACGTTTAACCGTGTGAAAACACTGATAGGCTTTTCTTCGTCTGTTTTGTACCAGATAAATTTAACACGCTCCCTGATGGTCTCGACCATCTTCTCTTTTACTTCGTTCTTTTCTTCCTCATTTTCACAAATAGTCTTTAACCAATTTATAGTCGTTTCTTTAGCAATCTTCATAAAATGGAAGTTGATGTCATCCTCCGCATCTTTATCATCAAGATTCTGTATGTTGTTTATCTTGTCATCATGATCGACAAGTGTGTCATATGAAATGGAATACAACCCATCTTTTGCCCCGAGAACTTGCAGAACAATCGAAATAGAGGTCAAACGTTGTTGGCCATCAATGACTTCCCACGTAATGCTTTGCTCACCTATGTTATTCTTCACAAACTCACAAATGTCAGACCAACTATCTTTACTCTTAATGTCGTTAACCAAAGCATTGGTATCGCGTTTTTTTTCACAAACAACCAAAGGTTGCAGACAATAAATATTGCTTTTTTCTTTTTCAGCGTTTGAGAACTCCCAAATGTCGTCAAGCAGTTCTTTTACTTGTTGCTTGGTCCATCGGTAACCACGTTGATAGTTCGGAATAGAGAACTTCCAGTTAGAAAGATCTCCAACAGATTTCATGTCTATGTATGTTGGCATAAAACGTCTGTATTTATAATACCCTGATTATTTGTCACTGTATGATGAAAAATCGAGTTTGAGTTTGGCAACCTCAAATGTCTCATGCATCCAAGCTGGTATGTTCTCAATAGAACAATTTTTGTCGGTTACGCAAATGAAACTGATGACTGGTTTGTTTTCATATTCGACAAGGTCAACACAATAGCGATGAATCTTCTCGTCATATCCAAGTGGACCTCCAAGGTATTCATATATATCAACATCAGGATGATGCCCATCAACTATTACACCATTAAGTGACATTTCAAGCTTATTGTCATTCCGAACAAACTTAAAATGAAGTGGGTCTGTATTGATACAATAGCTGTTATAAGTTTCATTTATAGCATCCGATATGTAGTTGTAATCAGAACCGTCCTTGGACAGTAAAAGAAACGGTTTCTGCCAAACAACTTTTTTTGAAACACCATCTTTCAATTTCTGTAGAAACTCTTTTTCAGAGATCTCTTTCATAATATTCATAACAATTCCACAATTCTCCTATACATTGCGAGGTTCTTATTTAGTTAGTCATAAAATCCATCGTCATACTCGCAAAGCAGTTTGCCGGTGGGGTCTTTGAGTTGAAACGATTTCACGGTGCCGGTGGTGAGGAAGTCCTGGATGAGTTCTCGGATGGCATCTACGAAGTCGTTTTCTTCATCCCTCAATCATCTGTTGAGTGTAGGTCTTGTAGGTGTGGAGGAAGCGGCAGCCCCCCTGCCCCCTGAAGGGGGAGAGACTGCGCGCTTAGAAACACCCCCTTTAGGGGGCAGGGGGGGCTGGAAGGTTTAAGCAGTTCCATTGTTCAATCTTTAATCTTCAATTTTCAATCTTGAGCGTATCCGAATCCTGTCTCTTTGAAGTCTTTTACATCATCGGGTTGTATGCCTCGTCCTCCGTCTAACTGCTGGCTGATGACCGAAGCCATACGATAGGCTATGGCCAACTTGCGGTCGTTGAAGTTCACCAGTTCTGATGACGGGCGGAGTACGAAGACGTTCGCATTGGCTATGTCCTTGCGGATGGTATAGCCCAGGTTCTTCTTCAACAACGGATAGCGTAGTGAAGCAATGACGCTATCTAAGCCGAAGTCGGTCTTCATGGCAGCATCGAACTGTTCGAAGAGATGCTGATAGGTTTCCATATCATTGATGGTAGCATTGGCACCACCATTTTGGGAATAGGCAAAATGGAAGTCAGTCTGGTTCTCCTTAGTCTTCAGATGCTCTGTAATGATGATGACCCAAGCCCCCTGCCCCCTAAAGGGGGAGGAAATAGCGCTTCGCAGATCGGCAAGGAAGTCATTGCGGCGCGCCTGCTTCTCTTTTAATATTCTGACAGCTTCCTTGTCTTTCTTCTCATCATATTCAGAGAGTGGCTTCTTGTCGTATAGCGGCTTTTCGGAGAGGTTGTAGAATGAGTCCAGTTCGTCGGTATCGACTTCCAACTCCTTGCTGAGATAGTTGAAACCACCCATCTTAGCCAAATAGTAAGTGAACCAGCCCATGCCCACCTCATCGAAACTGCCGGTGCTGACTATCGTCACCTTCGAGCCTCGGTTAACAAAGCAACCATAACTGCGGTTCAGTGGGAAATGCTCGATGACAAAGCGGTCCTCGGCATCATCCTCGTCGCTATGGGCATCGGCAAGGTTCTTCAGCCGGAACTCGTCAAACTTGTTGCAGGTATCGATGATGTCATTCATATCCATCCCCTGACGGGTCTGCATCTTGGCCACCTTGACGCGTTGCGGCACAAAGTTCAGTACCTTCATGGCCTCACCGCCACCGTCAGGCAATGCGCTCAGATACTCGCGCAATCCTTTGTTGGCCGAGCGACGGAAGGCCTTCTGCATACGGCGCCGAAAGCCATTCAGTTCGTCCTCGCGTTTCTCCTCGTCCATCGCATCCGTCAATCCTGAACCGATGAGGCCGGCCGGTACGGCGAAGATAGCCACGCCCATGATACCGACCAGCGTACCGATAAACTTGCCGATGGGCGACGTCAAGGGATCATCAACCACCTTGCCCGGGTCACCGAGATACTTCTCGTATGGCCAGATAAAGGCATCCCAGAAACCAAAATCGGGATTCACCCGGCTTTCTGCGAGGTACAGAAAGACGGTCAGCACAAAGGTTATGACTACCAGGAAAATGCCAGAAACAAAAATCTGGCGTCGCGTATTCATAAACGCTGTCTTAAAAAGACGTAGGCCGCTATACATAATATTTCACGGTGTTTATTGTTGTTATGACATGGCAAAGGTACAAATAAAACTTGAGAAAATCACTCCTTTGGGCGGTATTTTTCACGTGAGAGAGCTTTTTCCCGAATAATATAGCAATATTGCGGGAAAAATTCAAAGAAGCCCGGAAAAGAACTCTGCGATTAACAAAAATTATGTGGGTGGCACAGTTTGTTTGCCATTAATTGTTTATCTTTGCAGAAATTTCAAGCTAAAACCTTTTGGAACCTCGCGATGTACAGGCAATCGCCACTATGTTCTATGGCAAAATATAAAATTAATGACGGTGTGTGTGTCCTTTCGTCACGAACAAAGAGCATTGCCGACAATGCCTTTAAGGATTGTACAGAACTGAGAAGTATTGTTATTCCCAATTCGGTGACAAAAATAGGAAACAATGCTTTCAAGGGCTGTACAGGATTGACAAGCATCACCATACCTGATTCGGTCACCGAAATAGGCTGTAGCGCATTCGAAAAGAGTGGGTTGACCAGTATTGTTATTCCTAACGGCGTAACAGACATTCGCGAGTCTGCTTTCCAGGACTGTAAAGCCCTGACCTGCGTTGTGATTCCAGAATCCGTAACGTGTTTGACGAACCACCTGTTCTCAGGATGCACGGCTCTTAAAGAAATTAGTCTGCCAGATACTATGACGCAAATAATGTTGGGCGTATTCCGTGACTGTACCAGTCTGGAAAGTATAACTATCCCAAAATCTATCGAATCTTTTGGCTTAGACTACATGTTTATGTATTCAGGTAGTTTTGCACCAGTGATAGATAATCCATTCAGAGGCTGCACCGCACTGAAGAGTATATATATGACCCAGAAAGTGTTTGATGAAATAGAAGAACGTGCCAAATCCAAGAAGGGGCCGGTTTTGGATGAGGATATGAAGAAACTGATAGTTATCATCAACAATTAAAAGGCTATGAAAACCGTGAATTTAACAATCTCCTGTCGGCGTGACTACATTGCTGTGTTCCCGGTTGACGACAAACAGTACAAGGCTCTCAAGAATAGAATAAAAAAGGACGGTGAAGTTAATGTTGACGAGGCATGCAAGAAACTTGGCAGGGCTACACCTCTCAACAGGGAGCATGCAATAGAGCATGGGCTGATTGTGGCAGAGTCGGAACCGTGTGTACGTGTTGAAATTGATGGGGCCATTGTTTTCGAAGACAATGTGAAGATGACCGCACCGGTTTCCAGTCCGTACGACTATGAGTTTGTGAATGTTGATGAGAAACTGACCGCCGCTTTCATCGGAGAGATGAAGGATGATGGCTACGCACCCGATGACGATGACGACTATTCGATAAGCAACTACCTCACCAACAACCTGGAGCGTTCGAAGATTACGTCGGCAGGATACAGCGACGGCATAGACGACGGTCAGCAAGTGTTGGTGCTCTACTGTGGTGGCTACAGTAAGAACGGAACATTGCATTTCTCGTTTGAGATAAGAGATGACGAAGTGTTTGATGTCAGCAAACTACATTTCTTCCGGGCTTGTTTGGAAGACCAGTGCGAAGGTCTGAATTGCAGCGGCATTGCCGGAGGCTACGACATCTATTTGGAGGACATGATTCTCTACGACGAAAAGGTAATCCCTGTAAGCAGTTGCGACATTGTGGATTATGGAGATTCGGTAACTGCCCTTGGCGAATACTATCCATGTGACTGTATTAACTATGAATAGAAGTAGGTTGTTTCGCATCAACAAAACAGCAGGTGGAGGGACACTAACGAGCGTCTCTCCACCTGTTGTGAAAACGGCAACCCCACAAGCCCCCCACCCCCCTAAAGGGGGAGCAACGCGGGCTGGACAAGCACTCCCCCTTTAGGGGGCTGGGGGGCTTGTGGGGGGATTCAGTTTACTTCTACCGTCAGGTTCTCGAAACTCTGGCGCAGAGCGAAGAGCAACGGGTTGCCTTCGTTGGCCTCTACATGCAGTTTGAGACATTCGGCCGACGGATGCTCCATGCGGATGATATTGCCGCGATAATCGCTGCTGCCCACCAACAGGCGCATCACTGCCTGCAAGGGGACAAAGAGTCCCAGCTCATTACTGGGTGTTCCGAACTGCTGACAGAGGTCGTCTATCATCCGCTTCACAGCAGCGAGCGTGTCGGCATTGCCCGTAAGTGTATAGTCATATTCGCAGGGGGCATCATCACCTTCGGGGTTGAAAGTGTCACCCGTCATTTCACAATACTTCCGTGCGAGGTCATAGTTCCTGTAGATGCCGTTGCGTTCGTCGCCATAGCGGTAGGCCTCAGCCAGTTCGCTCTGCGCATCGCTGTCGTCGGCCTCGTCGGCCAGATGATGCAGCAGCACGGAATAGTCGAGCGTGGTGCAGCACTTCAGGGTATTCCAAACGCGGTAAAGCACGCTGCGGTCAGTGTTTTGCCACTGCTGGCACAACAGGGTGTAAAGCCGCAAAGACGCTGTCTTGCCACCGGGGAAGAGCGTTTCACCTTCCATCTTCTCCGCATGGATGAACGTGAAGGGTTCCCCCGTGTCCTCGTCGGTGTATTCCTCGGCACGGGTGCTATAACTGTTCTCCATGCCCACCAAAATTAGGGTAATGGCCCTGACATCTTTCTCTTCTTCAGCCCAGCGTCGCAACCACTGCTCATCGCTTGGCTTCAGCTGGCTGAACATGCGCTCAAAATCGTCACTCCAGAAAATCTGGTCGATGAATGCGCTCTGGTTATTTTCGTTCATTCCCATATCAATC
>Ga0247610_10008353_pt1 | contig 10535 bp, 8 predicted proteins | sample 174DNAGHGhighgp2_FD_193483 | JGI IMG/M metagenome (GOLD analysis project Ga0247610, IMG submission 193483) | Sheep rumen microbial communities from Palmerston North, Manawatu-Wanganui, New Zealand - 1742 DNA GHGhigh gp2 | ecosystem: Host-associated > Mammals > Digestive system > Stomach > Rumen ... | reverse complement strand
GCTCGTTTCCAGACCGACCCGTATCTGCTGCAGAAAGTACGGCAACTGTCCGCCAGCAACAGTCTTATACCCATTCATCAGGGGCTCATCGTCACCGGCGACTGGTTTGTTGACACAAAGGAAAAGATGCGCGAGATCGTCGGCCACTTCCCTGAAGCAAAGGCCGTGGACATGGAGTCGGCAGCCATAGCCCATACATGCCACCTCAACAACGTTCCGTTCATCTCCTTCCGCATCATCAGCGACGTGCCCCTGCGCGACACCGATGCATCCCAGTACCACAACTTCTGGGACACCATAGCCCAACGCTCGTTCCTGATCACCAAGAACTTTATTCAATGCATAATGCTTAATGCATAATGAAGGGCGGCAGCAAATTATTCACTATTCACTATTCACTATTCCCTTAGAATGGCGGCAGCAAATTATTCACTATTCACTATTCACTATTCCCTTAGAATGGCGGCAGCAAATTATTCACTATTCACTATTACCTTTCCCCTTAATTATGGAAGTTATACAAAGCTTTACAATCGACCACACCCGTCTGAAACCCGGCATCTATGTGTCGCGTGAAGACAAGGGACTCACAACGTTCGACCTGCGGATCACCCAGCCCAACAAGGAGCCGGCAGTGGCACCTGCAGCCATTCACAGCATGGAGCACCTCATGGCAACGTGGTTCCGCAACTCCCGGGCCAAGGACCATGTGGTCTACGTAGGCCCGATGGGTTGTCTCACGGGCATGTACATCATCATGTCGGGCAGCTACACCGTTCAGGACATGCGCCAGCTCACCATCGAGTGCCTCGAGTGGATACTCACGCAGACAGAGGTTCCCGCCACCACACCCGAGACCTGTGGCAACTACCTGCTCCACGACCTCCCCATGTGCAAATGGGAGTGCCGACGTTACCTGGACCGCCTGAAGAACCATTTTCACTCTGAATACACCAAGCTTCAAGTCATACTCAGCGACGGACGGCGCTTTGCCGATGCATAGATAAAAGCGGGGTTACTTTTTTTCAGAAGTAATTACTCATTATTCTTCTCTATAGTCAAGGTGGCTGACATGTCTGTTTGCTGGCCACCTTGACCATGAATAAAAGAAAGGTGCGTACTATTTGCGTACTCTAATATTTGGCCGTTTCAGAGTATTATGCTACCTTTGCACTTGATATGAAACTGAAGTTATTTGTTCTGCTCTGTATCACTACATGGGTTTCCTCCTCTCTTCCAGCGGAGGGTCAGTGCATGTATGTGTTCAGCCGCGAAGGGTGTGATGCCTACGACATTCGCAACATAGAGGAAGTCAAAGTGGTAGATGGACAACTCGAAATAGGCAGAGTATTCACCTATCCATGTGCCGATGTCGATAGCATCACCTTTGCAGAGCCCTCAGTGGAGACGACTCCAAAGGGTTGGTGGGGTGACGTGAGCTTTGGACGCTCTGCCTGTTACTATCAATCTTTCCTGAAGGACTATCCCAACATGGTGTTTGAATCAAAAGATGGCCTCTGCTCGTCTGCCCTGTACTACCTGCCTGAAGATTTTTACGGTTCACGTGAGGGACTACAGAAGGTTGGCAGGAAATGGCGCTATGTCAAGAACACCCTGTCGGGTCGGCGAAAGATAGAGCTCCATCTCTTCGATACTCCTGAAGACAGGTTCGATATAGCCTACGACACACACGGCCGTGCCATCCTTGATTATTCCGATGCTTTCAACCTTTTTCCTGCCCCAACCGCCAAGCAGGTCACAGACTACTGGTATCATCCAGATACGACGGCACTTATGCCTTCTTCTCCCGTTTTCGGCACGTTCGATGGTAAGCACTATAAGGTATCGCTGCCAGGCATGAAGGAGCCAGTGCGCTTCATCATTGATTTGGGTCCTGCCATTGGTGGCTATTTTGCTGACGACACGACAACAATCGTGTTTCCTGACACGCTTACTGCCACAGAGACATTCCGTCAGATGGATGTCAGCAATGATGATTTCACCCAATTCTCTTTGTATGGCGACCGCATTATCATCAGAGAACTTTTCTATGCACCAGTCGATGAGGTTATGAAATGGCTTGTACGTTTCGACCTTGACATCTGTAAACCCGTTTTTATTCGCGAAGAGGAATGAAGCCGTTCTGTTTGCTCTGCCTGCTTGTGCCACTCCTCTTTGGCGGCTGTTCTGTATCCACCAGTCGCGATGCTTACCAACAAGCACTGGTCTGTATGGAACAGGGCGATGCACCCCAAGCACTGGCCTACCTGAAAACGGCAGCCCATCAGGCCACCGATGATTCGCTTCTTGCGGCTGTCTATAACGACATGGGGAGCTTGCTTTTCAACGAGGGGTTGCAGGAGCAGGCACTCGACGCCTATCTCATGGCATATCAGGCGAACTGTGCGCTGGGCGATACCATTGGCATGGCCTATAATCAGGCGGACATAGCCAATGTTTACCGTACCCGCGAAGCCGATGACAGCTGCGTCTACTATTTCGACCAAGCTTTAGCGTTGGCACGTTCTCAGGGCGACAGTCTGTTGGTGGCTGACATCCAAGACCAGTTGGCAGGCTACTATCTATGGCATAAGGACTACGAAAAGGCCCGTTCGCTGCTTTTCACAAGGTTACATGATTCCATGGCAGGTGGCATCTGCTTCATGCTGGCCGATCTATACCACCACACTGGACAGCAAGATTCTGCACGCTACTATTGCCAGTTGCTACTGAAGGAGAGGGACATAGGGCTGCGACAGATGGGACACAAATGGATGGCAGAGATACTCTTGACAGAAGACCATACGACAGAAGCTGTCCAGCATTTGGAGCAATATGAGCTGCTGACCGACTCGTTGATGCAAGAGACTGATACCGAGGCTCTTCACCGTGTCAGCGCTCTTTATGACTACTCCCAGCGTGAACAGGAAAATGCGTGTCTACAGCAGCGTGTCATTATCGTTGCTGCCGTATTGTTCCTGCTGTTAATAGCCGTTCTGCTCTTCTTCAGCCGTCGGCGCATGCAATACAGGATGAAACTGGAGCAGTTGGAACACCTGCTATCCGACTATAGGAAGAACGACTCAAAGACTATAGAAAACAAGCAGCAGATACTGACGGAGACTCCTATTTACCAACGCATCAACCGTTTGTTGGGTGATTCACGCCACCCATCCATGACTGACGAGGACTGGCACAACCTGGAAGACACCTTTATGAGGGTACAGCCTACTTTCCTTGCCCGTCTGCGTGAGTTCCATCGTTTTTCCACCCATGAGCTTCATATCTGCCTGCTGCTGAGGTTAGGACTGCAGCCAGCTGCCATTGGCCAGCTCACCGCACATTCCAAGCAGTCTATCTCCAGTACCCGTTCACGCCTCTTCGGGAAAGTCTTCGGACAAAAGGGCACACCCGCACAATGGGATGAGTTTGTCCTCTCGTTGTAAGGGATGCAAAGTGCTGGTGAACTTTCGAGCGCATTGCATCTAACTCGCGTATTTTGACCACATGGCCGAAAAATGCCCTCTTGCGTACCCCTTGCGTACACAATTATTTGGAAAGACATTATTTTTCCTCTATTTTTGCACCGAAATTGCGTGGATCGTTATGAAGTGAGTATATGACACAACTATCTCATATGCCTTTGCAGGCTTCAATGCCTCCTGCGAGGACGGACATATCTGTGCTGCTGGTGTTCTTCAACCGCCCTGCTACCTTCCGCCAGGTGTTTGAGCAGGTCAGGCTTTCGCGACCCTCACGCCTGTTCCTCTATCAGGACGGGCCGCGTAACGAGAGAGACCTGCCCGGCATCAAGGCCTGCCGCAAGATAGCGGAAGGGATTGACTGGCAGTGTGACGTACATCAGAACTACCTGCAGGAGAACCAGGGCTGCGACCCAACGATGTATCGGGCAGTGGTATGGGCATTCTCCATGACCGACAAGCTGATCATCCTTGAGGACGATGTTGTTCCCTCCCTGTCGTTCATTCCCTTCTGCAAGGAGATGCTCGACCGCTATGAGCATGACCGCCGCATCATGATGGTGTCGGGCTTCAATGTGGACGAGGTGTCTTCCGGCCTTGACGAGGACTATTTCTTCACTTCGGCCTTCTCCATCTGGGGCTGGGCCACGTGGCGCAGGGTAGCAGAAGAGTGGGATGCCAGCTACTCCTTCATGGACGACCCGTTCTGCGTAAGGCAGCTGGAGTCGCTGATAAAATACAGGAAGGTTCGTCCGGACTTGATGAAGATGTTCCGCGACCACAGCCACTCGGGCAAGGAGTACTTCGAGACCATCGTTTGGGCATCCATGCTGCTCAACTCCGGGCTGGCGGTGATGCCCTCGAGGAACCTCGTCAGCAACATCGGTCTGACGGCAGGCTCCACGCATTTCACCACAGCAACGCTGAAGACTACTCCGCGCAGGCTGCGCAGGATCTTCACGATGAGGCGTCTGGAGCTGGATTTCCCGCTGAGGCATCCCCGCTCTGTCGTTGAGGACGACGGATACAAGGACCGTCTCTACCGGGTGAACGCCTGGGGCCATCCGTGGCGGAAGTTCTGCTATGCCATGGAAGAGCTGTTGCTCAACCTGAGGTACGGTCGCTTCCACAGTATCTTCTATGCCCTGAGGAACCGTATAGAGAAATGGACAGGGAAGTACATATATAAATAATGTACAAAGGGCGCATTACGAAAAAGTGCCAAACTTTACGTCAAGGATCTTTTTTCTTAAACTATGTTAAGGGAAAGCAGTATTTTGGGCTTTTTTTTATCATATAGGCAGAAGCACAAGAGAAAAGTGCTATATTTGCATTAACAAAGAGTATGAAGATACTGACGCTAGTCCTTACCATCGTTCTGCTGCTCAGCACAGCCGCCTACGCCTACGGAGCGCAGGATGGAGCACTCTATGCCGTGCTCATCAACGGCGGGCGCAATAGGCTGACCAATCACGAGCGTTATTGGAACGATTGCGCATTCCTCTATCGTACACTGCGTCAGACCTATCACGTGCCCAAGCGCAACATCTCCGTACTGATGAGCGATGGCAGCGACCCCGAAAAGGATATGCTCCGTGCCGATGGCCTAGGATTCCTATCCTCGCCAATGGACCTGGACGGTGACGGACAGTGGGACGTAGCGAATGCTGCTACAATACAGACGGTAAGCCGCACGTTCATGCAGCTGTCCAACCAACTGACAGCCAACGACCGCCTGCTGCTCTTCATCATAGACCATGGCGGCAGCGACGACCAACAGGAAGACAGCTACGTATGGCTTTGGAACGACGAGCGACTCTATGACTACGAGCTGCCGTTCCTGCTCTACCGCTGTCCGGCAGGCTCCGTCTGCGTGCTGATGGGACAGTGCTACTCTGGCGGTTTCATCAGCGAACTGATGTACGAAGGGTGTATCGTGTCAACGGCTTGCGATGGAAGCGAGCTGTCGTGGAAATGCCCAGACCGTCCCTACGACGAGTTCATCTACCACTGGACATGCGCTGTGAACAAGGCTGACGAGGCAGGCAACAAGATAGATTCCGACAAGAACGGCGACGGGCTCATCTCCATGCGCGAGGCCTTCGACTACGCCCGCAGCCACGACCGGAGGCCTGAGACGCCCCAGTATGCCTCTTGCCCTGAGGACTTGGGCGATCGGTGGACACTTGACGGAGTGATACCCGTAGACATCCAACTGCCGCAGACCGTCACCACCGTCCGCGAGGTGTTCACCCCAGCTGGCATGCGGCTCTCCCAGCCACGCAAGAGGCAACTCAACATCATCCGCCAAGGTGGAAAAACGAAGAAAGTGATCAAATAATACATAGAACCCTTTAATTGCATTACGAATATGAAACGACTTTTTATACTTATCACATTAACCCTCCTGCTTGGCAGGGTGCAGGGATGGAGCGCAGAGATAACCAGCAATGTGACATACGACCCCAGCTGCCTGCGGGTGGACTCTATTTATGTAGAGGGAAGTCATTATGCTGATATGTTCCAACGCCTTCATGTCATAGTAACAAATACGAGTGACATGGACTTCATTGGAAAGATGTCTCTAACTGACCATGAAACTGGTCAACCATTACATTATTACCACGAAAGCCATCAATCAACAGAAAAAGTTGATGCTGGAAAAATCATGGATCTTCATATCTTATTTGTCAAAGAAAAGCCTGGAAATTATACTTGTGAAATCGTATGGATTACCAATTCTGGGATGCTTCCATTTGCCTCTTTCAACACAACAATTACAAAAAGAGAAGCATGTCGCATAGAAGGAAAACTACATGTTGATATGATGGAGCAGACAGAAGAAGGAAACTATGTATATGGTGACACCCACTCTGTATTTCGTATAAGCGGAAACGTAAGTATTACCAACCTCGAGAATTTTCCTATCTTCGCAGATGATCGATTAGCAGGTGGACCACTAGGCATTGCCGTAGAAAACACAATGATGCATGATGATGATAACTGGAAGCATTATAGGGAAGGCGCATTTCGAGGATTTGCAGATTACCTTGAAGCAGGTGAGTCCTTTATAAAACCATTCGTATTTTATTTTGTAGGTGATGTGAACGTTGAAAAAGATTATGACTTACGACTGATGGTATTCAACGCTTATAAAGATGGAATCCACTTCACCCCCAAGTCAGGCACAAACACCTACTGGACGGCAGACCAGCAGGTGAAGCCGCTGCCGCAGGAGGGTATGGAGCTGAAGGTGCCTAAGGAGGCGGTGGCAGTGGACTTCCGTGGGAACTACGGCGTCGACGATGTCTTCACCGTGGACGTGACAGAAGCCAACCCCAACTGTCTGTATTACCTGAACAACCTCGACTACGTGCCGAAGGGACTGGACTACGACCGCCTGGTGATTCGTGACTACGCCATCCGCGACCTCGTGATAGACGAACGCCACGACTTCTACTGCCCTATGCCCTTTGAGGCCAAGACGGCGCTGTTGACTGTTACCCCTGAAGGGAAGGAAGCTTTTGACAAGAATTCAGCAGCTGGTTGTTGTTCAGGTACTATCACCCTGCCATTCGATGCACAGCGGGTACAGTTGGTCGACGTGAACGGAGAAAGCGTTTTCGGTCAAGACGGCCAGACTTTCTGTCGCTTTGCGGGCAACAGTAGCGGTTTGACGCTACTCTTTTCCCCAGTACTCGACTCGCCGCTTTTGGCATACGAACCCTATTTCTTCAATTCCCAACCTTCACGCATCGCGTTTAGTGCCGAGAGTATCACGGTGCCTGCCACCCGTCCTGCTGTGACTCATACCCAGTACTTTGACTTTAAGGGTACTACCACCGCAAAGACCGGTGATCTATGCTTGCCGTGGAGTCAAGAAAACGGCTGTTTTGCTATAGACATCCTTCATTATGGACAGGAAACGTTACGCCCCTTTACGGCGGCCATCTATGCAGATGATGTCTTGGGAAAAATGATTGAAATGATTGGTATTATACCTACTGGTCCAAATACTCCAGTGGAAAACCCTAGCGACCCCACTGCAAACTTCACCCTCAAGTTCCCGATAGCTATTCTTGATGATGAGAATAAAAATAATGTAACTTCCATCCACCAACTCCAAACACCCACGACCCAACCTCCAACCACTCAGGGCGTCTACTCACTTACCGGGCAGTACCTAGGTCGTAGCGGCGAGGTGAGCCTGAAGCCAGGGCTATACGTCATTGACGGAAAGAAGAGAATCGTTAGATAAATATGTTGTGAAAAGAAGATGGGAGAAATGAGTGTTCAGCAAATCGTGGAGCAGTGCCAACAGGGCAATCGCGAAGCGTTCGGCCTGCTCTATACCGCCATGCAGGAGCGACTACGCAAAGTATGCCGTCGCTACGTGGCGAATGAAGCTGCTGCCGCTGATTTGCTGCACGACGCTTTCCTGCTCATCTTCAGTAAGATCGGCACGCTGAGGAACACTGCTAAGGCTGAGCAATGGATGATGACGGTGACCAAGAACCTGTCGCTGATGTATCTGAAGCAGCACAAGCAGGAAACCATGGTGAGCCTCGACACCATGCAGCGGCAGATGTCGGTCACGGATGCTCCCGTCGCCCAGGACTCGCTACTGACGAGTGGGGTGGACGAACTGCCTCTCACCTACGATGAACTGATGCGTTTAGTGGAAAGCTTGCCCCAAGGCTACCGTAACGTGTTCCGCCTGTCAGTCCTTGAGGGGCTGAGCCACCAGCAGATTGCCACCCTACTCCACATCGAGCCCAGCACCTCCTCTTCACAGCTGTTCCGTGCCAAGAGCATACTGCGCCATGCGCTCAGCGTCCTGATTATCGTGGCGTTGCTCTTGGTACTGCCGTTGGCATACCTGTGGAGGGAGAAAGCGACGACAGACACATCGCCTACGGAAAACAGGACGCAGAGCACAGGACGTACAGCGCAAGCCAACAGTGGCAGCGGTGGGAACGGTCTGTCGGCAGCTGTAGCGACCTTGGACGACTCTTCCAGAGCTGTAGCCTCCACCTCTACACCTTTCCGTGGCCACTCCGTACCCACAGCTATTGAGCGGGAACCTCTTGATGGTTCTGCTGCCTCTCAAGCACAGGGCGACAGTGTCCACACGGAGGTAGCTGCCACAAGCGTAGATAACAACACCCCCACACAGGCCGAGGACCAGCAGGAACGCACTCTGAAAGAGTTCCCCACTACTCAACAGTTGCCTCCATCATCCATCACCCAACACTCATCATCCGACGCCTGGCTCCTCGCTATATCCTATAGTGGTATGGGCGGTAACGACAGTCCCCATTTGCCTTTCGCCACCGATGAGACCAACGACGAAGTACAAACTGATGAGGCCTGTCACCATATTCCGCTGACCATCGGCCTCAGTGTGAGTTACACCCTCACATCTAACACCCAACACCCATCACCTAACACCTGGCTGCTCACCACTGGCCTGCAATATATGCGGATGACCTCTGACCTGGCTACGGGCAACACCTACGCCTCATTCACCCGTCAGCAGCGCATGCAGTACTTGGGCATTCCACTGACGCTCAGTTGGCAAAAGCCTCTTTCTTGGCTACAGAGCGCTGATGGCCGCAGTCATCTCAGCGTATACGGCTCTGTAGGGATGGGGGTGCACCTGCCCTTGCGTTCTAAGGTGGAAGGTAGCTACCTCGTGGAGAACCACGCCGTCGATCCTTACAGCGAACGGCTCCATCCTGGCGTGATGTGGTCAGCAGGCATAGGCGTGGGCATGCAGTACCATGTGACTCCTGCCATCAGCTTCTTCGTGGAACCCAGCCTACAGCACTATTTCCACAAGAACAGTGGCCTTGCCACCTGGCTCACCGATCACCCTGTCTCCTTGACCGTGCCCCTCGGCATCAGGATAAGGGTAAACAAGTGAAAAAGCATGATAAAGAGAAATAAATTTGGAAGTTTCGAGAATTATTTATATATTTGCAACCAAATAAAAGGAAAGGAACCAAACTATGAAGAGAATCTTTACACTATGCATGGCCCTGGTGCTGACAGCCGTCGGCACGTGGGCACAGAACCATCCCCAGCGGATGGAGCTTTCGACCGAGGAGCAGCAGCTGGTGCAGCAGAACAACGACTTCGCCTTCCGCCTGTTCCGAAAGTCACGTACGGAGGAAAGCCAGTTGCTGTCGCCGCTGAGCATCACCTGTGCACTGGGCATGCTCAGCAACGGTGCTCAGGGGCAGACCCGGAAAGAAATCAACCAGGTGCTGGGATTCGGCGATGCCGGGACCGACGCCGTCAACCGTTTCTGCGGCAGGATGCTCCGGGAGTGCGCCGGGCTGGACAAGGAGACGAAGGTGAGCATTGCCAACACCGTCTACGTGAACACGGCTGCCGGAGTGCACCTGAAGAGGCCTTTCGTGGAGCAAGCGGCTGCACACTATGATGCCACGCCCCAGGAGCGCGACTTCTACGACGGAAAGACGCTCGACGTGATCAACCAATGGGGTAGCGACCACACCGAGGGCATGATAGACCAGGTGCTGACACCACAGGAGTTCGACCCCTCCTGCATCACCTACCTGCTGAATGCTCTCTACTTCAAAGGCATGTGGCAGCAGAAGTTCGAGAAGGGTATGACCATGCCGACGTACTTCAACGATGATGAGAACACGATATGCGACCTGATGATGACAGCAGGCCAGTTCCGCTACTTCCAGAACAGTACCTACAAGAGCATCGTACTGCCTTATGGCAACGGTGCCTACCAGTTGACGGTGTTCCTGCCCGTGGGCAACAAGAAGCTGGACGATGTGCTCAACGAACTGAACGGGAAGAACTGGAATGAAGATGCCTATGAGTATTACAATGTTGACCTGGCGCTGCCCCGTTTCGAGACCGAGACCAGCATCCGTCTGGAAGAGGTGATGGCCGGGATGGGCATGCCCAATGCCTTTACGGGTGAGGGCTTCAACGAGCTGTGCTATGCCGGCGACGACGAGTCACAGGGCTGCAACGTGCTGATTGGCCTGATGAAGCAGGTGGCTAAGA
>Ga0247610_10008352_pt1 | contig 10537 bp, 7 predicted proteins | sample 174DNAGHGhighgp2_FD_193483 | JGI IMG/M metagenome (GOLD analysis project Ga0247610, IMG submission 193483) | Sheep rumen microbial communities from Palmerston North, Manawatu-Wanganui, New Zealand - 1742 DNA GHGhigh gp2 | ecosystem: Host-associated > Mammals > Digestive system > Stomach > Rumen ... | reverse complement strand
AATCGAAAATGGCCTTCGGCAGCAAAATCTTAAAAATATCTGTTATCCCATCTTTTTTAGATAAAATTCTGCAGGGTACTTATATCCTTCGGATAGAAATCTTGGAGGAAATCTAGTGTGGAAATAATTTACTTGTCCCTACATATCTATGACCCAACCATTTCCTCATAAGATTTCCACAATGATTTCTTGCCGAAGGCAATAAAATAACAAGTGTTATGCTCTTCGAGCAGAAATCAAGGAGGAAATCTAGTGTGGAAATGGAGGTTTGTTCCTACAAAAGATTGACCAGGCATCCATTTCCTCCTAAGATTTCCACAAAGATTTCTAGCGAAGCTATAAAACTCTACGGATTTGCACGGATTTATCGGATTTCTTTTTGTGCGGCCGAACAAATAATCTGGTTAATTCGGTAAAATCCGTAGAGGGTTCATAAAAATCGATAATTCGATAATTCGTGATAAATCAAAAAATCGTATGAAACATATTGTAGAGAGCGTGGAAGAATTGTTCCACGCACGAGAACCAACTGGAGAAGTGATCATCGATGAAGTCGTGAATGCCATACGTTGCACCAACACGCATCGCTCGGAGGACATCGCCCTGCTGCTCGACGTCGATCAACGGGAGCTGTGGCACTCGGTACACATGCTGACGGGATTGCGGCTGAATGACATCATCCTGCATTGGCGTGTGTTGCAGGCCAAGGAGAAGTGGGATGCCAATGAGGCACTTTTCCAGGACTACAAGGAGAGCATAAAGGTCAAGAAACAGGAGGCCCCGGAAGGCTTCGTGATGACCAAAGAGATGAAGGATGCCTATCGCTACAACGTCAGCACCAGGTGTCTCGATGAAATTGCCAAGCGCTACGGGTGGGATTCCTACCGAAGCCTGCAGCGCACCGCCAAACGTTTCGGCATCTCCTTCGAAACATTGGGCTACGCCGTTCGAAAACGGAAGTAAGGTCACACAGATCACGCAGATGAGCACAGATTTATTATTCTCATTTGGCAAACAAAATAGACATTGAATGTCCATGTTCGTAGGCGTACAATATTCTGCAGAAAATGGTGCGCTGATGTTCGTAGGCGAACAATAGTCTTCAGCATATCGTGCGTCGAAGTTCGCAGATGATCAACACTTGGTAGCAAATTGTGTGTCGATGTTCGTAGACGTACAACTTTCCGCAGTAAATGGCGCACCAATGTTCGTAGGCGAACAACATTCCGCAGTAAATTGCACGTCAATGTTCGTAGATGAACAATATTCTGCAAGAAATTGTGTGTCGATGTTCGCAGACGCACAACATTCTCCAAGAAATGGTGCACCCATGTTCGTAGATGAACAACATTCTACTGGAATTGGAGCATCAACGTTCATAGATTCACATTATTCTACAGCAGATGGAGCACCTACGTTCGCAGACACACAACACTCTCAAGTAAATGGAGCGTCTATGTTCGTAGACGCTCCATTTCGTTTTGAAAACACATTTTCTCGTGAAAAGTTGAAAGATTTCCGTATTTTCGTAGGTTTTCAACAAAAATTTGCGTAAGTCAAAAATTCTCACATCATCGAAAGACGTTATCTGATCTATACTAAAGATTTGAAAAAGGATAAAGAACCACTTCTGCTTCCCATCAATATGACTCCGTTCATAGAGATTTTAAATAAGGCAATGATCGTGTAATGAACCATTAATTGCTCGTTAATGCTATAGATATTGTTCGTTGAAAAGAAAGGGGAAATACTGAAAACACAAACAAAAAGGCCATAAAACACACATTTTCCCCTAATATTTTGGAGATTATTGAAAAAGATGCTATCTTTGCAACGACTATCTGGAAAGTTAATCCGTAAATCAATCATCAAAGGACATGATCAACGACAAACCTAAGAGAATCCCCTACGGAATGCAGAACTGGGAGGATGTGCGCCTCTCGAACTACTACTATGTCGATAAGACCCGCTTCATCCCCGAGATAGAGGCGGCGAATAACTATTTCTTCTTCATTCGTCCACGTCGTTTTGGAAAGTCGCTGCTGATGAATATGCTGCGTCAGTACTACGACGTTCGCAAGGCTCTGCTCTTCGACCGTCTCTTTGGTGACCTGTGGATTGGACAGCATCCCACTGAGAACCATAACCAGTACCTCGTGCTTTATCTGAACTTCTCGATGGTTTCAGGCGATTTGGGGGAATATTCCAGAAACATGAATAACCACTGTCGCACTCGAATGGAAGATTTCTGTGGAGTCTATTCTGACTTGTTGCCTCAGGGAACCCTTGAAGGCCTGCGTGAGAAGGAGTCTGCCAGCGACATGCTTGACTATCTCAGTTCCATGGCCCAACGAGCCGGTCAACAAATCTACCTCTTCATCGATGAGTACGACCACTTTACCAACGACATCCTTGCTGACCCTGCCATTGAACATGCCTATAAGTCGCAAACCCATGGCACTGGAGCCCTTCGTCAGTTCTTCAATGTGGTGAAAGGCAGTTCTGATAGTGCCATCAAACGCGCATTCATCACGGGTGTCAGTCCCGTTACAATGGACGACTTGACCAGCGGATTCAACATCGGCACCAACTACACTATGCACCGCAAGTTCAATGCGATGGTTGGTTTCACCGAAAAGGAGGTGCGCGAGTTGCTTGACTACTATCGTCAGCACTTCACGTTCAAACATACTACCGACGAACTAATAGAAATCATGAAGCCATGGTACGACAACTATTGCTTCGCCAAAGAATGTCTCAATGAGCCTTCTTTGTACAATAGCGATATGGTGCTCTACTTCCTCTATAATTATTTAGATGGTGAAGGGAGTATCCCCGATAATATGCTTGACGCGAACATTCGCACCGACTACAACAAGCTACGGATGCTGATTCGCAAAGATCAAGGCTTCGAACACGATGCAAGCATTATCCAGAGTATTGTTGAGACAGGCGGTATCACTGCCGCATTGAAAGAACATTTCCCATCGGAGCGTCTCACTGATCCTGACAACTTCGTTTCGCTACTCTACTACTTTGGCATGCTTACTATCGCAGGAAGCAGTCTTCGCGGTATAAAGTTCCGAATTCCCAACCAAGTAGTGCGTGAGCAGATGTACGGCTACTTGGCACAAACTTACCGCGATAATAACCTCTCGGTGGATGACTACCAACGCAATACGCTTATGGCAAATATGGCGATAGATGGAGACTGGCGTCCCTATTTCGAGTTCATCGCCGAAACGTTGCAACGCTACTCTTCTAATCGCGACAAGCAGAAGGGCGAGTTCTACGTACACGGCTTTACCCTTGCGATGACTTGTCTGCAAAAGTTCTATCTGCCCATCAGCGAGCAGGATGCTGGCGTGAAGAGCCAGAGAGGCCAGGAGATGAGTGGTGGTTATGCCGACATCTATATGCAGCCTCGTCTCGACAACTATCCTGACCTCAAGCACAGCTATCTGCTGGAGTTGAAGTATCTTCCCTCATCGTCCACCGACGCAGAAGTCGAAACAGCCCGCCAAACCGCCATCGCCCAGCTCACCCGTTATGCCCAAGGCATCAACATCGCTGGTACCAAAGGACACACCCAGCTCCACCGACTGGTTCTCGTATGGCGCGGTATGGAACTTGCCATCGCTGAAGAGTTTTAACTCTACATAATCTGTCAGCATAGTAATAAAAAAGCATAATTTACAAATCCTTAGTCTTGTATTCGGTTGTTGTTCCAGTCTTCACGAGATACATCTCAAGCATAAGAATCCAATTGATTTTTCTGATGCATTTTCATATAGCGTTGATGTATCAAAGATTACATTATACGTTCCCGAAGGCTCAGGCGAAGCATATCGGGAACATGAATTCTATAAATACTTCAAGGAGATAATCGAAGAGGAATAAGACCCACAAGTCCTCTTGCCGCACCCCCTTTATCCCCCGCTTCTCCTGGACGTGAACGAAGGAAACAATAACTAGGGGGCGGAATACCTGCTTAGGGGGATGACTTGCGGGTCCGGACTTAATTCTTCCCCCTAAGCAGGGGGATTAGAGGGGGTCTTGGGATTTAGGGGGTCTTTATTTTACGAAAATCTTCTGGGTGGTGCCATCGTCGAGGATGAGGATGTTCAGGCCCTTCTGGAGGGTGGTTTGGCGATGGCCGGCGAGGGTGTAGATACCTGTGGGAAGGGTGTCGGTGGAGAGGGTGGAGATGCCTTCGGTCTCGTCATCACCATTTCCGGGGAAGTTGATCTTTGGGGCCTGGCTGGATGATTCATTGGGGAGACGGAGGAAGGCGCGGAACTGGGTAGCTTTACGGCCTTCAGGATTGCCCATGTAACGATAGAATGCCACCTTACCACCTTGTTCCTGGAGGATGTAGTCGGTTCCTATCTCTAGAGGCACGTTGTCGGAAACTGCACCTATCAGCAAACCGGCTTGATAAGAATCTCCTTCGATAGCCTCTGGGCCTTCGAAATAGTATTCATCATCAGGATCGCCCAATACAATATATGGCACATTGCGATCGAAGATTTCGTTTTCGCATTCTTTAAGGGTTAAAACGTTATTATAGTCTACACCTTCGCAGGAATATACCTTCATATCATAAGGCACATCCCAATCAAATGGCAGTATCAAAGTGCCAAAGCCAGAGGGACTGACCACATAATTGACTTCCAGTTTTGGACATCGTTTGAAATACAAATATGGACATACATCTATTCCATAGATTAAATCGGGGTCAATATAAAAGCCCATAAAATACTCTTTGCCTGGGGAGAAGAGGTTGGATATCTCTTCATTCACCAATTCTTCATCTTCACCCCAAAATAGCGATCTCAAATCAAATTCGCCTTCATATTCTTCGTTTGCTCCTATGGTTATATCCTCAACTAAAGCTCCTTCCAAATAATAGTTACGTATAGCTGTCTGGATGTAATAGAAAATACTTCCTGTTGCTTCGTAATCATATTTGTTAACAAGAGTATAGTGCAGTACCATATCATCCAAGTAGATATTGTTGCCATTATTGAAGTAAGGTTCTTTCGCAAAGGTGATACCTCCTGGAATTGTTATTGTTGGAAACGTTTCCCATGGCAAGAGTTGCACTTCCTGCCATTCTGTGTCACCATGCTTGCGATATAAAGGACGCAATTCATAAGTGCCATAATTCAGGTCTCTGAAATCGAATCCAAAAGGATAAAAATCGGAATTTGAGACATAAGCGTTGAAAATTGTGTCTTCTTCATAATACATGTAGCTTTCATTTGAATTTTTTATTCTTTCTCCTATTTCGAGGGAGACATCACTTTCACTTAGCCAATAATACTCTTTGCCTGATGTGGTTTCGATAGCCTTCACGCCAAGATCGAAGTGAGTGGTCAATGCACTAAAATTCCAGAGATTAGTGAAAAGGCAATAGCGCTCATATTCATTATTGCGACAAAAATCCAGGTGATCTTCGGGTTTTTCGAAATCCAGGAAATCCGCACTAAGGAAAATGGCATTGTATCCTTCTTGTCCATTAGGAGCATATTGAGCAAGATGGGGAACTTCTGTGCCGTCTCTGTCTGGCATAACATTCGTCAGAATACCGCCGTATCGTAAAAGGGAAGACATAAAACCTGAAGCAGAGAGTGAAAAATACCCATCATCCTCTCCTCCCCATCCCCAATTGAATGAGAATAGGTCTTTCTCGTTGTCATAGCCATCACAAACAAACATATGCCTACCCCCATAATATAGAATAGGACGACTGTTATCTAATTCGGAGTAAATGATATCACCCCATTCATCATTGCTGTAATACTGTCTTTCTTCATATTGGATGGATTTGTCATATCCGAAATACTTGATTAGAGCAGTGCCGATGGAATCGTGATAAGCCCCACTTTCTTCTATCCCATATCCCATGTGAACCGACACGCCTGCATGATACATCAGCGTGCCGACAGCCTTGGCCTCTGCTTCGGTAAACAGTGGGTCTCCCGATTCCTCGTCATACAGATAGGTGTCAAGCATATTATCCCAGTCATACGTCGTATTCCCGAAATCGGCTGAGAACTTATAAGTGGTAGGTGTATAAGAATAACTTCCAGTTCCATGTGTAGGGTATTTCCAATACTTCATAACTTGTGCCATGGCAGTGGCTACACAACCGGTTAAATAAGGTTCGCCACTGTCATCGTAAATGGGTATTTCGTTATTGTATGGTTCGTGCTGGTCCCACTTTGTTTTGATAAGTGGACCAATAGTTACTCGTGTCTGGGCGGCTTTAGCACGATAGGCTGCCGCAGCAGCGAGTGCCTCTTCGGATGGAGCATCGGCATGGGCGATCTGCTCGGTGTATTGGTCGAGCCACCACTTGAAGGCGGGATTGGCGGTGTCGTAGTCGAAGGAGCCATGGTCGCAATAGCCGAGGATCTCAAGGGCTGCCTCGTCACCACCGGCGATGACGAAACCGTTGTCGTCACCGACATTGAAGACATAGAAGCAGGTCTTGGCTTCGCTCTTGGAGGTGTAGGCGAGATTCAGGTCGGTGGATGATGTGGTCCCCTTGGCGAATTTGGGACCTATGGACTGACGAGACAGGAAATCGAGGGTGCGGCTCTTGGCTACATCGATGCTGACTTCCTGCGCCATCATCGCATTGCCACCAAACAGGAGTGACAATGCGATTATGTTGGATAGATGTCTCATATGAATGATTGAAATGGGATACAACAGTGATTACTTATGAAGGACGAGGATTATTCGTCTTCATCCCAGATGGGGTTGCGACTCTTGCCGTACATTAGGCCGCCATCTGCGGATTCTTTAGTATAACCAAGAGGTGATGTGACGATGATCTCGGTTGAGAAGAGGGATACGATATCGAGGGCGGGGGTTGTATATTGCTTTTTCATAGTGGTTTGTTGTTTTGAAATGAATGATCGGACCCCCTCATTCCCCCTGCTTAGGGGGATGACTCAGACCCTCTCGGTCCCCCTGCTTAGGGGGATGACTTGCGGGTCCGGACTTAATTCTTCCCCCTAAGCAGGGGGATTAGAGGGGGTCTTGGGATTTAGGGGGTCTTTATTTTACGAAAATCTTCTGGGCGGTGCCATCGTCGAGGATGAGGATGTTCAGGCCCTTCTGGAAGGTGGAGCGGCGATGGCCGTCGGGAGAGTAGATGAAGGTGTTCGAAAAGTTTGAGGTGTTTGAGGGGGTTGAGGGGGTTGTGATTTCCTTGATGCCTTCAGGCTCGTCGTCGGGGAAGCCGGGGAGGGAGAACTTGGGGGCGGAGGCTGTGGGGAAACGGAGGAAGGCGCGGTACTGGGTGGCGAGGCGGTTGCCGTCGGCATCGTTCTCGGAGGGATTGATGGACGGGGTGCCGGTGTACTGATAGAATGCTGCCACGTCGTTTTGTATCTGCAGGATGTAGTCGGTGTTCTTTTGGAGGGGGACGTTGTTGGTCACGGCGCCGACGAGGAGGCCGTCCTGGAAGGATGGATTGTCGGCATCGATGGCTTCGGGACCTACGAACTTATAGGGCTCGCCATAGGTCGCATTTACGATATAGGGCACATTGCGACGGATGCTGCTTTCCTCCTGCAGTGTCAGAACGCCGTTGGCATCGACTTCGGAACAGCTATAGACCTTCATGTCTTTGGGCAGATCGGCGTTGAAGGGAAGGATGAGGGTGCCGTAGCGTAAGGGGCTCACGCCATAATCAAGCTCCAGCGTGTTGCGGTAGATGAAGGTGGCGGTGGGGTAAGTTTCAAAAGGCCTGACATTGTTCATCGTCAGTTCTACCGTATATTCCTGATTGGCATTGGGACGTTTATTTCTCCATTCCATACTTTCGAGTAAAGCTTCAAAGTTGATAGAACCACTAACTATACCGCCGTCGGGAACGGAACTATGATTACCATAGCAGGTAATTATATTATTATCTATATCCAGATAACCTGCAACCCTAATGTCATGGGTCATGCCGCAATCGTTCCTTACCGTATAATACAGAACTATATCTTTACGATAGGCATTGTTGTCGTTGTTGAAATAGGGCTCTTCGACGAAAGATAGCTTCAGCGGATGAACGGTGAAGGTGAATGTAGCTTGACTTTCCAAATAACGGGTTGACTTGGGAGCTACAGCCGTAATCTCGACAGTCCCTGCAGCCAAACAACTAATCCTTCCCCCCGCATTGATGGTGGCTATTGCAGGATCGGACGAAGTGAAAATCGGTTTTCCATCATAATCCTTTTCCCATTTAATATGGAGAACATCGCCTTCAGCCAGATTATCGGTTTCCTCGATTGTAAAATGAAGGGTAAACTTATCCAAGACCTTGACTTCGATGGTGGTCTCAGTGGCTTGATAACCCCTATCGGGATCGGCTTCTCCCTTCACCGTAATCTCTGTCGTTCCTGCCGAGACACCTGTAACGACGCCTTGGGCATCGACGGTAGCGACGGCGGGATTGCTTGAGCTGTAGGTAACAGCTCCCTGATAATTGCTGTCATGCTTGATCGGAACCGACTCTTCGACCATAAGCTCGGAGTTGCTGAAGATGAAATGCACTTTTCCAGGGATACGGTTTTCGGCACCCATGATGGTGATGGTCGGTATCGTCTCGGAAGCAAGGACTTCGATGTCCTTCCACTCTTCGGAGCCTTCGATGTGAAAGACAGGATGAAACTCATAGGTGCCGTTGTACTGAAAATCTTTGAGTAGGTCAAAACTGATTGTACCTTTGCTCGTAGTGTTATATACTGACGGTAAATAATCATAACTCTTCAGCAGAACCGGATTGCCTACATTGTAATATTGGACAGTCGAGGTTTCACGATCGACGACTTTTACGCCCGCTTGAACGTTCACATTGGCGTCATCGGGGAAATAGACAACTTGATTGAATACACAACTGCTATTCATGAATCTGATGGTGTATGTTGCTTTTTGACTTCCCATTGTCTTGTCATAGGCATAGTCGTCTACTTCCTTGTTATTGACCGTCATGGACATAGGATTGGAAATCTTTTGGAGCACAATCTGAGGAGTCGGTTCTCCGCCTTTATCCGGCTTGATATTGAGGGTAACCTCCTGCCACCGACTATAACCATTGGAGCCCTGGCCAGTAGGCACGAGCGCATTATCACCTCTCAAGGTGAAATAATCATTGTAATAGCCATCCCATCCCCAATTCATATGGAACATGTTGGTGCTGGCCTGATAGCCATCGCAGACGAATTCGTGCCCTGAAGAGCTGTTGGCTTTGTCGCCAGAATAAAGCACGGGACGACCTGCCGATAGCTCATTGTAGATCAATTCCTCCCAAGCTTCGTCGGAAAAATAATCCCTAGCTTCTTGACGAACGGACTTGTCATAACCGAAATACTTTACCAGTGCTGATCCACAGCTTAAACCAAAAGCGCTACTTTCATAAGTGCCATAGTTCATTCGCACAGCAACACCGGCATGATACATCAGCGTGCCGACAGCCTTGACATTTTCGTCGGTATAAGCTACACCCTTATATGATGGGAGCATATTGTCCCAGTCGTACGTGGTATTGCCGAAATCGGCTGAAAACGTACGATTACTACTCGTATAAGAGTAACTTCCCTGTCCCTGATTGGGATAATTCCAGCGTTTCATCACCTGGGCCATCGCGGTTGCCACACAACCGGTAGTGTAGCGCGAGCCATAGCTATCATAGACGGGAATCTCACTATTATAAGGATAGTCTTGATTCCAAGTGGTTGGCACAAGCGGGGCAACGTCGTTACGCGTCGAAGCGGCCTTGGCACGGTGGGCGGCAGAAGCTGCTAGGGCTTCGTCGGATGGGGCTTCGGCATGGGCGATCTGCTCGGTGTACTGGCTGAGCCACCAACGGAGGTTGTCGGGCGCCTGGTCGTAGTCGAAGGTGCCGTGGGTGGAATAGCCGAGGATCTGCTGGGCAGCCTCGTCACCACCTGCGATAACGAAGCCATCGTCGTTGCCGACGTTGAAGACGTAGAAGCAGGTCTTGCCCTCGCTCTTCGAGGTGTAGGCGAGCGTGAGGTCGGAGGCAGATGCAGTTCCCTTGGCGTACTTGGGACCAACTGACTGACGGGAAAGGAATTGGAGGGCATTGTCCTTCGCGGCATCGACTGTGATCTCCTGCGCAATAGTCACAGTACTCAGCGATGCCAATAGCAATAGCATGTCTAATCGTTTCATATTATAATATAAGGTTATTGTGTAATTAATAGCTTTCTGGTAACGGGTGCAAAGATAAGGGTTTTGGATGGTATTTCCAAATTTTATGGGGAGAATTTTTTAAGAAGACGAAATGAGGAAATGACTAATGAGCTAGAAATTAGCCATTTACTATAATCGGCGCTTCTCAGACTACAAGAAATTTTTTGGGACATTTGCGAAAAAATACTATATTTGCACCCGTAAAACTTATTATGAGTAAAACATTTGCGAAAAATGCAAACATAAGTGTGACTTTGTCAAAAACGATTTGAATAAAAGATGAAATGCTTTGATTCATTAAAGAGTGCATTGG
>Ga0247610_10008349_pt1 | contig 10541 bp, 9 predicted proteins | sample 174DNAGHGhighgp2_FD_193483 | JGI IMG/M metagenome (GOLD analysis project Ga0247610, IMG submission 193483) | Sheep rumen microbial communities from Palmerston North, Manawatu-Wanganui, New Zealand - 1742 DNA GHGhigh gp2 | ecosystem: Host-associated > Mammals > Digestive system > Stomach > Rumen ... | reverse complement strand
CCGCAAATCTCCCCCGAGGAAGAGGCCAAACTGGAGAGAATGGCTTCCCGCAGAACAGGCTTCAAGAAGCACTTCGCCATCTTTTTCTTGGTCAACGCCTTCCTGTGGGTGGTGTGGTATTTCCTGTTCAGAGACAGTGCGGAAAGCACTTTCCTGATGGCCATCCTCTTCGTTTTCCTCGTTTGGTTCCTCGGTATTGCCTTGCACTATATGATCGTCTATAAGTGGACGAAATCCTATAAAGAGAAAGAATTAACTTCTCTGAAGAAAATGCGTCTAAGGCAACTCCAGGAGATTGAGAGCCTGAAGGCGGAAATGGCCCCGAAGGCAGATGCCGTTCAAGAGGACCTTCCCGAAGAAGAGACGGTTGAAGAAGAAGAACCCGAACATAGAAGTCCAAATTACATCGATTAAAATATTACAAGAATGGATACACAAACCTGCTTGAAACAAGCGAAAGAGAGCATGAACGCCACTGTGGCGCATTTTGACAAAGACTTGCAGAAGGTCCGTGCCGGCAAGGCATCCCCGCAAATGCTGGACGGCATCAAGGTCGATTACTACGGCAACCCCACGCCTATCGAACAAGTGGCCAACGTGAACACCCCGGATGCACACCAGATCGTGATTCAACCGTGGGAGCGCAATATGCTGCCCGTGATCGAGAAGGCTATCCTGGCGGCTAACATCGGCGTGACCCCGCAGAACAACGGCGAGTTCATCCGCCTGGTGATTCCCGCCCCGACCGAGGAACGCCGTAAGGAACTGGTGAAGAAAGCCAAACAGGATGCCGAACAGGCCAAAGTGGCCATCCGCAACATCCGCCGCACCGCCAACGACGATGCCAAGAAGCTGAAAGACGACGGCGTGGAAGAGGATGCCGTCAAGAAACTGGAGGCCGACATCCAAAAAGCCACCGACGAGGCCATCTCCAAGGTCGATAAGATCATGGAAGCCAAAGAAAAAGAGATTATGACCGTTTAATTTTTCATTTATAAACTTAAGAGTATGAATATTCCTGAGAATTTGAAGTATTCCCAAGACCACGAATGGTTGAAAGTGGATGGTGAATTTGCATTGGTGGGCATTACCGCTCACGCCGCCAACGAGTTGGGCGACATCGTTTTCCTCGATATCCCCTCCGTGGGTGAGACCCTGGACAAGGATGAGGTTTTCGGCTCTATCGAGGCCGTCAAGACCGTCGCCGACCTGTTGCTGCCCGTCGGTGGTGAAGTCGTTGAATTCAACGAGGCCCTCGAAGGCGAGCCCGCCCTCGTGAACAGCGACCCCTACGGCGAAGGCTGGATCATCAAGATCAAAATGACGGACGCTGCCCAAGTCGCTGAACTGATGGACGCTGCCGCCTACACCGCCATGCTGGGATAATCTCCTGAACCCTATTAACAAACGTAGAGACGTGCCCCGGCACGTCTCTATCTGTTTTAAACGGAGAAGTTCAGACGAACTTCTTCTTCACGAGATTGATGACAAATCCGGGCAGCAGGAAACACAACAGCAGGAAAAAGTAGTTGATAGGACCGGGAATCTTGACCTTCCGGCCATGCAAGGTGGCGCGAACACCGCGTTTCGCGATCTGCTCGGGCGACATCATCACCCCGACGGCGCGAAGCCGCTTGCGCATCTTCACCGGCAGATTGTAAAGGTCTGTGTCCACCGCACCGGGACACACGCAACACACCTTTACTCCGTAATGACTTAGTTCATAGTGGATACCCTTGGAAAACTTCAGCAAGTAGGATTTGGTGGCCTGATAGGCGGCGATGGTGGGGAAGCTCATGAACGCCGTGATGGAGGCAGCATTGAGAATGTATCCGCACCGCCGCTCTTTCATCTTTTTGCCGAACAGCACGCATAAATCCGCCGGGGTGGTGCAGTGCAGCATGGTCATCGTATGGCTCAGCGCAACAGGCTTCTCCACTGCCGCCCCGAAATAGAACATCCCCGCATTGTTGACCAACACCTCCACGATGAGGTGCTCACTTTCGCACCAGTCGAACAACTCCTGCGCTGCGCCGTCCGAGGCCAAATCCTGATAACGCGTCCGGATTTGATGCTCGGGGAACTGCGTCTGCAAAAGGCGCTGCGCCTCCGCGTTCAAGTCCTCACGATTGCTGACAATCAATATGTTATAGCCCATCCTCGCCCACTCCTGCGCGTACGCGAGACCAATACCGGAACTCCCTCCGGTAACCAATGCAAAACTGTTTTTCATCGAAACATTCATCACAAATCACAACTCACAAGTCACAAGTCACAAATCACAATTCACAACTCACGAAAGCATAGCTTTCGCCCTCTCAACCGCGGCCACGAGCGCATCCGCCTCCTCAAAGGTGTTGTAAAGGGCAAAGGAGGCGCGGATAGTGCCGGGGATACCGAAATGGGTCATCACCGGTTGGGTGCAATGATGTCCCGTGCGGACTGCAATACCTTGATGGTCAAGGAGTACGCCCATATCGTAGGGATGGGTGTCGCCCACGAGGAACGAGATGACCCCCGTTTTGTGCGACGCCTCGCCGATAAAGCGCATCCCGTCGATTCTCGCCAGCTTCTCCGTGGTGTATGCCAACAGCTCCTGCTCGTGGGCAGCAATGTTTGCCAGCCCGATGCCCCCGATGTATTCGATGGCCTTGCGCAGCCCGATGACATCGCCCACCGACGGGGTGCCCGCCTCGAATTTGTAGGGCAGCTCGTTGTAGGTCGTCTTCTCGAAGGTGACGTCCTTGATCATCTCACCACCCCCTTGATACGGTTGCATCTCGTTGAGCCACTGCGCTTTGCCGTACATCACGCCGATACCCATCGGGGCGTACATCTTGTGGCCGGAGAAACAGTAGAAGTCGCAGTCGAGGGCCTGCACATCCACAGGACAGTGCGCCACGGCCTGCGCTCCGTCGATAAGGACGGGTACATTGTGGCTGTGCGCGATGCGGATGACCTCTTCAATCGGGTTGACGGTGCCCAACGAGTTGGAGACGTGCGCCACGGCCACAATCTTGGTGCGCTCGGTTATCAGGGTCTCCAATTCCCGGAGCATCAGCTCCCCTTTATCGTTGAACGGCAGCACTTTCAACGTCGCGCCGCGGTCCTCGCAGGCCAACTGCCACGGCACGATGTTCGAGTGGTGCTCCATTTCGGAAACGATGACCTCGTCGCCCGCGTGCAGGTAGGTGCGCCCGAAGGAGGCTGCCACCAAATTGATGGACTCGGTCGCGCCGCGCGTGAAGATGACCTCCTGTGTCGAGGCCGCGTGGATGTACTGCCGCACCGCCTCGCGCGCCTGCTCGAACTCGTTGGTAGCCAACTGGCTGAGACAGTGCACGCCGCGATGGATGTTGCTGTTGATGCGCCGGTAGTAGTCGCTCAGCGCGTCAATCACCACTTGCGGCTTCTGCGTGGTGGCGGCATTGTCTAAATAGACGAGGGTTTTGCCGTACACCTTTTCATTCAATATGGGAAAATCGTTTCTATTCATTCAGTTTAAGGTTTAGGGTTTAAGGTTTAATGGCCAACAGCCAATGGACTTAACCGGTAGTACCTTTCGGTTTTGGGTGTCACTTTGAATCGTTCATCGGAACGTAAACCGATGATCCATAGTATGTTGTCGCCTGAACAAAGAAGACGGATGCGTTCTTTGGCGAAGCGGTCTATTTTATGGTCGGTGAAAAAGTCGCTGAGTTTCTGGCGGCCTTTTCCGCCGAGCGGGTGGAAGGAGTCGCCGTGCTGCCAGGACCGTATTTCCAGCGGGAAGGTCAACTTGTCTTTCGGAATATAAAGGATCTTCGGGTTTTTATCGAAGACCATACCCTCTTGATAATCAAATTCTTCAACTTGAAAATAAGCTTTCAGGTCTTCCAATGAGCCTATTTCAATCGGGATATGCTCCTTTTCTTCCAAAAGAGGTTGAAGAATCAAGAATTCCCTGTCAATCAGCAATCTGTGAGAATCGGAAGAAAAATATCTGCCTACGGGCATCTGGTCGTTGGCCGCAATTTTCTCCACAGCATCGGCGGTGAAACCGTATTCGTTCAGTATTTCGTAGAGTATCAAGGTTTTATCCTCATTGTGGGACAGCTTCTGGCGGTCAATGCGAAGCTGCCGACCCTCTTTGCTGGTGATATTCCGTATCTCGGCCGCTATATGTTTCTGATAATATTCGTATTGCCGTTGCAGAACTTGACGTGTGCGCGTGTTGGTCTGTAGGAACTGCGGATTGATCGCCTCCAATTGCGGAATGACGGAGTGGCGGATACGGTTGCGGGCGATATGCTCGTCGCGGTTGGTGTAATCTTCAACGTATGCAATATGATGATCCTCAGCGTATTGGCGGATTTCCTGTGCCGTGAAAGACAGCATCGGGCGGATGGTTTTCCCGTTCACGGACGGGATGCCGCAAAGCCCTCTCAGTCCGGTGCCGCGGGTGAGATTGAGCAGTTGGGTTTCGGCGGCGTCGGTGGCGTGGTGGGCGGTCACAAGGTGGTCGTAGTCGGACAAGATCTCCGAGAACCAGTCGTATCGCAGCTCGCGGGCCACCATCTCGATGGATTTCCCGGAATCCCGCTGTACGGAGAAGGTGTCGAACTCGCGGACGAGAAGCGGTACATTCCAGCGCTCGGCCATTTCCTGCACGAATCGCATGTCACGGTCGGAGTCGGCGCCGCGCAGGTGGAAGTTGCAGTGCGCCATCGCGAAATGCAGTCCAGCCTCATGGAAGAGTGTAGCCGCGACGGTCGAATCCGCACCGCCGCTCACCGCCACGAGGTAGCGTTTTCGCATGGCGTCAGCTCCCGCCAGACGTTGAAGTTCCTGGAGAAATCGCGCAAGCATGGGCTATGATTCGAAATCGCGGATTTTGAAATAGCGGCGCAGCTCCATCTGCATGTACTCGTAGGAGCCGAAGTTGACCGACTTGGGCATCTCGCCTTTGCGCATCATCACCATGCCGGAGCCGGTGGCGTCGATGTAGGGCGTGATGTCGGTCTCCAGAGCAAAGGTCAGCTCGTAGTCGCGCACGGTCACGCGGTTGAAGTTGCCGCTCACCTCCTCGTAAATCACGCCGTTCTCCTCGCAGAAAGCCTGCAGGTGCATGACGGTCTCGTCCCACATTTCGGGCTTGTCGGCGGGGTTGAAATAGAAGACTACGGCATTGTAGTCGGGTAGGGTATCGACAATCTCCGACTGCTCGAAGCGGCCCTGCGCGTTGATGAGGAACTGCTCCACAAAGCGCGTCTTGCGGTGGTATTTCTCAGGGTCGCTGATGAATTGTTGTTTGGTGGCTTTCGACACGGAGTGGATCCACTCGTACTCCTTGGTGGTGCGGAACTGCCCGTCGGGGAGGCGCAGCGTCTGCCAGGTCTCGGTTTCGAGCTCCTCGTCGCGCTGGTTGGCCACGCTGATGGCGGCAGGCAGCACGTCGAGGATGCGCTGGGTGCCGAAGCCGGAGGTCGTGGCTAAGTAGGCCCACTCGCGGTTCTCCGACCGCAGGAGCCACAGCTCGCGGCCGTCGGGCAACCGTTCCACGCATTCCACACCCCACTTTTCGGGGAATTCGGCCTTCGCGGTCCATCCCTTGCCCTGGAAATCGCGGGCTTTTTCTAAGAACGATTCCAAAACCTCCTCCTCCAATGGATAGAGGGTGTTTTGATTGTGCACATCCGCCACCAAAGTGTCGCTGATCACCTCCATAGGATAGACGACCGCTTCACCGGCACCCTCTTCTTGGTTGTTTCTTCTTGAAAAACAACTGGTTAGAAGGATAACCAAGGCGAGACACAGGTATAAGGTTAAGGGTTTCTGGTTCATTTTGATTTTTTCGGCAAAGATAGTATTTTTCGCACTTCGACCGCCTCACGCACATCGTGGACGCGCAGAATGTTTGCGCCTTTCATCAGGGCGACGGTGTTGAGGACGGTGGTACCGTTGAGAGCGTGTTCCGGGGTGGTTCCCAACAGTTTGTAGATCATCGATTTGCGGGAGATACCGACCAGCAACGGGTATCCGAGTTCCGAGAATACTTCCAGATTCTTCATCAGGAAGTAGTTCTGTTCGAGGGTCTTGCCGAAACCGAAGCCGGGGTCGAGGATGATGTCGTGGACGGCGTGCCGATGCAGAAGGGCGATCTGTTTCCCGAAAAACTGCAGCATCTCGCCGAGGAGGTCGTTGTATTCCGTATGTTGCTGCATCTCAGCCGGCTTTGCGGGCGTGTGCATCAGCACGTAGGGCACCTGCAGTCGGCCGATGGTGGGAATCATTTCGGGGTCGAAGGTGCCGCCGGAGATGTCGTTGATGATGTCGGCGCCTGCCTCCACGGCCGCCTCGGCCACGCTGGCGCGGTAGGTGTCCACGGAAAGGACGGCATCGGGGAAATCTTCGCGAATGCACCGCACAGCCTGCACGATCCTCGTCTTCTCCTCCTCTTCGGGGATTTCCATGGCGTCCGGGCGTGTGGACATCGCCCCGATGTCGATGATGTCGCCGCCCTCCGCCAGAATCTGCGCCGCACGCCTCCGCACCGCCTCCTCCGACGTATAGCGGCCCCCGTCATAGAACGAGTCTTCCGTGACATTCAATATGCCCATGATCAAAGGCCCGTTGGCTGATAGTTTGTACATTGGGTTTAAGGTTTATGGGTTATGGTTTAAGGTTTAAGGTTTAAGGTTTAAGGTTTATGGTTTATGGTTTATGGTTTATGGTTTATGGTTTATGGTTTATGGTTTATGGTTTATGGGTTATGGGATTTCTCGCCAGTGTATAACTACTAACTGCTAACTGCTAACTAAAAAAGGGACAGTCTCTCGACCATCCCTTTTTTATAGAATATTATATCAGACAAAATTATTTCACAACCACTTTGGTGGTGTAGGTCTTGCCGTTTTGGTTCACCTTGAGCATATAAACACCGCTGTGGAGGTTGGCGACGTTCACTTGGGCGCTGCCGGTGATGGTCTCGCTGTACACCATTTGGCCAACGATGTTGAAGAGCTCGATGTTAGCCTTCTCGTCATTGCCGAGGTTGATGGTGAAGTTGTTGGTAGCGGGGTTCGGATAGACGGTCGGGTTGTTCTTCTCCAGCTCGGGAACATTCACGATTTCGCAGTCATTGCAGGAAACCTTCGTGAGGATGTAAGGATATTGAACAGCCTTGTTCCAGATGGGTGCCGGATAGAAATAATCGGTGTACCATGAACCGGGAGAGGTTTGGTTCAAGTTGTCGTCACTAATGATAGCGCCTTGGTTGGCGTTATAAAGAATATCTTCGGTCGGGGTGAACCAGCCGCCGTCATTGTGCGGATAGTAATCGGGACGGGGGTCTTGGGAGATCCAGCCATAGAAATAGGAGTGATCCAAAATATTGTCATCCATCGGAACGGTGTAACCGCGCTTGAGGGAATAGCAGACATTGATTATCTTGCTGGTGACGTTGTTCAAGCCGATAGGAACGATGTATTCAGCTGCATAGAGACCACCGGTTTCGCTGGTGTCAGCACAATCTGCAGCGGTCAAGGGGATCTTGTAGATGTTAGCGCCAGTGGAGAAGTGTGTGGTGGGATCATAAGGAACGCCATAGTACACGACGATAGGAGCGTCACCAACGGTCAAGGTAACGGGTTCACCCTCTGTAAAACCGGTGTAGATGGCAACGATGAGGGTATCCACATTTTCAGCGGGAACCAAAGCACCGCGGTTGTAGTGACCAACGATGGCAACGGAGTCAATGTTGTAGGAGGTGGTGCCAACCATAGAAATTTGGCCGTCAACAGCAACATTATCCCAAATGTAGTTGGTGAAATCGTAGGTTTGGCTCAAGCCAAAGAAGAAACCATGACCAGTGGTGCCGTCGCTGTAATGAGTCAGACCGTTGGAGTCAACAGCAACGCGGCCGATGACATAGTCATCACCAGTGGGTTCGCTGCCCATGTAACCGAAAATGGTAGCAGCATAGTCCAGCCATTCGGCAGCGGGACCAGTCTTGGCATTCGAGGTGTTGTTGTGTTTGAACTCAGGCTTGCCAGCGGCTTTGACGTCCTGGCGGAAGACCTTCGGCTGAATCTGTGCAAAGCTGAAAGAAACGAGCAGCATTGCAGCAACTAACATGTAAAGTTTTTTCATTTTTTTGATGTTTTAATTTATTGATTATAGTTCATTCCAATCAAGGCTGCAAAAATACTGTTTTTATCATAACCTCGGCAAATTTTTTTCATAAAAATTCTTAATAGCGAAATGTTGATAATTTTGGGTTAAGGTTTATGGATTAAGGTTTATGGATTAAGGTTTAAGGGTTGAGAGTTAAGGGGGTTGTTTTCTTGAAATGTATGGGCAGGGGCATGAGGTTATGAAATAAAAAAATTCCCACAAGTGTTGGTATTTCGAAAAATATTGTATTTTTGCAGCGCAATTCAAACAGATGCTCCGCGACGGGCAAAACAGGGTCGGCAGTCGATTGCCCTCCGTGCCGTGGCGAAAAATCCAATGCAAGTTTTATCATCAAAAAATGAGTGACGAGACCCTCAACAGTATGTTAGATGTAAACGAAAACAAACCCAGAAGAAGAAGAATTGTCAGAGGCGGAGACGCATTGTTGGCTACCTCCAATGAAACAAAAATGAAGGAGAAAGCCAAAGTGGTGGAGAAAAAAGCCATCCCTTTGTTCAATACGGTGAAGCCCGCGGTTGCTGAAAAAATCAACGAGGTTTCGGAGAAAATATTCGACCCGACCGAGGTGATCCAGTTCGCCAACCCGCTCCCGCTGTCCGAAAAACCGCGTCAGAAACGGGGCCGCAAACCCAAAGCCGCAGTCGCGCCGGAACTCGCCCCCGCGCCCGAAACGGTCGCCCCCGCCCCGGCCGCTGAACCCGAAACGGTTCCCGATCCTCCCAAAAAACGCCGCGGCCGGCCCAGAAAAAACCCGCTCCCGCAAGAGGAAATCCCCACGCAAACCGTAACGGAAAAACAGCCCGAACCCCAAAAGAACCTCTCCCTGGAGGAAAGACAGCTGAGCCTTGACGTCACTTGGAAGGAGGAAATTCCCACCCCCGGCGATCAACTGCTCTTCGATGCCGAAGAGGTGCTCTCCGCCAAGGTGACGGACGCGCCCGAAACGCCCGCCGAGGAACCCGCACCCAAACCCAAACGCGGCAGACCCAAAAAGAACAAACAGGCCGAACCCGCCCAAGTTTCCGAAAAAACCGATAATCCGGCCAAACCGACGGAACCCCAACCCGAGGCCAAAACAGAGGGTGATCAAGGTGGCCGGCAAAACCAGTATAATAAAAAGAAGGAGAAAAAGAATGCCCAGAAGGAACCCGCGGAATATGCCGTCAATTCCGAACCGGCGGAAGGTGGCAAAGCCGAGGACGGCCCCGTGCCCTACCTCGCCAACGCCCAGTACGACGGCTCCGTGATGGCCGAAGGCGTGCTCGAAATCACCAGCGAGAACTGCGGTTTCCTGCGCTCCTCCGACTATAACTACCTCTCCTCCCCCGACGACATCTACGTCTCCATGTCGCAGATCAAACTCTTCGGACTCAAGAACGGCGACACCGTGCTCGGCGCCATCCGCCCCCCGAAACCCGGCGAGAAATACTTCCCGCTGACCAAAATCGAGAAAATCAACGGGTGCCTGCCCGAGGAAATCCGCGACCGTATCCCGTTCGACTACCTCACCCCGATGTTCCCGGACGAGAAAATCAACATCACCGGCCACCCCGGCTGCAAGCTCTCCACCCGCATCATCGACCTGTTCGCCCCCATCGGCAAGGGTCAGCGCGGACTCATCGTCGCCCAGCCGAAAACCGGTAAGACCGTGCTGCTCAAAGACCTGGCCAACGCCATCGCCTATAACCACCCCGAAATCTACCTCATCATCCTGCTCATCGACGAGCGTCCCGAAGAGGTGACCGACATGCAGCGCAGCGTCAACGCGGAGGTGATCTCCTCCACGTTCGACGAGCCCGCGGAACGCCACGTGAAGATCGCCAATATGGTGCTCGACAAAGCCAAACGTATGGTCGAGTGCGGCCACGACGTCTGCATCCTGCTCGACTCCATCACCCGTCTGGCCCGCGCCTTCAACACCATGGCGCCCGCTTCCGGCAAGGTGCTCTCCGGCGGTGTCGAGGCCAACGCCCTGCAGAAACCCAAACGCTTCTTCGGCGCGGCCCGTAACGTGGAGAACGGCGGCTCCCTGACCATCATCTCCACCGCCCTCATCGACACCGGCTCCCGTATGGACGAGGTCATCTTCGAGGAATTCAAGGGCACCGGCAATATGGAACTGCAGCTCGACCGCAAACTCTCCAACAAGCGCATCTACCCCGCCGTCGATATCGTGGCCTCCAGCACACGCCGCGACGACCTGCTCCAAGATGCCGCCACCCTGCAGAAGGTCTGGATCCTGCGCAACCATATCGCCGATATGACTACCATCGAGGCGATGAACCTGGTGCTCAACAACATGCAAGACACCAAGAACAACGAGGAGTTCCTGAATTCCATGAACGGATGATTTTAGTTAGCAGTTA
>Ga0247610_10008348_pt1 | contig 10541 bp, 13 predicted proteins | sample 174DNAGHGhighgp2_FD_193483 | JGI IMG/M metagenome (GOLD analysis project Ga0247610, IMG submission 193483) | Sheep rumen microbial communities from Palmerston North, Manawatu-Wanganui, New Zealand - 1742 DNA GHGhigh gp2 | ecosystem: Host-associated > Mammals > Digestive system > Stomach > Rumen... | reverse complement strand
TTACCTCCCTGAAATTCATCCACTGGAGGTTTAGGATAATCAACTGAAGTCCAAGAAGAATGACCATGAAGAGAAGTATCAAGTATTGCATTAGGATATTTATTGGTTGCCTTTACAAGGTCAAAAGAGATGTTTTTGATATACTGATGTGTAGTAACTCGATAAGTCTCTCCACGCATTGTGGTACGTGTTTCAGTATTAACTTCCCAAAGTGTGTAGAATTTTTCAGATTTACCAATGTATTCCATAATGCAATATTTTTTACATTATAAATATAGAACCATTTTCTAATAATTCAATATATATTTTATTTTTATATATAAATTGGTTAAACATATATAAACATGGCAAAATTTTCTTTTTCAAATACAAAAACTGAAAATAAACCACAGGTGAAGAAAGAAATAAGATATGTTCAAGCTTCAAATAGTGGAAAGAAAAATGTTAAAATAGACTTAATATATCACGAAGGAAAAGAGTATACTCCAGAATTTTATTCTTATACTAATTCAAATGGTGAAAAAGTTAAATATTCAGGTCTTGTTGTAACAGATTTAGATGGTTCATATATTGGTAAAACAATTACTACACATAAAGTTATTCTTCAATACCATCCAACGGTTGAATCTGTAAAACATGTTGATGAATATTTTTCATATATTGATAATTACGGTAGAGAAAGAATTTTTACTGGAGAACCTAAATTTGATTTAGAAAATAATACTTATTTTGGTGAAGTAGTTGAAGATATACTTCATGATGAAATAGTAACAATTTATAAAGAAAAATAATTTAATACTAAAATATGATTAATAAACTTATAATTGATAATGAGAATGTAGAACTTACTGATAAAAGTCAAGTTCCTTATACACATACATTTGCTCAAGCTCAAACACATGTTGTTCGTTTTGGTCTTGATAGTGGCGATGAAATTTGTGCTTATGCATTCCAAGATTGTAAAGATTTAAAGTATATTGAATTTCCTTCTCAAATTAAGAAAATTAAAAGAGGAGCATTCAAAGGATGTACTTCTTTAGAGAAAGTTCCTATTAGTAAAGATATTGAATATATTGGTAAAGAAGCATTTGATGGATGTAGTTCATTACAAGAACTTGATTTTGAAGCAGCTAATCCTCCACAAATTTATTGTAAACTTCCTGAACAAACAAATATTTATGTTCCAGATGGAGAAAAATATGAAAGAATTGCATATAGCAATATGGTTCTTGATGGAAATACAGAATATTTTACAGAAAATGAATGGTCACATCAATATGAAAAAATGTATGATGTAACATTTGCAACAGCAGAAGGTTCATATTTTGTAAACAAATGGGAAGCCGTTGCTGATGATAAACATACTGTTGAAAATAAAAATAGAGTTCCTGTAACTGGTATTGAATTTGATAAAAATATTGCTATTACCACTGGTGCTCCTAGATTTGAGCTTTCATATGTTATATCTCCAGAAAATACCACTAATACACAACTTTATTGGTATTCTAATAATGAAGATGTATTTACAATCAATACAACAACAGGTAGAGATAATGAAATTTGGCTTATACCAACAGATAATGAAGCTAAGAAAGGATCTAAAGCTACTCTTACCGCATATTCAGAAAGTGGTGTAAAACAAGTTGCAACAATTACTCTTAAATAAATAAACTTCTATTTTTAATTATGGCATATAAAGATAAATATTTTTATATCGATGAAGATGGAAATAAAAAGAAATATATAGGTAAAATTATACAGAATAAGAATTCATATAATGGAATACTTACTGTTTCTAATAAATCTATATCTAATAAAGAATTAATATATCATCCTGAAGTAAAAGAGGTTAAAGGATATTTATCATATTATTCTTATATAAATTCAAATAATGAAGAAGTAAGATGGTTTGATAATTTTAAAAAAGATGAAGATGATAATAAATTCTTTACATATACTGAAAGAAATTTATTCCATCTTGAATATAATCCAGCAGTAGAAGCTAAAGAAGAATATTTTAGTTATATTGATCCTACAACAGGTGAAGAAAAAATATATTCTGGAAGTATAATTTATAATAAACGAACTCAAACATATACAGGTATAATACAAAAATAAAAGAGAGGTTTTAAAAAACCTCTCTTTTTTATTTAGATAAATCATTAATTAAGCAAGTTCAAATACAGGACGAACATTACACTTAACAACCTGATTCTTCTTATTGATGATAAATGGTTCTTTACCTTCCTGAATTTCAAATTCTGAAATTCTTACTTTAATAGAATCTCCAGGTAAGTAATCCAAAAGGTCAGATGCTTCAATTGGCATAAGTCCAGTGATATACTTATTGTTAAGTTCAACAAAAATACCTGTTTTCTTACTTGAATTAATAATACCAGTTACGGTTCCTTCGAATACATCGGATTTTACTTCCTTATTTGCAAGCTTTGCAAGCTTCTTTGTATTCTCATAATTGGTCCAAATTTCAAACATATTCTTCATTCCAAGAATCTGAAGAACCCTCTTTCTAGAACCAACAAGGCTATTTTCAGTATAACCTGTCTTAAGGTCTTTCTTGAATTCAACAAACTTCTGAGGAACAATTACAACATCCTGTCCAATCCATTTCTCAAAATCTCTTTCAATATTGAGAACAATATGAGAACCAGGAATAAATACACTTGAAATATAAGGCTTTCCAGTAAGTTCTGTAAGAGTTGTAATATTTGTATGACAAACATAACCACCCTTTACAAGTTCATCAATATGAACATTAATTCCATCCTCATGTTCAATTGCCTTTTTAATAAGATTTTCCCATGCCTTGTAATAAGCATTAATTACAGATACATAATACTTATCGCGATCCTTTTCACGAACTTCAAACATAAGTTTATTGTCATGGGTAAGAAGATAATTTCTGATACTGTCCATACATGTGCCAAACGGCTCTTTACAGATTATTTCCTCCTTTATGCCAGGTATATCGAATGTCATAATGTTTTTCGTGAACTCTTTGACAGTACCAGTATAAATTTTTCCGAGTTCAATAACATTAACTGTGTTAACATTGCGATTTGATTTTGTTTCCTCTGGAAGTTCAAAACCATAATAGACAGAGAATGCCTTGGCCACACTCATATGTCCATAATGCTGAGAAATATACTTAATTCTATCCTTTTCATCAGTAAATGGTGAATCAAGAACATCAAATACATCAGCATTTGTAATCAATTTTTGATTTTTCATTAATTTTTATTTTTTAGAAGTTAAACATAGAAAAATTAATACCTTTAATTTATAGAACCGTATTAATTTTTCGGAATAAATAATAGAATTTGTTATATTATATTATAGAAAAATATTAATTGTAAATTCAACTTTCTTTCACTGAAATTTTTAAATATTTATTTAAATCTAGGTCATCCAGGTACAATATTACACTCATATATAAATATGATAAAAATTCATACTTATTTCTATCTTTTTTGATCTTTTCTATTGAATCTTTTAACATCTTAGTTAAATGATTGACAAGATTTACTCTTTCTTCTAAAGTCATTTCTGACTTTTCTTTATTTGGAAGACCTCCTTCTTTACATAATAATTTATATGATTGTCTTCCTATTTCATTTAAATCTATATTATTTGCCATTTTATTAATTAGAAATTATTTCATCAACAATACCATATTTTACTGCTTCTTGAGCTGTCATATAAAAATCTCTATCAGTATCTTTCATGATTTTATCAAGACTTTGTCCAGTTTTAGTTGCAAGAATTTGATTAAGTTCATTCTTAAGTTTTGTAATTTCATTTGCAGTAATTATAATATCACTAGCTTGTCCTTTAACTCCACCAAGTGGTTGATGAATCATTACTCTAGAATGAGGAAGAATATATCTATGACCAATAGTACCACCGGCTAAAAGAATACTAGCCATACTTGCCGCAAGACCAATGCAAATAGTATTTACATTTGATTTAATCATATTCATCGTATCATAAATACTTAAACCATCATATACACTTCCACCTGGAGAATTTATATAAATAGTTATGTCTTCATGATTAATTGAATCAAGCCATAATAATTGAGCATTTATAATATTTGCAACATCATTAGTAATTTCTGTTCCAATAAATATGATTCTATCCATCATCAATCTAGAGAAAACATCCATACTTGCAACATTAAGTTTTCTCTCTTCTAAGATTGTTGGATTAATATACGAATTTTTAAATTCCATCATTTAAATTGCTTTTACGAGATTATCACTATCATCTGGTTTCTTAGGGTTTCCAAGTCTATCTAAAGCCTTCTTACATGTACCATCATCTAACCATTCATATTCAAGAAGATCATCATTCCACTTTACAACTCCTTTTATAATATTTGGAACTTCTTCCATATCAACAGATTTGATAATAGCTTGACGACCATCTTTAGTCATAACTGGTTTTTCATCATTAATCCATTGGTCATCAATTGGTTGACCTTTAGATTCATTTATAAAATCAACTAAACTTCTCATTTAATAAATTAATCTTTTTATAAAAATAATTTAAGATCCTTTATTTTCAGTAATCATTTTATTTTGATCTTCTATTGACATATCATCTTCATCGACATATACACCAAAAAGATTAAATGAAGAATATGTTGAATTATATTTATGATTATCATACTTAGTACCTTGAGTAGGATTAGGAATATTGTATTCCTTTGTCGCTGCTAATATTCTATGAAGAAATGCACTTACATTTCCTTTTTCTTCTTCATCATCTTCAAGATATGAAAAAACTATTGTAAGATATTTTTTACTTTTACCAGCCATAATTAATCTTCATTAATATTTAGATTCCAATAAGCACAAAATATTTCTACATCCTTACGGATTTTTTCTTCAACATATCTTGATTCTTCAAAAGAATATTTTTCATCATCATTTCTTTTAGGAAAATCTGAACTATTTCTCCAATTTTCATATAATAAAAATCCAAGATCTCTTAAATGATCTACCCAAGAAATAAATATTTTTAAGTTTTCTTTATTTTCAAAAAATTCTTTATTCTTTAAAATAAATCTACTAAAGCCCATTGGACATATTCTAGTATCTATTGTTTGATAATACTTATTATCATATTCATTAAATTTATAATAATTTTCAATATCAATCAATGGATAATATCTACTATCATCATAAATATCAAATACCATAAATTAACTTAGATGTTTTTGTACATACATTGAAATTACTTTACCATCTGCTGTAGGTAAACTAAGTTTAATTTCTTTAATAAAGATACCCATATTTCTCTTTATAGGTTCAACACCAGAAGAAAGTACTTTATTAAATGCTTCTTCTATTTGTTTTTCACTTACTTCAGCTGGTAAAAATTCCTTAATAATATTAATTTCATTTTGTTCTTTTTCAGCTAATTCGGTTCTATTTGCTTGAATATACATTGCAATTGAATCATTTCTTTCAGAAACCATTTTTCTAAGAATTTGGATTTCAATCATTTCATCAATTGGCTTTGCTCCCTTACTTGTCTTGTATTCAAGGAACTTTGTCTTAATAAGCCTAAGAGTTGACAATCTTATATTGTCATGATTTAACATTGCATCTGCAATAAGTTTATCAATTTTTTCGTATAACATAATTAATTAAAATTTAAGGATTTTATAAATTCATTATATTTTGTGCTGCCGTGGTATTTTCTCCAATATTTATAAGTATTTTATTTACTCCAGAATTTGGATTACTGAATACATCTTTTAATTCATTTAAAATTTTTTCATAATCTTCTGAAGCATATGAATTACTTGGAAAATTTGGAAAATGCCAATCAATATTTTCAAATAAATGTAAATAATACATATTTTATTTAATATATTTGCTTATGAAATTTTTAGTTGATTGTACAAAATTACAATCATTACTTATACACCATTTAAGATAATCTTGATCAATACTAGAAATATATGATAAAGATAATCCTTTATATTTACCAATATTAAAACAAGGAACTTCTTTATTGTTAAATTCTGAAATAACTAAAGTATTATCTTCACTTACTATATTTTCAGGACCATATTCTTTTTCATTTTGCTGAGCTTTGAATACTTCAAATGTTGCTTTTACATCACTAAATGCATTATGTGCTTGAAGTCCAGCTTCTTCCATACTTTTTCCTACATATCTTTTAAATGTAGCTTCTAGATTAGTTCCATTTCTTCTTCTTTCTTCAAGATATGCATCATAACAATTAACATTCAAATATGAAAATTCTTGTCCAATCTTTGCAAACTCTGCTTTTAAAAATGGAAGATCAAAACTATTTCCATTATATGTAAGAATATCACATCCATTGAAAAAATCTCTAATCTTATCTGCAACTTCTGCAAATGTAGGTTTATCCATCAAATCCGCAGGTTTTATATGATGCTTAAGATATGCTTGAATAGATATTGTGTATGAACCAACTGGTCTTATATATAAATTAATAGAATCTATAATATTCCAAGTTGCTCTATCAACTTTTAATGCTGCAAACTGTATTATAGAATCTTTCTCTTTATTAAGTCCTGTAGTTTCAATATCAGGAATTACAAGTGGTTTTAATATTTCATTCATATTTTTATTACTTTAATAACATAATTAATATAGAAAATCATAAAAATCTTATTCAAATAACGCTATAAAATTATTAGCAATAAATTATTTTTAATTATAGAAATATTATACAGATTTATGCAAAGAAAAACTAATCTATTCTATTCTACAAATCAAGATAGTAATTTTTTAACATTCAGTAATTTTACTGAAGCTCTTACTGGTAATTTCCTTTCAACTGATTGGAAAGTATATCCATCAAGATTTTTATGTTTATATATTCCTAAATTAGAAGAAGTACCAGAAGGAGAAAATAAAGAAAGTGTAAAGGCAGACTTTATTAAAAATTATTTAGTAGCATATTATGAAAATAAACTTGCATTTTTAAGAGATTATTATACTTCTAAATTATTATCAAATGAAATGAATAATTTTGATATTGAAGGAGATGTAAATTCTCTTGCATGGTTATTTGAAGCTATTAAGAAATTTGATGAAGAATATGAAATAACATTTATTGGTGATGTTACTGAATTCGACTATAAAGGAACATATACAGATACAATATGCATTATTGATTCAAGTGATGGATATAATAGTAATAATAAGGTTGATTCATTTAGAATTAATGTAAATTCTGAAGAGGTTATTGGTTATGAAAATGAATCAAATGTATTATATGGTTGGGATAGTGAAGAATTAGTTGGTTCTCCATATGAAGAAACCACTATTAAATTTGAAAATGATAATAGAGAATATTCAATATATTCAGAATATGAATTAAGTGAATCAATTTCTGAAAATAATTCTATTAGATTTAATGTTATAATTCCTTTATTTGATATAACAGATATTAATTATCAAACTAATTTTACTGATACAGATAATGAAGAAACCAATATTAAAGAAAATCTTGAATTAAAAAATTATCATTATGAAAATGGTGAATTAGTAAAAGTAGATATAGATTATTCTGATAAAGAAAAAAGAAGTATAAATAATCCTCTTGGTATTTGGTTTGCAGATGAAGTTATAGAATTAAAAAGAGATCAAAATTCAAAATACTCTCCATCTTGGAGTCTTGTAATTTCTTCTCAATTTAAACCATTCCCTTATTCAAATCAATATCATAATAATGATATAACTTCTAAAGACAATCAACAGGCATTTGCAACTTATGCTAAAATTCTTGCGCAACAAAGTGATTTAAGTAATAAATTAAATAATATTTCAACAAGATTAACAAAAATTGAACAATTAGTGGCTAGATTAAATCAAACTAATTTTGAAACAATTTCTAATAAATTACATGATTATGAATTGTTATTTAATTTAATGCAAGAAAAAGTTGATAGTATAGATTCTAATATAGATGATAAATTATCTTTATTAGAAAAGAAATGGAAATAATATAAGTAATAGATGATATGATAAATAACTCATTAAAAGAATATTATGTAAATCTTACTAAGTTATATAATAATGCACTTAGTATGGTAGAGGCTATGAATCAAAGTCTTTCTTCAACATCTACAAATGTAAATATTACATTAACAGTTGATGATGAAGAAAAAACTATGACTATACCTTCATTATTTTATTTAGAAAACAAATTAGAAAACCTTGAAAATAATTTCAATAATTTATTTCAAATGCCAGAATCAGGTGAAGCTTGGTTTAATTCATCTGATACAATGAATAAAATCCAATTTGTTAAATCATCTCTTGCTCCAGCTGCTCCAGAATTTTCTACATCTGATATAAGAGCATCTATTACTGATAATAACTTTTTAAAAGATTTAGTATCTCCAAAAACATTTTTAAGATTAAATTTAGAAAATCTTACAGATAATATAGAGAAAGTATATGTGAAAAAAATTGTTTTTTCAAATTATAATGTATTTTCTCAAATTCAAAATCTTAATCTTAATTCATATTCTGAATACAAGTCTGCATTATATAATTATACAAAAGGAATAGATTATGATGAATATGATTCAGAATTAAAACTTCCAGTAAAAAGTGAAGCATATATATCATCATTTAAGATTGATAAAATTATTTCTGATGATAATGGCGGACACTATGTTCTTAAAATAAAAGATTCTTTACAATATCATTCACAAGATGATGAAAGTATTGAATTAACTCTTGCTGTTGGAGATAGTCTTTGTCTTGGAAAAGAACTTGCAATATATAAAATAAAAGAAGTTAATCTTAAAGAAATGACAATTTCTATAGAAGAAACTCTTGGTCATGTAGCTTTACAGACTTATGATGAAAATTCTTCTATGGAATTAAAATATTATATTTCTAATTATAATAAATACCATTATGTTGATATTCCACTTGAAGAAAATCAATATTTATGTATTTTCTTATCTTTAGTATATAACAATACAAGAAGTATATATTCTTCACCATATCTTGTAGATTTATCTTCTATTTATATGTATGATTCATATGGTAATCCAATTCTTGATTCAACTGGTAATCATATGAATTATATTGAATACTATAATAAATTCTGTGTAAATATTGGAGATATTATTCTTGGTATTACAGAAAGTGTTTATCCACAATTAAGTAATTTTACTAATGATATAATTGTTTCTCTTCAAGAAAATAGTACAATTAAATCATATGTAAATTCTTCATTTATGGAAGATGGAATACTTCAAGTACTTCCTATTAATAAACATTTAATTGATGATTCCACAAGTGAAGATTTAATTAATCTTCATACACAGAAGAATGAAATTAATTCTCAATTATCATCATTACAAGATAATATTGATAATACATATTCAACACTTATCAATACAGATTTTAGTCAAGAGATACAAGTTACACAAGAAGCACTTAGATCTAAACTTAATAAATATTATACACAAAGAACAGTTCTTCAAAAACAATTAAATGCAATAATTGAAAATATCAATGTTATATCAAATGATATAAAAATTGCTAGAGAAGATACAAAATATAGAGTTAGAGGTATAACAAATACATCTGCTCTTGAAACTTGGTTACATACAAATGAAAATGACAAGGTAGATATTATAGGTCTTGAATGTGAATATAAATATAAGTCTCCTACAAAAGAAACAACAACTATTACTAATATTAATTCAAATGTATTTACCGATTGGATTAGATTAGATAATATTGAAAGAAAAAGAAAACTTGTATTTAATTCAACATTATCTGGATTTAATATTGAATTTGAAGATTACTCATCAACACAAAATATCATTAAATGGAATCAAATAGATATTCCTATTGTTCAGGGTGAAGATGTAGTAATTAGATGTAGATATAAATATAATATTGGACAACCATTTATTGATCTCTATACTCCATGGAGTGATGAAATGGTTGTTGTATTCCCAAATGAATTTAATGATAATATTCAATTATCAACTATTCTTGAACAAAATGATAATGATATAATTACTGCTAAATTTAGCCAAACTCTTATCAATGATGGATATCAAGAACATGTAAACAATTCATTGACAACAAATAATGTTACTTTTTATCATATGCCTGAAAATATTTATTCAGGTTTCAATACTTCTGATAATAATCTTATCTCTCTTAAAGATAAGTTGACAAGTATGAGTAATGATATTGAAAATACAAAATCAATCATAGATTCTGAATATAATAGAAAATATGAAGTTTATCTTACATATGATGATAAGTCAATAAAATTATTTAATAATGCAATAAATAAAATACAGTTATACAATTCAAATCATATAAATGATGCATTTGTAAAACAGTATATGAATATTGTCATTAAAAATACTGGAACAAGTAATGTAAAACTTTATTCAATATTCCCTGGTAATCTTGATATTCCTTTACTTCTTTCAAATAATGAATTTTATGAACAATATATTAGACATTATGAAA
>Ga0247610_10008347_pt1 | contig 10543 bp, 10 predicted proteins | sample 174DNAGHGhighgp2_FD_193483 | JGI IMG/M metagenome (GOLD analysis project Ga0247610, IMG submission 193483) | Sheep rumen microbial communities from Palmerston North, Manawatu-Wanganui, New Zealand - 1742 DNA GHGhigh gp2 | ecosystem: Host-associated > Mammals > Digestive system > Stomach > Rumen... | reverse complement strand
AATCTTCCCTAAGCATATTATTTTTATCATAGTTCAATCACTTCACTTTTATCTCTTTGTGTGGCACAAGAGATATTATTAAAATCTATTTCATACTCTTTAAATGTTTCTTTGATTGTAGATAATGCTTTTTCTTGAGTATTATTCTTTTCAGATAAATGGGTTAGTAAGATCTTTTTGGTATCAGGACCAATTATTTTAGCTAAGTATACAGAACAATCTTTATTTGATAAGTGTCCGTAAGGTCCCATTACACGATCTTTTAGCCATTTCGGATAAGGACCATTAAGTAACATTTCAATATCATGATTACTTTCGAATAAGTAAACATTTAAATTTGTTAATTTCTTAAAGAACTTGGTATTTAAAAAACCTGTATCAGTAACATAGGCTACTGAATTATTTTTATTCTTAATGATGAAACTACGAGCATCTGTTGTATCATGTGATGTTTTGATAATATCTATTGTTGTGTCATCTAATTCTATTTTTTCATCATATAGTAATACTTTGTCATAATATTTTAAATCTTCTATTTCAGAGAACATTATAGGACTTACACATATTGTTGGATTATATTTCTTAATAAAGTTTTTTAGAGCTTTAATATGATCATCATGAACATGAGTAATCAAAATATAATCGATATCTTCAATTGCAACAGAAAGCTCAGAAAGCTTTTCTTTAATATATTTAACTGTTGTTCCAACATCTAGCAGTATTTTATGATTATCAGTTTCAATATATGTTACATTTCCTTCTGAGCCACTTGCTAAATTACAAATTTTCATCTATTTCCACAATTTCCATGGACTAAAATGTTTACCACCGTTATATGGTACGCCAGTATATACGGCGAAGTGTAAGTGTGTCCCTGTTGCTGCTCCGGTGTGTCCCATTGCAGCAATTACTTGTTTTCTGGATACCATTTGTCCTTTTTTTACATAAACTTTAGATAGATGGGCATATACAGTACAGTAACCATTAGCATGTTGAATAACGACATTGATTCCAGCTGCATTTCCTGGTATACCACCCCATCCAGCATTTATTACTTCTCCGTCTAAAGCTGCATAAATTGGTGACCCATATCCGGTTCCAGATATATCTATTCCTTCATGGAAGCCTCCATAATATCCTGAACGCCATCCATATCCAGACGTGATTATATAATTTGAATTTGTTGGCCATGCCCATGCACCACCAGATGTATCTACTTCGATATTATAGTTACTAATATCTTTATTATTTTTAGGTACTGGTTTTTTCTTAGATCCTTTAATAGTAATTTCGTTTTGAACAGCTCTTATTACAACTGGATCTCCTACCATATAAACACCAGGGTTTTGAGCGCCGTTTACAAATTGTACTCGGTTAGTAACACGGTTAATACCGTTAACACCTTTTTGTTTAACATTTGTATATCCTACATATTGTGATGAATCTTTCTCTTCAATTTTTTCGAATTGTACTTCAACATCTTCTGTTACTAACTCTTCATATAGTAGTGATATTACTGGATCGATAACAGCAACGTTTAATGTTTCTCCTACTGCTAGTAGTGTATCTTCGGAAGCTAAATTGTTGATAAGAATAAGTTCTTTGGAGTTCATTTGATTTTTTTCTGCTATACTCTCTAAACTATCTCCTTGTTCAACAGTATATTCAACTCTAGAAGTATTATCACCGAACAATAAGAAACTAGTTAATTCATCTGCATCTGTATATATTTTTTCATTAGCATTAATATATGTTTCTTTGATAGTTATTTCTTCTTCAAATTCCATTCTTTCAATGATATAACCTGTACCAACTATTTCTGGTTGAGTTTGAGTTTTATATTGTTCATATCTTTCTTTACCAATGAATGTAATAATATAGTTATATATTGCTTCTTCAAAAACTTTTTGATCTAGAACATAAATATAAGTTGGTTCTCCACCTTCTACTTTATTCTTGATGGTAATAACATAACCTTGAATTGTAAATTGTTTTTCATCTTTTATTGCATCATATATCTCTGATACAGTTGATAATTTTTCATTGTAAGTATTTTGTTTAATGATTTGGAATCCTTTTGGCGGATATACTTGTTCAACGTTATATTCAGCTTTTATTTCTGTTTGTTCTTGATTTATTAAATTATATAAATCTTCTTTTGAATCGATAATTCCTATTTTTTCACCATCTAAGTATACTTGGTAGATGGAAGAAGGTTTATCGAATTTAACTGTACTAACAAAACTAATCGTCATTAAAATGGCAACTAATAATGTAATTAAAACAGTTAATACTATTCCTTTTTTATTCATTTGGTCCTTCCTCTCCTGCTAGATAATTTCTAAAGCAGCTCATATTTAATTCAAATAATAATTGGAACTTACCAGTTGATCCTTTACGATGCTTAGCAATAATAATGTCTGCAACAACATTCTGTTGAGCATCTAATTGTTCTTTTGGTTTGAAATAATCATTTCTATTTATAAATAATACCATATCGGCATCTTGTTCAATTGAACCAGATTCACGTAAGTCTGCCAACATTGGTTGATTGTTTTCTCTTTTTTCGGCGTTACGTGATAATTGAGCTAAAGCAATTACAGGAACTTTTAATTCCATTGCCATAGTTTTTAATGCTCTTGATATTTCTGATACTTCTTGTTGACGAGAATCAGGTCTTCTACCACCAGCTGTTACTAATTGCAAGTAATCGATGATTACTAATCCTAAACCTTCATCTTTATTCGCTAAATTACGACATTTAGCTTTAATTTCACCAGCTGTAATACTAGCATCATCTACAATTTGAATATTGGTTTCCGCTAATTGACTATTAGCCTCATTGATTCTTTTCCAATCTTCATGATTTAGTTTTCCTGTTTGGATTTTATATGAATCTACTTGTCCAACAGCAGAACGCATTCTATTAACTAATTGTTCTGCTGGCATTTCCATATTAAATATTGCTATAGCCTTTTTTGTACTCTTTGCTGCGTTTACAGCAAGATTTAAAGCAAAGGCAGTTTTACCCATACCTGGACGGGCAGCAATGATTATTAATTCACCTTCGTGAAAACCGGCAGTTGCCTTATCTAAACTAGTGTAACCAGTTGGAATACCAGTAATATCTGAGTTGTTTTTAGATAAATTTTCTAGGTTTTCTTGAGCAATAGCAATTGCATCTTTAATGTGAATAAAATCACTTGTTTGTCTTTCTTTAACTACGTTTAGAATCTTTCTTTCAGATTCATCCAATAATTGAGTTATTTCTTCATCATCTTCATAAGCATTAGTAATAATATCAGTTGCTGTTTCAATTAAATTACGCATTACAGCTTTGTCTTTTACTATTTTAATATAGTATTCTAAATTAGCTGCAGTTGCTACTGAATCTATTACTTCACTTAAGTATTCAATACCCCCAATAGCTGATAAATTTTTCTTTTTGTCTAATTCTTCCTTAACTGTTGTAATATCAACAGGTACATGCTCTTCATAACAATTTTTAATTGCTTCAAATAGTTTTTTATTAGCATCGCTATAGAACATGTCTGGTTCTAATTCATCACATATTTTTGCTAATGAACTTTTATTTAAGAAAGCTACGCCAAGAACTGACATTTCAGCTTCTAGGTTTTGTGGCATTTTTCTTGCTGGCATTTAATCACCTACTTTTTTAAGATAACTTTGATTTCCCCTTCTACCTTTTTATGTAGTTGAATTTTAACAATATGTGTCCCTAATGTATCAATTGGCGAATCAATTAAGATCTTCTTTTTATCAATATTAATTCCTTGTTTTTTTAATTCTTCGCAAATTTGCTTAGATGATACAGATCCGAATACTCTATCTTGTTCACCTGTTTTTACTTTGATACTTATTTCTTTTGTCTTTAAAACTTCAGCAAGTTCTTTCATTTCTTCAATGAAAGCTTCTTCTTCAGCTTTTCTTGTATCTAGTTTTTTGTTTAATTGTTTTGTGTTTCCAGATGTAGCTGGTATGGCAAGACCATTCTTAATTAGATAGTTTCTAGCATAGCCATCACTAACATTAATTATTTGATCTTTTTTACCTTGTTTTCTGACATCTTCAAGTAAGATTACTTTCATATAGTTTTCCTCCTTTTTTCAATAAATGTCTGTATTTAATTATAACAAATATTGATTAATATTAAAAGTCATTAGGTATATTTGTTTATTATAGCATAGAAAAAAGGTACTTATGGTACCTTTCTATTTATATATTATATTATCCATTATTAGTCTTAGATTTTGTTCTAAGCCTTTGATTATTTCATCTTGTTCGTAGTTTCCTATATCTCTTAGTAATTTATATCCTTCTTTTGTTGAATATGATCCAGCTGCTACTGATACTTGATAAAATTCGTTTCCTTTTGGTTCTACGAAATATGCACTTAGTTGTCTTGCAAATTTTATATCTTCTGGTGTGCCTGATAAAATATCTTGAATATATATTTTGAAATCAAAGTTATCGTTATCATAATTTTTATAATAACATAGATATTCTTTGTTTCCTTTGTATAGTTCGTTATCTTTTATCTCTTCTTTGATTTCACCTATTATTTTTTCGATTCTGTCATCTACAGATTCTTTTTCTCCTAGGATTCCATCTCCGATAAATTGTTCCATTGTATTATTTTTAACTGCAACAAAGATAACTTTATGATTTGGATCAGTCAAGTTTCTTTGTACTAATATGAAATCATCTAGAACAGGGATAGCTAATGATTGATAATTTATCAATGTATTCATGTTTTTTGCTAAATTAATTGCTCTTTCCATAATTACAACATCCCTTCTAAATCTGATGTATTAAGTTCTGTTTTTTCTGTATCAGCAGAAGTATTAGATTCATCTACTTCAATATTCTTAGCTCCAGTACTACTATTTCCATTCATTTCTCTTAAGTAATTCAATAATGATGATTTATCAAAATCACTTGTACTTGTTTCAGGAGTTGGTGAAGGAGTAGTCTCTGGTGTGGTCTCTGCTGCTGGTACTGAAGATGGAGTTGTTTCTGGGGTTGTTTCATTACTTGTTTCATTTTGTGGCTCTTTATCAGTTGTTGGAGTTGTTTCTGGGGTTGTCGCTGTTTTTTTCTTGCCACCATCAAATGCCCACATTTGTTTTCCTTCTTTTAGGAAGACATCAATATCCCAAACTTGTTTAGATCTCTTTTCACTATTTGGATCGGCGACGATGATTTTTCCATCGGCAGTTATTCCTCTTAAGACGATATAGTGTCCTCCACTAGTAAAGTGTCCTGGTCCAACGTTCATTATTATAATTTTACCAGCTTTTAAGTTATTGATTATGTTTTCTTTTGTTACGCTCATTTGGTTACATTCAACATTGTATGCATCAGCACATGCTTTGAAGAATGACCATGCTGTTCCTTGTCCTTCGACATGGTATCCTCTTTTTAAACTCCAGTTTGCAATTTCTACTGGGTCATGTGTTTCATCTAATAAATATGTTAAAACCATTGCCATTGATGTTGGTCCACAACCAGCAGAGGCGATTGTAGTACCATAGCCATAGCTTTCTTTAAAGTTATATTGATAATAGTTTACGAATTCTCCATGTTCATATGGTGAAGGAGAAACTGTACTTCCACCTTGATAAGTTGGAGTTGCTGATGGTGAACCACTCATTCCGCAGCCTGATCCTCTTGCACTGCCGCCGCCACAGCCGCCACCTCTTGAAGAACAGCCACCACCACAGCCGCTACAGCCTTTATTTCCACAACCAGTACTACTTGTATCTCCAGTATCGTTAACTGATTCTTGGATTCCACCGTGAACTTTTACTACGGCAGTTAATAAAGCTACTGTATTGTTAAATTTAATTTTAGCTCCCTCTAAATTATTTGCTATTGCAGATTTAGCACCAGAGAAATCAAATCCACCTTCGTTACTAACATCATATCCATTTACTGTACTTAAAATGGTATCGCATTTGTCAGCAACTGTTTTAATGCTATCAGATACTGCATCTACTTTGTTTGTATTAATGTAAAAACTTGCCATAGTATCACATCTTTCTATTATTTATATATTATATTATCCATTATTAGTTTTAGGTCTTGTTCCAAGCCATCAATTATTTTATCTTGATCGTAATTTTCTATATCTTTTAGTAATTTATATCCTTCTTTTGTTGAATATGATCCCGCTGCCATCGATATTTGATAAAATTCATTTCCTTTTGGCTCTACGAAATATGCACTTAATTGTCTTGCAAATTTTATATCTTCTGGTGTGCCTGATAAAATATCTTGAATATATATTTTGAAATCAAAGTTATCGTTGTCATAATCTTTGTAATAACATAGATATTCGTCATTTTCTTTGTACAATTCGTTATCTTTTACTTCTTCTTTAATTTCATTAATTATTTTTTCTATTCTATCATCTACGGATTCTTTTTCTCCCAAGACTCCGTCCCCTAAGAATTGTTCTATAGTGTTATTTTTTATTGCAACAAAAATCACTTTATGATTTGGATCAGTCAAGTTTCTTTGAACTACAATAAAGTCATTTAGAACAGGGATAGCTAATGATTGATAATTTATCAATGTATTCATGTTTTTTGCTAAATTAATTGCTCTTTCCAATATTCAACACCCTTTCTATATTGTCATATCTGCAGTTGTATCACCTTCAAAGGCCCATACTTGTTTACCTTCACTAAGGAATACACCAATATCCCAAGTTTGATTTGTTCTTTTTTCACTTGCTGGATCGGCAACGATGATTTTTCCATCTTTGGTTATACCTCTTAAGACGATATAGTGTCCTCCACTAGTAAAGTGTCCTGGTCCCATAGACATGATAACTGTTTTACCAGCTTGTAAACTACTGATGATATTGTTTTTAGAAACACCCATTTGTTCACATTCAATACCATAGGCATCTGAACATGCTTTGAAGAATGACCAAGCTGTTCCTTGTCCAGGATAATGGTATCCTCTTTTTAAACTCCAGTTTGCAATTTCTACTGGATCATGTGTTTCGCCCAATAAATAAGTTAAAACCATAGACATTGATGTTGGACCACAACCAGCATTAGCAATTGTTGTACCATATCCATAACTTTGTTGATAATTATATTGATAGTAATTTACAAAGTCATATAACTTATATGAATCTGGTGTTTTAACTGTTTCTTGAGAAATATCTAATTTTTTAGATACAACACTTTCTAATAGTTTTTTTATTTCTTTATCTAATTTATCTTTTTCTTCTTTATATTTTTTAACATTTCTTTCATACGAAGAAAGATCTACGTTTAGATCTGGATTATTACTTTTCTTTGTCTTAGCTTCACTTAAATCTTTTTCTGCATTTTCTAGATTTTTCTTAGCAGTTTCCCAATCTTTGTATTTGTCTGCTGCTTGTTCAAAATCTGAAAATTGTGAATCTAATGGTGAAGAGTATGTAGAAATAAACTTCTCGGCTTGACTTACGGCATTTTGTTGAGATTTTCCTGACCATACATCATCGCTATCTAAAGAAGATATTTCGGATGTATAAGTTGAAAATAAATTTTTAGTACTAGATGCATCTCCTGATACTGCTGAACTTGAAATCATAGAACACCTCCTACATCATTTGCTGATTTATTATCTGTTTGATGGTAATTGTCTTCTACTCTATTAAGAGTATTAGCACTTTGTTCAAAATGACTAATATTATTATTGGTAGTGTTATTAATCATTTTCCAAATACCATTTATGTGTTCACCGATTGGACCTTCAAGTATTCTTGGCCCTTGAAGTCTATTTACAGAACCATTTCCTGTTGCCAATTCACTCTTTAGGTTTTCACTAGCACTACGTATGTTTTTAGCACCAGAGGATAAATCATTATAGTTACCTATTCCGATATTTTCGCTCATATTATCACCTCTAAATATTTATTGAAGAGAGTTCATCTTCTGCAGCTTCCATAACTCTTGAAGCTTCTTCTAGATAACTAGAAACTCCTTTAATAGCATCTATGTTTTGCATTATTGCATTATAGTTCTCTTCGGTATTTTTATCGAATTGACCAGAAGCTGAACCGCTCCAAGATGACAATTCTGATTCTAAATTGTTTTTTGTTCCTTTAAGTTTGTCTTCTAATTGTGAAGCTACTTCTTTTAATTCTTTTCTTGTTCTTTCTACTTCATCGAAGTCAAATGAGTATACAGCCATTTTATCACTACCTTATCTATTAAATAGTACCATAAATATAATTTGTTTTCAATCAGATGAATTATTAATATATTGTAGATATACTTTTGACTGGTATGTTGTTTGCATTTAAACCTATTTTGTTAGCAAACTTATTTATGTTTTCAGGAGTAAAATGTTTAATTTCTTTTCCTTTTCCTTTATTATCGGGAAATAAAGCATTCATTATTGCTTCATATAATGTATGAATTGTTTTTGTTTTACTATCGCTGGTAATAATCTTTGCACCTGTTTTACTTACCTTACCTAGTGGTTTCGCAATTCCAGAAACTGTTTTTCCAGCTTCATGAGATCTATCAGCTGCGTAAAATTTTTCATCGAAAATAGCTCGTTCAGCTTTAGATAATTGTTTTCTAAATATTTTTAAGAATGGTTGCGTGACTGTATCTTTTGGATCAGCCAAAATTCTAAGTTCTTGTTCGCTTATCTTGCCATCCTTATACATTTGAGCGGCTTCTTTTGCTATGTCTGCTTGCTCTGACGCTGGTAGTTTTGCAAGGATATATTTTTGGAAATTACCATAATCACTAATATTATTTAATTGAACATTACCTTCGTTGTGACGCAATATATTTTTTGATAATTCAGAAACTATACGATTTTCTCTTCCGTCACCAGAAACATTTTTTAATAGTTTTTCAGCATTTTCTGTTCCCAATTTTGAGAATATTTTATATAAATCATCGCCTGGATTGTCACTATTAGCAAGAATTTCATCAATTATTATTTTTTGTTGATCTTTTGAATAATTCATTAAAGATGAGACATTACCTTGTTTAACATTATCTAAAACTTTTTTTAATGCTTCAGATTGACTTCCGTCCGCATTGTATAAATTACCATAGTAATGTGGTTTTTTTATGTAAGTTTTAGCTTCTGCTAGTAGAATAGTTAGTGCTAGATATTTTGCTCCCTTAACAATGGTTCCTGCAACATTTTTAGCATTTAATTCTTTATCTCCAGTTGCATAATCCATAATATCTGGACTTACTTCAAATGCTGTATTAAGAATATTGGTTGCACCGGTTACTCCCTTCATATTATTTTTCCATGCTGTCTTGAAGAAACCTAGGTTTCCTACATCACTCCATATCTGTGATATAGTTCCTGGAAGTCCATTAGTCTTGATCTGTTGACCTAAGTTTACAAATCCTTTTCCTAAAGCTCTATTAGCAGTCCAAGTTAAAGAACCTAGAACTCCAGAAATGTCAATTAATAATTCGTCTTTTAGATTAAATTCATAATCTTTATTGTAAACCTTTTTACCATTTTCATCTGTTGTTTGATATTTTTTCTCTGCAGAATTACCACTTCCAGCAAGGAATCCTAATAGGACTGTTGATGCTGCCCCTGGACAAACTGTTGCCGCGGTTATTTCACCAATTAACTTAGTCTCATTTCTAATCCATTTGGCTGCAGTACTGTCATATTTTAATAGTGAGGCATCATTTGTATCTTTTAAAACTCCTGTTTCTGGATTATATAAGATATCATTTAAGCTATCTCCCCAGTCATAACTTATTAGTTCTCTCATGCTTGCAGCACTATCTTTATCACCAAGTAATTCGTTTATACTAGCTATAGCATGAAAAATTCCATCGGTTAGTTCATCTCCTATATCTAAGATTCCAGTTAATATGGAAGTAGCTCCAACAACAACTGTTGCACCTGCTCTTTTATACCAAGGGGCTTTCTTTTCAGCTGATTCTTCTTGTGATTGTTCTTCATCAACTGTCGCGCTTAAGTCTATAATTTCTTCTGTTCCTTGATTTGGACCGACTGCTCCATATTTAAGGGTCGCTGCTGCTGTATTTTCTATTTTGTTTGCACCAATAATATTTTGTGTGTTTAATTCGATCTTATTGGTTTGTTTCATGCTAGAAAAATCTATATTGTTTTTGTTAACACTAGTTAGCATAGACACCACCTATTATAATTTTACCTTATTTTTAGTGTTTTTTGTTATTTTAATAGATTATTTTTACACATTTATATATTTTTTGCTATAATTCGTTTAGATGTTCTTATAAATGGAGGAATAACTATGAAAATAGATATTAATAAGATCAAACATATTTATATGATTGGAATAGGCGGTATCAGTATGAGTGGTATTGCTGAAATTCTGGTTAAGTGGGGTTATCAAGTAAGCGGATCAGATAGTACTAAATCTAGTCAAACTGATTGGTTAGAAAAAAATGGAATTAAAGTTAATATTGGACACAATGAAAAAAATATTAACAAAGATATTGAATTAGTAGTTTATACTGCTGCTATTAAAGAAGAT
>Ga0247610_10008345_pt1 | contig 10543 bp, 6 predicted proteins | sample 174DNAGHGhighgp2_FD_193483 | JGI IMG/M metagenome (GOLD analysis project Ga0247610, IMG submission 193483) | Sheep rumen microbial communities from Palmerston North, Manawatu-Wanganui, New Zealand - 1742 DNA GHGhigh gp2 | ecosystem: Host-associated > Mammals > Digestive system > Stomach > Rumen ... | reverse complement strand
CCCCCAAAAACCACTTTTATTCGCAAGGGATTTCAGTTCGAAGGCTAAAATTGTTGGTAGTAAGATTGATTTTATGCCAGCAGCTGAGGAAATTTTATGATTCTCATATTTAGAGTGCGAATTATCTAAATAAAAGTTAAATATAGATTACTTGGAATATTTTTTTATAAAATGTTTCTTCGTGTTGGAATATTTTTAATAACTTTGTTGCCAAATTAAAATCATGTTTTTATGGAATATATAATTCAGCAAGATTTGTTTGGTGGCAAGGGTGCATTTGACCAACATGTTTTTTTCGAAAAATGCGACATCGAGACCTTGGGCAGAATATTGTCTCAAGGTGTTCGATTTGCTTTCGCTTCATTATCCGTTGAAGATTTAATAGACTCTGATTCAACTAAAAGTAAAGTGTTACACGAGAGAGTTTATCGATATGTAAAAGATTGTGTTAATCAGTCTACATTGTATAATGAAATATTATTTCCTGATAATAATGCAAATAATCAACGTTTGCTATTTTGTTATAATGATTATGTCTTCATTTTTAAAAAAGCTGGTGCTTCTACTAATGAGGATTCAGGGGTGACTATTGCAATTAATGAACAATCTCATTCCCAACATATTCTCATAGTTGAATACACCGTGAATAGTATGTGGACAGAAATAATGTCCGTAAAGATAATATATAGGATTCTGGGAGACACCAAATTTGTATATTCAATACCGCTTGCAGATGCATTATATATTGAACAAGGATTTGACGGTCCAGATGATCCGACTCCAATAACACCAATACTAAAGATTTCTCAAAAGAAGACAGGAGATGGAACTTCAAAATAATCAATGGCTAACTGTTGCTCGCACATTACGTCACATGACGCAAAAAGAGGCTGCCGAGCTAATTGGTATATCCCAAGGAAAATTGTCAAAAGCGGAACATTGTATCCAAGATTTAGAATCATCCGTATGGGAGAAAGTTTCCGAAGTATATGATTTCCCCCCTTCGTTTTTTAGACAGGAGTGGGATTCTTCATTAAGTGCGAATTCCTACTTTAGAAGAAGGATGTCTGTATCGTCAAAGGATATAGACTCATTTATATCAACAGTAAAAATAGTAAAAGTTATAGTTGATCAGCTTACTGAACCCTTTGAAATGCCAGAATATTCATTAAGAACTTATTTGGTTCAAGAGGGAATAACCCCACAGGATATCGCGCGCAAGATTCGTTCTGACATAGGAATCTATAGAGGCCCTGTTCCAAATTTGGTTACATTGCTTGAAAATAATGGAATTATAGTTATTAGCATGGATTTTGGAACAGACAAAATGGATGGTCTTTCTTCAATCACAAATAAGGGAAGAAAAGTTGTTTTTCTAAATAGTAGGATGCCAAACGATCGTATTAGGTTCTCCCTTGCTCATGAGCTAGGTCATGTTATTATGCATTTAGATGATATAATTCCAGACAACAGGGATGCAGAAGACGAAGCGAATGCTTTTGCCTCAGAATTTTTAATGCCATCCAATGATATTAAACCATTATTATATAATCTTAGCATGGCAAAATTAGCTGATCTAAAACGGCGGTGGAGAGTGTCAATGCATGCCCTTGTTAAAAGAGCAAAAGATATTGGAACCATTTCTAATGAAACATATAGGAATTTTCAAATAAACTTTTCAAAGAGGGGCTATACAAAAAAGGAGCCGATAGATTTACCGTCTGAAAAGCCATTAATATTAGATGCGCTTTTAAAAAGTTTCAAAAAGGATCTAGGTTATAGTGACAATGACTTAATGGATATGATGAAAATCAATCAAATGGATTATCAGAATTGGTTTTGTTATATTCCTCAAGCATTAACAATACCAATTAAAAACTTTTCATGATTTTTTTAGACATTATGACAAATCAAAATATACGCAAACTGGTTGAGAAGTACGAGGCCGATAGAGATTTCTATCTAACTGACCGCTACAATGAGACGCAGGTAAGAAGTGATTTCCTTGACCCACTGTTTGAACTGTTGGGTTGGGACATCAAGAATAAGGCGGGAAGACCTACTAATGAGCGCGAGGTTATTTTAGAGGAACCGCTTAAGGCTGGTGCTTCTGAAAACACCAAGAAGCCTGACTATACTTTCCGCTTGTTTGCAGAGCGAAAGTTCTTCCTTGAAGCGAAGAAACCATGTGTAAATATTGATAAAGTTGACGCACCTGCACGTCAGGCTCGCCGTTATGGTTATACTGCCAAACTGAAAATTTCTGTACTATCGAACTTCGAATATCTAATGATTTTCGATGCGTCAGAAAAAGTGAAGGAAACGGACACCTATCAAACGGCGCGTATCAAGAAGTACCACTATACAGAATATGTGGACAAATTTGAGGAACTTCAACGTTTGCTAGGCAAAGACTCTGTTTATTCTAGTCAGTTCGATGAAGAATGGAAGTACATTGAAGTACAACTTCAAAAGTCTTCTGTAGACAAAGAGTTTTTGAAACAAATTAATGAGTGGCGCATCCTTCTTGGTAATGAAATTCTGAATGCAATGCCGACAATTGAGATTGAGGAGCTGGGGGATATTGTTCAAAGCTACATCAATAAGATACTTTTTCTTCGTGTATGTGAAGACAGAAACATCGAGACTTATCAGGCATTGCTCAAAATCGCAAACGAGCAGCAATTCTCTGAACTTGTAAAGAAGTTTAAAGATGCTGATAGAAAGTATAATTCTGGGCTTTTCAAACAGGAATTATCTAGTGAGCTTATCAACAATGTCGGTTCTTCTTTTTGGAAGATAATACGTCAGTTGTATTTCCCTGAAAGTCCTTATTCTTTTGCTGTCTTGTCATCAGATATACTAGGGCGTATATATGAGATATTCCTAACTCAACGTCTTGCTTTGGTTAATGGTGGACTTGCTATAGTCGATAAGCCAGAGAACATAGATAGAGATATTGTTACGACACCCAATTTCATTATAAGTGAAATTCTTCGTCAAACAATAAAGGAAGGCGCTACAGGAAAAAGCAAGTCAGAGATTCTAGGATTAAAGTGTGCAGACATTGCATGTGGTTCTGGAGCATTTCTACTTGAATTATATCAGGCCCTTTGCGACTTGACAACTGACTATCTTTTAATCAATGATCGCGCACAATTAATACAAACAAGTATTGATACTTATAAACTGGATTTCGCGACAAAGAAAGAAATTCTGATTAAGTGTATATATGGAGTCGACAAAGACTTCAATGCAGTAGAAGCATGCAAATTTGGATTGCTGCTGAAACTTTTAGAAGGAGAAGATGCTAATACTCTTGCATTGTACCACCCCATACTTCCTGATCTTGACAATAACATCTTCTTTGGGAATAGTTTGCTTTCACCAAATGATATACAGGATTCTGATATAGACGTAATCAATCCCTTTGATTTCGGTGATATGAAATTCGATTATATTGTTGGTAATCCACCATACATGAAAACAGAGGATATTAAAACTATCACTCCGTTAGAACATAAGATATATCCCAACACATATCCCCATGGAGCATTAGGACAATACGATAAATATTTTCTTTTCATAGAACGTGCTTTCTCACTTCTAAAAGATGGTGGGCTTTTAGGTTATATCGTGCCTAATAAGTTTATGAAAGTCGCTGCTGCGGAGGGAATCCGAAGCCTCATCGCTGAAAATGGTGCTTTGAAGAGAATTACATCATTCGGTGCTCATCAGGTCTTTGCTACCAAGGATAAATCAACCTATACATGCCTATTAGTATTAAAGAAAGACTGTTGCTCTGAATTTGAATATACAGAAGTCAAAAATTTAAAAGGATGGATAGCTCGCAATGAAGAGGCCAGTCAAACTAACACTTGGAGTGAAAGTTATATTTCAGAAAAAACATGGGTGTTGTATACAGAGGAAAATCGTCCTTTATTTGAATTGTTGACAAGAAATAGCAAACCGCTTATTGATATTCTTGGTGAAGATTACATTTTTAATGGGATACAGACAAGTAAAAACTCAGTATATGTTTTTAAACCTGTACGCGAAGACGAGGACTATTTCTATTTAAAGGCAAGCAACCAGCAGGAGTATAAGATAGAGAAAAGACTTACCAAAGCTTATTATGAGACGGATAGGCGTGGTGACAAATTTGAAACATATAAAAATTTTGAGCCCAATGCTTACGTAATATTCCCTTATAAGAAGAACAGAAAGAAAAAGAAAGTTATGCTCGTTTCGTTGAAAGAAATACAACAAAAATATCCCCATCTGTTCATATACCTTTCAGATTTCAAAGATGTTTTAGAGAAACGCAGCATCTCACCCAAACCCAAAACGCCAAATGAATGGTATCGATATGGTAGGAGTCAGAATTTGACTGCGTGTGAAATTAAACAAAAACTAATTGTCGGCGTGATGTCTCAGGGGGACAAATATGCTATAGACAACAATGGTACCATTGTGTCATCTGGAGGTACTGCTGGATATTGCGTCCTCAGCATTCCGTCCGAGTTACATTATTCCATATACTATATACAAGCTATTCTCGGCTCGATACAGGGAGAATGGCTAGCATCTCTATATGGCGAAATATTCAGGGGAGGGTTTATTTCGCGTGGGACAAAGGTACTTGAGCAAATCCCTGTGAGAACTATAGACTTCTCCAATACAGAGGAGAAAAATATGCATGATGACATTGTGGATCGTCAAAAGAAACTGATTAGTCTTGGAGATAAAATTTCTAAGGCATCTGGTAATAAGCGTAAACTAACGCCCTTGCAGAGACGTTTTGCCAACTTGAAGAGAGAGCAACAGAATGCCATTAACGCTCTTTATGGAATGACTGAAGAAGAAGCATTGTTAATTCCAATAATCAAGGAACAATATGCAGCTGATTGAGGACGCTTCCGCACAGAAATTGCGTGGTGCATACTACACACCGCCTGCAATTGCTTCGTTTATACTCCATTGGGGCATAAACGGTAGCACTGATGCTGATATATTGGAGCCCAGTTGTGGAGATGGTGTGTTTTTGGAGCAGATGGAAAAAGAACACATGCTGTTTCATCATGCTACTGCTGTTGAATATGAAGCCGCAGAAGCGGAAAAAGCACGAGTCATTGGGTTACATGATTCAGAGGTAATTAATGCTGATTTCCATCGTTTCTGTTTAGATACAGAACAGAGGTTCAATCTCGTTGTTGGTAACCCACCATTTATCCGCTATCAATATTATGATGAAGGACAGCAGGTATTGGCTGGCGAGATATTCAAGAAAGCAGGTCTAAAGAGATCTAAGCTTACCAATGCATGGGTAACATTTGTTGTTGGATGTAGTTTGCTACTGAAAGAAAAAGGAAAGATGGGATTCGTCATTCCATCTGAACTCCTTCAAGTGACATACGCACAACAGCTTCGAAAGTATTTGGCAACATCGTTCAATAAGATAAACATCATCTCATTCGAGAATCTGGTATTTGAGGAAATACAGCAAGAGGTGGTGCTTTTACTGTGCGAACGTACTGGCACAGGAGAACACCTGATAGAACATATCGAGGTAAAGGATGCAGAAGCATTGCAGCAGCTTGACCCTCATCGGCTGAAACTTCCCACCAAGCAGATAGATTTTCATGCGGACAAATGGACCTATTACTTCCTTGACAAAGAGGAACTGGATTTCCTAAACAAAGTCAGGGTTGATGATATGCCAAAGATTGGAACGTATGCTGATGTCGAGGTTGGTATTACAACAGGCTCTAATGGATATTTTACAGTTCCACAGGGAGTGGTGGATATGTATCAGTTGCATGAATACGCTCGTCCTATGGTGGGTCGTAGCGTTCAAGTGAATAGCCTGTGCTTTACGAAAGCAGACTGGCAACAGAATCTTGCTAATGGTGCTAAAGCCAATTTGCTGGTGTTCACTCCTGGTGCCAAGGAGAATGGCAACGAGGGTACCAAGGCATATATCGAGAATGGCGAACAGCAGGGAATCAACAAGGGCTATAAAACTAGTATCCGTGATGATTGGTATGTGATACCTTCCATCAAACTTTCAGATGCGCTTTTCCTTCGTCGTAATAATCTGTATCCCAAGTTCGTATTGAATGATGCTCAGGCTTACACTACGGACACCATGCATCGTGTGTTCATCAAAGAAGGTGTAAACCGCAAGGCTTTCGTGGTAAGTTACTACAATTCTCTCTCCTTTGCTTTTGCAGAGATATTAGGCCGTAACTTTGGCGGTGGCGTATTGGAGTTGATGCCAAGCGAGGTTGAAGGAGTTTATCTACCTTATCGCGAAAAAAACGCTGAACTGTTTGAGAAGGTAGATCAGATGGTACGTGAGAAGAAAACGGCTGACGAGATACTCGACTTCACAGACAAGGAACTGCTTCAAAAAGGAATGGGATTCTCTGAGACAGAAACCAAGATGGCCCGCTCTATCTGGTATAAGTTGATGGGACGTAGATTGAACCGCGAGACTTTGGCGAAAGCGGCACCAGAAGAAAAGGGCGAGATAAAGAAAGCGGTTGCAAGGGTAAAGCAACTCAACTTCTTCGATGTCCTCCAGCAATATCCTGAGAATATCGTGGAAAACGCTCCCGTTGTTCAGCGTGCCAAGAAGCAAGAGCCTGACGTGGATATGGATAAGAATGTTCTTATCAGTCTTGTAAAGAACGATAACGTGGAGCGCTATCTTGACCAGTCAGCAAAGATTTACTATACTGGAAAGAAATTCCCATCGACTGTCGCCTTAAACAAGCTCTACTACTTCATGCCTTATATCAAACGCAAGGGCATCCGTGACTTGTACTTGATTAAGATTGCACGTGTGGGTACTCGTAAGGAGGGCCAGCCAGATAACGCCCCTAACGACTTCCGCTTGGTGTTCGAGATTGAGTTCGTGAAGAAACTCTTCAAGGATTATAAGCCTGTTGAATTGGACATATGGCATACGTTCACGGATACCACGATGAAAGAACTGCTTGAAAGATGATTATAAACATTAGTTATTATGAAAGGAACAGCATCACATCTACTGGAATTTCTTGAAGGGGCTAGAAAGAGATTTATCATACCAGTATATCAGAGAAATTACGACTGGAAACGTGAAAACTGCAAGCAGTTGTTTGACGACCTCGTTAGCGTTATCAAAGAAGGGAAATCTACGCATTTCTTTGGCAGTATTGTGTCATATGCCCATAGCAGGGACGAAGTTGTGCTAATTGACGGACAGCAGCGTATTACGACAATCTCGTTGATTCTCATTGCGATGATTAATGCCATGAAGAAAGGCATGTGTATTCCAGAAGATACCAGATTGGCAGAGATTTTGGAGGATACTTATATTGTGGATAAATACAGAAGAGAAGAGCGGAAGGTCAGGTTGAAGCCCTTCCGTGATGACTGCATAGCTTTCGACAGGCTTATCTACAATGAAGAAGAAGAGTATATCCAAGACTCAAAAGTGACCATCAACTATAAGTATTTCTATGATAGAATAGTTCAACAACAAGAGCTGACTCTGGATGATTTATATAAGGCTGTAGATAGTCTAGAAATCATAGACATAGAACTGGAGCCACAGCACGGTGATAATCCTCAGTTAATTTTCGAGAGTTTGAACTCTACTGGATTGGATTTGACGGAAGCAGACAAGATCAGAAACTTCGTGTTGATGAACTTGGCCCCCAATATTCAGGAACAATTCTACGATAAGTATTGGAATAAAATTGAGAAGTGTAGTGGTAACGAACTAGATGGCTTTGTCAGAAATTACCTTACTATCAAACAGGGCGTAATACCTAATCAAAGGAAAATATACTTTGCATTTAAGGATTATGCCAAGCGATATGATGGCATCGAAGATGTGCTGAAGGAAATGCTTATTTATGCTAACACCTATCGCAACATAAAAGAGTATCAGGTAGGCGACAAAGATACTAATGAGATTGCTAAAAGACTGGACTTGCTGGATATGACTGTAGCCTATCCTTTCTTAATGGCATTCCTGGTGTATGCCAAGGATGTTGAGTTGCCTGCTTCAGAAATCCACAAGGTGTTTGCATGCATAGAGACCTTTATTTTCCGACGCTTAATGTGCGATTTGCCAACAAATGCACTTAACAAGATTTTTGCGACACTTCATACCGCTGTGCTAAAGAGCAAGCGGGAGACTGATACTTATTCATCCGTAATGATTTATATTCTCGAAAGCAAGAAGTTGTCAAGTTCGTTCCCCAAGGATGAAGAATTTATCAATGGCTTCACTACGAAAAAGGTCTATTCCATGCAGGCTAAGAATAAGATGTATATTTTTGAACGGTTGGAGAATGGCAGTAGCGTAGAGAAGAATGATGTGGTGGAGAATATTGAACAGGGCATCCTGACTATCGAGCATATTATGCCACAGACTCTCAGCAACACATGGAAGCAGGATCTTGGCGCTGATTGGGAAGAGATTCAAGAAAAGTGGCTGCATACCATTTCAAACCTGACTCTCTCCGGCTATAACATCAAATATAGTAACAGACCCTTCGCAGAGAAGAGGGATATGGAGAACGGCTTTAAGCAGAGTGGATTAAGGCTCAACCACTACATAGCCCAATTCGACAAATGGAGCGAAGAAGAGTTGGAAAAGAGGAAACAGGAATTGTCTCGTTTGGCTAAAACAATATGGAGTTATCCTGAAACAGGTTTTGAGCCAGAGGTGATAGACGATGATATTGTCAGTCTTTCAGAAGATAATGGCATATCAACGGGGCGCAAGATACAGTACTACATTTTCCAAGATGAAAGAGAAGATGTGGACGAATGGTCTGAAATGATGTGGGCTGTCATCAACAAACTTTTTGCCATCAATCCTGTTATCTTATACGAAGAAGCTAAAAGTAACAAGAATGTATGGTTCTCTACAACTGAAGCGTCTAAACATTACAAGAAGATAGCGGAAGGACTATACTATTGCCCGTCGAGAAGCAGCACTTGGAATAAGATGGCAATTCTGAAGAACCTCTTTCGCCTGTATCAGATAGATGAGGATGACTTACAATTTGGAGTAAAACCAGTAAAGCAGTAAAATATGGATCAAGAATACGAAAACAAACTTAAGCGTTGTGACATAAAGAAAGGTCACATAGTACAAGTGATTGTAAAAGAGACTTCTTCTGACATTCCTCAGAAGGGTTGTGGTGTTCTATGGAAGACAACTGACAACATTTTTGGCTCAATGCATGCCGTAATCAAGGCTATCTACGAGGCGTTGCCCGAATATAAGGGTAAAAGGGTATGGGTTGAAGTCAGGAACAAAACAAATGGTATGGTGACTATATGTACTAGTCACTACATACCAAAGAGCAGAATTCCATTCACACTTGGATAAACAGACAAGGATATGATTGTAAGGCTCCATCGAAATTACCACGTCCGCCCCATCCGGCAAAGAAATAATTGTTGGCAGAGACAATTCTCCATTGTGAATTAAGTAATGGTCCCCAAATTAAGATAGGAGATGATTCATTGGTTTGATTAGAAAACAATATGACACGAGCAATCAATATAATAGAGATACTTAATACTTCTCCTAGCGTAACTTTGTTACGAGCAAGGAGCTGCAATCTCATCATTGAGTTCTTCACTGGTGTCTTTGGAGATACCAATGCCATCTCACATGAAAATATTCATAGCCAGTTAGCCGATTTCCTCAATGATCACGGTGTTGAGGTTGATGAAGAAAATGACATTCTTTTCTCTGACACATACGAGGAGAAAGCGGCTAAATACGTCAAGAGGTGGACTGAAAATGGTTTCCTAACGAATTACAGGAATGAAGATGGTGAGATTTATTATGAGCTATCATCACATTCAAGTAAAGTTATTGATTGGCTATCTGGCTTAAAACGCGAAGAATATATTGGCACAGAATCAAAATTCAAATCAATCATCACACAACTACGCGAACTGGTAGAATATACTAGCGAAGACAGAGAAAAGCGACTACAGATTCTTGAAGACAAAAAGCTGGAGATAGAGCAACAGATACAACGTCTGCAAATGGGCGATGATGTTAAGATATTCGAAGAATATGAGATAGTGCCCCGATTCCAGCAAGTAAGCAAATTGGCAAAAGAATTGTTGTCTGATTTTAAGGATGTTGATGATAACTTCAAAAATATCATCAAAGATATCTATCAGAAACAAATTGATCCGACATTGAATAAAGGTGGTATTCTGCAATATACCTTTGATGCACTTGATGAACTGAAATCAAGTTCACAAGGAAAAAGTTTCTATGCCTTCTGGGAGTTCCTTCTATCACGTGACATGCAGGACGAACTGGAGCAACTAATTAACAGTCTATTTAGTACACTTCAGGATAGGGATATAGCGAGCGATGACCGCTTCCTGCAGAACATGGTTTCTCACCTCTATGAATCAGGACGCAAGGTGTATCAGACCAACGACAAGATGGCAGACAAACTCAGTCATATCATACGTGAAAATGATGCTGCCCGTTCTGATGCAGCTA
>Ga0247610_10008344_pt1 | contig 10543 bp, 7 predicted proteins | sample 174DNAGHGhighgp2_FD_193483 | JGI IMG/M metagenome (GOLD analysis project Ga0247610, IMG submission 193483) | Sheep rumen microbial communities from Palmerston North, Manawatu-Wanganui, New Zealand - 1742 DNA GHGhigh gp2 | ecosystem: Host-associated > Mammals > Digestive system > Stomach > Rumen ... | reverse complement strand
GCAGATTGCCTTCATGACCAAGAACGGCTATGCCTTCAGCTACACGCGTTACGAAGAAATTGACGAAAACGGCAAATCGACAGGAACGATTGTCGGTGGCCCTAAACACATCACCAAGACAGGAATGTTCAACTACTGTTGGCCCGGATGCCTTACTGTGATGTACGACCGTGAAGTGGTGGGCGACATCCAGATTGCCGAAATCCAGAAGAACAACGATTATGCCATGTGGCTGAAAATCGTTCGCAAGGCGGACTGCTTCCTTTTGGACGAAAACTTGGCTCGCTATCGCAAACGCGGCGGATCGATAACACACGCCTGTCATCCTGAGCGGAGCGAAGCGAAGTCGAAGGATCTATCTCGCCATCTTTCTTTGATCAAGTGGCACTACAAGCTCTACCGCGATGCCGAAGGAATGAACCCGGTCGTATCCCTGTTTAATACAGGCCGGAACCTTTTCTTTGGCGTGTGGAAGAAGATTAAGTATGTGGGGAGGGGGTAGGCTGTATGAATGTTCTTGAACGACTGAAGAATGCGTACGCTGGTGGTGGACTTAGGGAGATTGCAAGGAAATCGTTCTTTCACTGTATTTACCGAATCAATAATTACAAAACCAAGTTTATTGTAAATCATAAAAAAATCGAATATGGTTTGAATACGACAGAGGCTAGAGAGAAAAAGGTTATAGTCTCTTTGACCTCTTTCCCGCCAAGGTTCGCGAATATCCACTTGACCTTAAAAAGTCTCCTGTTGCAATACGAAAAACCCGACCGGATTATCGTTTATCTAGGTTCCGATTCTTCTCGAGAGCAATTCACGAATGAAATGCGGGAATTGGAGAAATATGGAGTTGAATACCATATCGATAGTAGTCGAAACTTGAAATCCCATAAGAAGTATTTCTACGCAATGCAGGAATTCCCCGATGATGTGGTGGTGACTGCAGATGATGATGTGTACTATCCTTCAAATTGGCTTTCTGGCTTGTTGAAATCTTACAAGAAGTTTCCGAAAGCGGTGAGTGCCCGCCGGGTGCACCTCATGAAGAAAAACGGGAATGAACTGGCTTTTTATAACTATTGGGAAGACCAATGCCGTAGGGTAAAAATACCAAGTTTCTCGCTTATTGCTACTGGCTGTAGTGGAATTCTCTATCCACCGCATTGCCTCAAGTCTGAGGCTTTTGATGAATCAATCTTTAGGGAATTGTGCTTCGAGGCAGATGATATTTGGTTGAAATGTATGGAAGTTTTGAACGATATTCCGGTCGTATGGGTCAAGAATTGGGAGGTGGATCCGCTAGATGTTGCCGATTCTACAAAGGGAGCTCTCTCTAGTTTGAATGTAGATTATCGTAAGAATGATGCATATTTGCATAATGTGATGGATCATTTTAAAATTCCTGTAGAGAAATTTTTTAGATGAAGGGGTGCTTGTGAAGAATATTGCTGTAGTGATACTGAATTACAACACCTTTGACGATACTGTTATATGTGTGGATTCCATCAAGAAGTTTACTAAAAAGATTTCCTACAAGATTTATATCGTAGACAACGCATCTCCAGATAAATCTGGCGAACAACTGTTGGCAAAATATACAAGTGATTCAGGTGTTGACGTTCTCAGGTCTGATGTAAACAAGGGCTTTTCTGGTGGAAACAATATCGGTATTCGTGCTGCATTAAATGATGGCTATGAGTATATTTATCTTTTGAATAGCGATATTATTTTGAAAAATGATGCGTTCTCCCTGATGCAGGATCGTTTTGAGATAAGTAAAGATGTTGCGATCGTTGGACCGCATATTGTCAATAGTATTGGCGAATATGTGCAGTTCGCAAGGCCAGGCATAACGTTTGCTCTATATTTGGTTTGTAGACGAACTCTTGCGACCCTTTTCCCTAAATTGGAGAAGAAACTTCGTTTCTTTAGTTACAATCCCGAAGAGAATTATGTCTTTGATGGGATGCTAAATGGTTGCTGTTTCGGTATGAAGGCCAGTTTTATCCGAGAACATAATTGCCTGGATGAAAATTTGTTTATGTATTATGAAGAAGACGTTTTGGCGTATGTCCTGAAAAGAAACTGTAAAAAAGCTCTTATAGTTTCTAATGCCAAAATCATACATAATGAAGGCATTGCTACAAAAAAGAGCAGTAAAGATAGAATGCTCTTTACTAGATTTTATCGATGGACATCGGTTTTATATGTGCTACGGAATTACGCAAAAGTGAATTTTATCATTTGCAAACTCATTTCAACAATTAATATAATGGAATGGCGTCTATTGGCTTTGCGGAATCGTGCTTATAAAGAAAAACTGAAGGATTTCGTTAGTGAAAACAAAAGGGTCTTAAGAACTATACAAAGATAAAAGCATGCCACTATATAGAGCGTTCCCATATTTGTATTTTTTTGGTTGGATTTTTCTGGCCATCTTTCAATATATTTATAATACAAATTATTTGTATGAGCCGTTATTAATATTTTTCTCGGTTACTGCATTGTATTATTCTTTTTATGTTATATCAAACTACAAATTGCCTTTTTATTTTAAAAGTTTGTTTTTATTTGTCGGAGTTTTATGTGTTTATGGTTTTGTCTTAATTTTTCTTGGAGAGGATGTTTTTTGGCAAGCCGTGGGCCATAATTTGAGGAAATATTTGTATGTTTTGTGGCTTATTTCTTCAATGCTGTCTGTTGTTCCCGTATATGTTTTTACCTGCCGTGGTTGGCTGAATGAAAAAAGAATGCTATGGCTTTTCATACTATTGTATGTGTTAAGCATCTACGCGTTTTATGGGGCGTTGGAAATTCAGAAATCATACGCTACATTATTCAAATTAGACCAGGATGAATATACGGTGACTAGTGTGTATTCCTTTTTGAGTTTAATGCCTCTGCTATTGTTGTTGAAAAATAAAAAAGTTGTTCAATTTACTTTACTGAGTGTAATGCTTGCTTTTTTTATACTTGGAGCCAAACGTGGACCTATAATTTTGGGTGGGATGTCTGCAATTTTTTTGACATTATGTATGCTTGTAGGATGCTCCATAGAAGAAAAAATAAAACTTTTCTTTATAGAGGTACTTTTTTTTGCAGGAATTGTCCTTTTTGTGGCACATCAAATGTCGTTGAGTCCATATTTATCTTGGCGATTGGAACAGACGTTAGCAGGTAATAGCAGTGGTCGAGATGTATATGTACAAACAATATGGAACTATTATTTGAATTCCTTAAGTAATAGACAAATGATATTGGGTATCGGGGCACAAGGAACTCTCGCTGTAAATGAGTCTTTTGCTCATAATGACTGGCTTGGTATTTTGTTAGAGAATGGTATTTTGGGTGTGTTTCTTTATGGCTTATATTGGATTGGCTTTGTATACACATGGCTCAAATCAAGAATTGATAAAGATTCGTTTATTGCTATTGGTTTGCTTATTTTTATAGGATTTGGAAAAGCTATTTTTTCAATGTATTACTTGCCGGCTACGTCTGAAATGATGTTCTCTTCTGGATGTTTTGTTATTGCACTTGGATATTATTTGGGAAAGGCTTTTCCGCAATATGATAAATATTCTGAATCTAATGACTAACATTTTTTTTTGAGAAAAAGTTATGAAATTTGAACACATATATGTATTCTGCCCGAACGATTATGTGTCGGGAGGCCCGGACGCCCTTCATCAAATTGTTTACTATTTAAAGCATATTGGATGTGCTGCTGAAATAGTTTATTTTACACAGACGGGAAACAAAGACTATTCCATTCCCAAGCCATATCAAAAATATATTTCTTCATTTTTGAAAGAAGACGAAGTTGTGGATAGTCAAAAAAATGCAGTTATAATAACGGAAACATTTGTCGGTTTGGCAAAAAGATTTAAGCAAAGTACAGTTTTTATTTGGTGGTTGGGCGTAAATAATAATGTGTTGCATGCAAATTTCTTCTGGAAAGCGTTTTTCTTTATTTCCTTGCCATTAAGGATAGTGAAAAATTTCGAATATTATCGAGTTCATTTTTTAGAAGCAATTCAAAAGACGTTAAAAAAGACTCCATATTCATTTAAAAAAGAGCAACGAAATGTCAAACATATTTGTGCTTCTTTTCATGCGTATGATTATGTTTCAAAGAGAACAAAAAATGAAGTAGCAATAGGTATAGAACCATTAAGCAAGTTTTTCTTAGAATTATATAATGAAAACAAAAATAAAATTCCTTTGATAGAAAGGAATGATGTAGTCCTTTATAATCCAAAGAGGTGTGGCTATTTTGTTCGATACCTTTCCAATTTTTTGCCGGAAATTAAATTTGAGGCATTAACTGGTTTAACGCAGGATGAAATTGTTTCGAAATATATGACATCTAAGTTGTATGTTGATTTCGGGGCTTTCCCAGGTGCTGAACGCATACCCAAAGAGGCTGTTTTGTACGGCTGTGCAATCATTACAGGGAAACGAGGGGCGTCATCTTTTCATGGTGATGTTCCTATTCCTGATGAATATAAATTTGGTAAACCTAGTAAACAAATTCATGAAATTGCTGAAAAAATTCGCTTCGTGTTGCAGAATTACGAAAAAGTTTATTCTGACTTTGACGAATATCGTGAAACCATCCTGAACTTGGAAGAGAATTTCAAAAAATCTTTAGGAAATATATTTCTGAAATGAGAATCGGTGTTGTGACATTCTGGCAATCTGCGGATAATTTTGGACAAATTTTGCAGGGTTATGCGTTGCAGAGAGCATTAAAATCAATGGGAAATGCTCCTGTATTGATTCGCACTGAAAGAGATCAAAGTTCTTTACCGTTTTCAAGGAAAATCAAATTATTTATTCATGGATTTTTTCATCTTCCCTATTTAGGAAGTGGTGGAAAAAAAATTCGATGCTTTCAAAAAAAATATTTATCATGCTCTAAAAAAATTTATAAATCAAAAGGAGATTTCCAACCTTCAGATTTAACCTATGAGGCTGTTATTTGTGGTAGTGATGTTGTATGGAGTGAAGGTGTTGGGTGTGGTGAATATGGCGAATTAAATTTTCTTAGTTTTGTACCTAAACCGATAAAGAAAATTTCTTATGCCGCAAGTTTTGGTGCTTCGTCTCTTTCAAAAGAGTTTTCGGAGTTTGTAAAAGACAAAATATTTGATTTTGATGCAATTAGTGTTAGAGAAGATTCGGGAATAGATATATGTTCTCGGTTAGGTCGTAGTGATGCCGTTTCAGTTTGTGATCCAACCTTGTTACTAAAAAAAGAAGATTATGACATTTTGTTGTCATCTGATAGAAGAAAACGTTCTTTTGCGTATTTTATTGGATGGTCAACTGATATCCCTGAAAAAGAGATCATAGAATATACACTGAGAAAAAAAATATATTATGATCGGCTAGATTGTCAAAAATCAAAAAAAACACTAAAATCGGTTTTTTCCAAAAAGAAGACAATACAAGATTGGCTGGCATCCTATTCTTCTGCCGATTGTATATATACGAATTCTTTCCACGGGACAATTTTTGCGCTGCTGTTCAATAAACCATTTCTTTTTTTTCCAGTAAAGGGGAAAGCGCAACAATTGAATGATAGGATTTTAAACTTGTTGAAAAAAACGGATTTGCTTGATAGAGTGTGGAATCCGAACATGTCAATACAGGAACAAATGGAACAACCTATAGATTGGAATCGCGTGAATTTGGCAGTTGGAAAATGGCGAACGTTTTCGTACGATTGGCTAAAAAATGCATTGGAATTATAAATGAAATCCCAGCTTAAAATAGGCGCTTTACTCTCGTATGTGGTCCTTGCCTTGCAAAACCTCGTGGGCTTGGTCTATACGCCGTTCATGCTCCGCATGCTTGGTAAGTCGGAGTACGGGCTTTATTCCATTGCTGCGTCCATTGTCGCTTATTTAACCATTCTGGATTTGGGTTTCGGCAACGCTATTGTCCGCTATACAGCAAAGTACAGGGCGGAGGGCAAGGTCGAAGAACAGCACAAGATGTTCGGGATGTTCTTTGTACTCTATTGTATAGTAAGTCTTGTCGTCTTAGTTGCCGGGGGAGTCCTGTGTCTGAATGCGGGGAAAATTTTTGATGCTGCGATGACTCCCGTGGAATTGTCTCGTACCAAGGTTGTTTTGGCCCTGATGGTCGGCAACCTTGCCATAACGTTCCCGTTGAGTATCTTCGGCTCTATTATTACAGCGTATGAACAGTTCGTATTCCAAAAGGTGGTTGCGATTGTCCGCATTGTATTGAATACGGCAACGATGATAGTCTTGCTTACTATGGGCTACAAGGCTATTGCTATGGTGGTTGTGGCGACTGTTTTCAATGTCGTGACATTGCTTGCCAACTACTGGTACTGTAAACGGTGTTTGAAAGTTATGCTGAAGTTTGGCAAGTTCGAATTGTCTTTTTTGAAGGAAGTTGCGCTTTATTCGTTCTGGATTTTTTTAAACGTTATTATGGATCGCATCTATTGGAGTACGGGGCAGTTTGTACTTGGTGCTTTTGCTGGTCCCGCAGCAGTCGCTGTTTTTGCGGTTGCGATCCAGCTACAGCACATGTACATGAGTTTTTCCACTGCGATAAGCGGAGTTTTTTTGCCTAAGGTTACTGCAATGGCGTTAAATGATAGCGGCGGTAGGGCGATTTCCGATTTGTTTATTAAGACGGGGCGCGTTCAGTATTGCGTTATGGCTCTTGTGCTGTCGGGCTTTATTCTTTTCGGTCGTCAGTTCATTAATCTTTGGGCTGGGAATGGCTATGAAAACGCCTACGTGATTGCACTCCTATTCTTTGTTCCGTTGACTGTGCCGCTGATTCAAAACCTTGGCATTACGATTTTACAGGCGCGAAACCAGATGAAATTCCGTTCGCTTTTGTATTTGGTGATTTCTTTGGTGAGCCTTGCCACTCAAATTCCATTGGCGAAACGTTATGGCGGTATAGGATGTGCCTGCGCCGTTGCCGGGGCGCTGGTGCTGGGCCAAATAATTGTGATGAACGTCTATTACCAGGTGCGGCAAAAAATAAATATCGTCCGTTTTTGGGTTGAAATTGTAAAGATGAGTGTGGTGCCGGCGGTATTGATGGTTGCTGGCTACAAGGTTCTTCAATTATACGAGATAAATAGTTGGGCATCTTTATGCATTGGCATCTTGGCGTATTTGGTTGTATATTTACCATTGTTCTTCTATATTTCCATGAACTGGTATGAACGGAATATGATCCTTGATCCTCTTCGTAAAATCTTGAAAAGGTAAAATAATGCCCCAGTTATCCTCCATTTGTTCTTCGTGTGCGGCGTGCGCAAATGTATGCGCCCGTCATGCGATTTCTATGGAATTGAATGCTGAAGGCTTTTATCGCCCTGTCATAGATTCTTCAAAATGCATTGAATGCGGGGCCTGTGCAAGGGCTTGTCCTTGGCTGAATGAGGTTGTCAATTCGAATGGTTCCATCAAGGCTCCCCGAACTTTTGCGGCCTTTACGAAGGATGAGTCGGTACGAATGATTTCGTCAAGTGGTGGACTATTTACGGAACTTGCGAAGGCTGTTTTGAAAGAGGGCGGATGTGTAGTAGGTGTTGCACAGTTGGATGTGCGGACGTTCGGTCATATTGTGATTGATTCTTTCGCTGACTTGTCGAAACTACAAGGCCCCAAATATGTACAGGCGGACCCTGGTCAAGTTTATCGTGAAGTGTGGAGTCTTTTGAAAAATGGTCGGAAGGTCCTGTTCTCGGGAACGCCCTGTCAAGTGGCTGCGTTGTATGCCGTATTGGGTAAGGCTGCCTGCGAAAATCTTTGGACGGTGGATGTCGTTTGCCACGGGACGCCCAGCGTCAAGGTGTGGCGCAAGTATGTGGAAGAAATTGAGTGCGTTGCAAAATCAAAATTGATAAGGATTGATTTCCGCAGCAAGCAAACAGGTTGGAAACGTTATTCGTTGCATTGTGAATTTAGTGATGGCGAAAAAAAATATGTTTACTTTCGTGATGACATCTTTATGAAATTGTTTCTACTTCGGATTTGCCAAAACGAATCTTGTACAAATTGTCATTATCGAAAATTACCTAGAATAGCGGATATAACTTTAGGCGATTTTTGGGGGGTGGCGAATTACCACCCAGAAATGGACGACAATAAGGGAACCTCCGTTGTTTTGCTGAATACCGCCCATGGCGAGTCTTTGTTCAATTCTATTTCGAATGGCCTTGTTCTATGTGAATCGACCCTTGAAAAGGCCGTGGTTGGAAATCCTTGCATAGTGCGTTCCGGCCGCCCGCACAGGAACCGGGCGAGGTTCTTTGAAAATTTGAATAAATACACACTTGAGGAATTAATCCAAAAATATGATGGCAAACTGCCCTTGCATTGGCGCTTTTATTGTATGGTTCGAGGTTGTCTTGGGCGTGTTAAGTTGCGGATAACAAATAGATTGAGAAAATGACCTAATATTTTTATGTATATTTCCGATAACACTGTGATGGAATCTAAAAGATGGACGAGAACGTAAAGAAAATACAACCGGTAGAAGGCGCGATAACGCTGCTCGATGTTGCCCAAACCCTTTGGCATAGGCGTTGGGTTATTTTCCTGTTCACTCTTTTGACCGTTGTCTTTGGGTATGCCTATGCCATGTGGGTCCGTCCGCAATACACAAGCGATGTTCTTCTTCAAGTCAATGTCAAGGGATCTAGCAGTAAGTCGACCAAGGCTCTTGGCGAGATGGGTGCAGTCCTTGACTTGGCGAGCCCGGCTGATGCCGAAATAGAACTTATCAAGAGCCGCATGGTCCTCAGTGAGGTGGTGGCAGTCGAGCATCTCCATATATGGACTATCCCTATCGGGGCGTCAGATAGGTTTACCCATAAGGAAGGTCGTATGGATGTCGATTCACTGATTATCCCGGAAAAACTCCGTGCAAAGAAGTGGACCGCGGTCGTCAAGGATGAAAATTCCTATGCGGTAATCGCCCCGGATGGTAAGGTCGCCTTGGAAGGGCGTGTTGGCGAAGTCTATTCGGCTGTGTTTGCGGGCGATACATTGACAATCCGCGTAAATTACATGCTGGCTCGTAAGGGGCAAAAATTCCAGATTGTCCAGGGTTCGCCCTTGAAGGCGGAACGCGCACTAAAGGCTGCCTTGAAGGTGATGGAAAAAGGGAAGCAAACGGGCATTATCTCGGTCAGCTACAGCCACCGTTATCCAGATCGTGCGGCGTCCATATTGAATACTATCGCCAAGACGTATCTGCGCCAGAATGTAGAAATGCGCAGTGCCGAGGCTGAAAAGACTTTGGAATTTCTCGAAGGACAGTTACCGGGTGTCAAAGCCAAGTTAGATAGCGCCGAGAAGGTTTTGGCCGATTATCGCTATAGCATTGGTTCTGTGGATATTGGTGGCGAAACTAAGGCCCATCTCGACAAAGAAGGCCAGTTGCAGCGCCAGATTATGCAGTTGGAACAGGAACGCCAGTCTGCTCTTCGTTTGTTCAAAGCGGAACACCCGAACGTACAGACGATTGTTAAGCAGCAGAACAAGGTGAAGGCCGAACTGGCTCAACTTAAGAAGAACGCCGAAAAGATGCCGCTCACTCAGCAAGAGGTAAAACGGCTGCAAGAAGAAGTGGCGGTAAACAACGAAGTCTATACCACCATGCTCAACAACATCCAGCAGTTGCGCGTAGTGCGTGCGGGCGAGGTGGGCAACGTGCGCATAGTGGATTTTGCGCAAATCGAGCCGAGTCAGAGTAAGCCGAATAAATCGAGAATCGTAATAGCTTCCGTAGCGTTCGGATTTGCTTTAGGAATTCTGTTTGTTATTTTGATGCGATTCCTGAAAAACGGCGTTCGCAGCGCTTCCGAAATAGAGCGTGAAACGGGACTCAGTGTGTTTGCGAAAATTCCGCAGTCGAGGAATAAAATTTTACGTGGCCACAGGCATTTGCATCATGGAGAACCGTTCGTGTTGCGTGCTGGAGAAGACAATGTGGGCGAGGCGTTTAGGTCGTTGCAGACCGCGCTAACGTTCTTGATGCCGAATCCAGAACACAGTGTCCTGCTTGTGATGGGGCTTATTCCTGGGGTGGGCAAGAGCTTTGTTTCGCTTAACCTTGCGGCTGTGCTTGCTGCGAGCGGCAAGAAAGTCTTGCTGATAGATGCCGATATGCGTCGTGGCGTTATTCATAGCGGGGCCAAGTTCGGGCTGGCCGATGTCCTGGTCGGTCTTGCGACTTTAGATACGTCAATTTCTCCGAAATATGGCGAAAATTTGTTTGTAATGAACTCAGGCAAGACAAAATTGGCTGCATGTGAACTTTTGCGCGGCGATGCAATGGATAAGCTTCTGAAAGAAGCCCGTGCGAAGTTCGATATGGTGATTGTGGATACTCCGCCCCTGAACATGGTGACGGATGCTGAACTGATTTGCCCGCTGGTCGATTATTCGCTGTTTGTGTTGCATTATGGTCGTCATTCCATAGAAGAAATCAAGGAGACCATCGACCGCGTCAAACGCTATTCAGACAAGCC
>Ga0247610_10008343_pt1 | contig 10543 bp, 10 predicted proteins | sample 174DNAGHGhighgp2_FD_193483 | JGI IMG/M metagenome (GOLD analysis project Ga0247610, IMG submission 193483) | Sheep rumen microbial communities from Palmerston North, Manawatu-Wanganui, New Zealand - 1742 DNA GHGhigh gp2 | ecosystem: Host-associated > Mammals > Digestive system > Stomach > Rumen... | reverse complement strand
AAAAAACGCGCAAAAGTATATCATTTTAGACAAATTATTTGGATATTTGACAAAAAAGATATAATTTTGCAGCCAAAACAGAGAATTTATGACAGCGACAGAGGCGATATTGAACTATGCAACCATGCAAGGAAGGACTTTCCATCGGAAAGACCTTCTGCTTGATGTCGCTCGTCGGAAAGAGGATATCAGGGTAGAGGCCATTGATTTGCAGATCAATCGTCTTATTGCTTCTGGGATGCTGCGTCGAGTAGGACATGGGGAATATGAACTAACCGACAACAGCTTGCCGGAGTTCGTCTATCGGCCATCAGAAGCTGAGAAAGAAATCTTTGGCAAACTCAAACGGCAATTTCCATTTCTCGATTTCTGCATCTGGAGTCCGAATGTTCTAGCTTCATTCATGCTTCATGTTCCAAATATAGGCTATACCTTTATTGATGTCGAGAAGGACGGTATGGAGTCAGTCTTTAACGCCTTACAGGGAATGGAGTTAAACAGGAACATCCTCCTTTCGCCGTCGCTCATGGACTGCGACCGTTATCTGACTGGCACGGATGCTATTGTCGTCCGTCAGCTGATAGGTCAGTCGCCGTTGACAGAAGTGGATGGTTGCACCGTACCACGTATCGAGAAAATCATGGTTGATGCCATTGGCGACAATGAACTCTTTTTCGCCAGTGGCTCAGAGATATATAATATATTTGAGTACGCGCGTGAGAGGAACCATGTCAACATGAGCAAACTATTGAGATACGCCTCTCGCCGTAACCGTAAAACAAAAGTAGAACAAATCATAAACAGCATAGACAATGATAAATCCAAGAAGCAGATCCCTTGAATGGATAACGGAGGTAGCTCAGAAGATGGGTGTTCGCGATAAGGCATTAATGGAGAAAACCATCCGGGCTTTCTCGTTGTTAGAGGCTCTGGCCCGTTCTGGCTGTCCTTTCCTGTTCAAAGGCGGTAGTTCACTGATGCTTCACCTGAATACCAGCAAACGTCTGTCCATAGATATAGATATTATCTGCCCCCCAGGCACCGTCATCGAGGATTACCTCGGCAAATATGCTGAGGAATACGGCTTTGGTAAGGTGGAACTGGTTGAGCGAATCTCGCGCACCGATGTTCCCAAAAAACATGCCAAGTTCTACTATGAGGTAAGCTATCCTGGCAATGGCGGCCAAGATAAGATCTTGCTCGATGTTCTCTTTGAGGAAACACACTACTCCAAAGTTGTTTCTCTACCCATCCAAAGCCCGCTACTTCTTACCGAGGAACCTCTGGTTATGGTAAACCTCCCAAGTCACGAAGATTTGCTTGGCGATAAATTGACAGCTTTTGCTCCTCACACTACAGGCATTCCATTCTTCAAAGGTGAGAAGAAGTGTACGATGGAGATTATCAAACAACTCTTTGATGTGGCATCATTGTTTGACATCACTGACAACCTCTCTGTCACGAGGAGCACCTTCACGAAGTTTGCTGCCGTTGAATTAGAGTATCGTCACCTGCCGACAGACAATATCCAGCAGGTTCTTGATGACATCTACCATACCGCTCTATGCATTAGCATGCGTGGCGTGGAGAGTCCTGACGAATTCAAGCTGTTACAAGATGGCATCATCCGTATTGGAAACTTCATTCACAGCGAGAAATATACCCTCGACTCTGCCATCATCAATGCTGCTAAAGCCGCTTATCTCAGCAAGCTTTTGGAATACGATATAAATGAGGTGCATCATTATGACCCTGACAAATTGGGCGATTTGGCGGCACAAACCATTCAGCAGCCGCTTCCCACAAAGCTAAACAAACTAAAGAAGACCCATCCAGAGGCCTTCTTCTATTGGAATGCAATACAGTCTGTTCTATAAGCGGTATTCCTAAGTTCCTTATTTCTTGTTCTGATCCTTAGGGGTAACTGTAATCTTGATGATACGTTCTTCCTCAGGCAGTTCCAGTTGCTGCATGAGGAACTTTTTGTATTGTTCTGATGTGAATTGCATTTGATAAATTGGTTGTATTGGGGTCATTTTACTTTGTATTTCCTCAATGAGATCTGCGGCAGATGTCGCTTTTTTAACAACGCAGAACTCTTCAAAGAAATTGTATTTTAGCAGGTTGGATATGACGACCAGTTTGCCCGTATCTAAATCTGCTCTTTTCAATAATCGGCTCACTTCGGGTTGCTTTACTCCTAATTGATGGGCAAACTCGGATTGGGTCATTTTTGATTCTTTCAACTGCCTTTCGATAGACGAACCTATGTGAACAGTTGGCCATCGACGGCCCTCTTCACCTGAATGGCCGTCTTCCCGTCCACAGAATTCTTCAAAGAAATTGTAGTCCAGCTTTTCGCATATAACTTGAAGCTTGGAAGTGTCCATCGTTTCTTTTTTCAGGATTCTGCTTGCATTTGACTGAGGCATTTGCATCCTTCTGGCAAATTCTGCCTTTGATATGTGCATTGTTTCCATTCGGCTCTCGATAAGGGAACCGATATTGATATCTACGGGGAAATTGCCACTTATAACCATAATATAGTTAAATAAACTTAATTTGAATACCAAAAACTTGTCAGTTATGGTATATTTGATTAACTTTGCACTCGAATTTGAGAATCATTCTCAGAATTAAGCGCTGAATTTCGGTGCAAATATAATAAAATAATTCGAATATAACAAATTTAATAATAAAAAATATATGAGAACTGATAATTTAATTGAAAAGTCTACAATGACTTCAGGAGTGGCAGATAACAATTCTGCTTTATTCGCTGATTTGTATGCAAATCGGCTGGTGTCTCAAATTAAGAATTCTGGTGATCGCATCGATTTGACCTTTACGGGTGAAGGTGCTTTGGCATTTGCAAGAGCACTTGTGAAGTACGTTGATGAAAGGGAACCAAGAGTCGTGCAACAGGAGGAAGAGGATTCCCTCATGCCTAAGCAGGAGGTGATGTCTAAGCTTGGTGTAACTCATGCGACGCTCTGGAATTGGGCGAACAAGAACTACCTCGTACCAGTAAAGGTCGGTCGGAAAGTGTTTTATCACAAGGCTGACATTGACCATCTTTGTAAAAGCAAGAAGTAAGAGTAATGCCCTCATTGTGAGGGCTATACTCTCAATGACATTATATAAAATCATAATTTAAGTATATTATATAAGATGAGTAAAGTTGTATTGTTTTCGAATATCAAGGGTGGTGTTGGTAAGACCACGTTGTGCGCCCATTTCTCTGAGTACCTGAACGAAAAAGGCATGTCGGTGAGTGCTGCGGATGCAGATATCCAGGCATCGTTGACCAGACATCGTGAGCGCGAGATAGAAGCAGACCCGGAACATGCTGTATCATGGGAGATCGTAAAGCTCAATACGCTTGATGCCGGTAAGTTGAAAGCCGACATGAAGAAGCTCCGTCAAAAAGACGGCATCGTGGTGATTGACTGTCCGGGTAATCTCAACGACAACAACCTCGCCATCATCTACTCACAGGCCGACCTTATCGTGGTTCCAATGGCCTACGATGTTGACACCATCGACGCGACGGGTATCTTTGTTTCCGTCATCGGTAAGATGACATCTGCCCGTCTGGTGTTCCTGCCCAACCGCATCAACACTACGGAAGGCAAGGCGCATGAGAAGGAGATGCGCGAAGAGACCATTTCCATTCTTGGCAAACTCGGTACTGTCACGCCGAGAATCAAGCAGAGCGTGGTCATCAAGCGATACTCCACCCTCTATCCGCTCGACAAATACCAGTACGCTGCCGTTGAGTATGCTTTCGACCGAATCATAGAAGAAATCAATAAGTTGTAAGAGTTATGGCAAAGAAAGAGAATAAACCAGTCAATCCATTCTTTTCAAAGAGTGGTGGGGACATTAGTTTGGCAGAGAGTGTAATGTCAGTTGTCGCTGATAGCTCGGCACACGCAGAGCCTCTTGAAGGCACTGTGAATAGTGGTAACGAAGGAAACTACAGTAAGGCCAGGGAGTGGAAGAAGTTCATGACGCTGCTCGACGACTATACAGGCGTGAAGGGGCAAGGTGCTGCCGTCTGGATTCCCACCGAGGTGAAGAAGCAGATAGAACTCATCCGCGCCAATGCAAAGGCGAACATCCCCATCCGTGCCATTGCTGCAGCGATGATTATGGCCTTTATAGCCGAGCACCGCAGGGAGTTGCAGGGGCTATAGCCTTTCAGCACCGTTATATACTTATATTATACGATTATATAATACAATTATTGAACATGATTGATAAGAAATACATTGATTTGATCCTCGACACGGTGGACCTTCAGGAGGTGGTCTCAGACTATGGGATTGCGTTGAAGGTGAAAGGTCATCGTGCCTAGGGATGCTGCCCGTTCCACAACGAGAAGACCGCTTCGTTCTGCGTCGATACCGCCAAGAACCTTTGGTTCTGCCACGGAGCCTGTCATGAGGGCGGCAACGTGATTACCTTTGTCATGAAGATGGAGAACCTGCCCTTTCCCCTTGCCGTCAAGAAGCTGCTGAAGGAAAAGAAGAACATTTCGCTGACAGACAATGAACTCCAGTCCACGCCGGAGGAAGAGGAGAAATACAAGAAGAAGGAGTCCATGCGCATCATCAACGCGAAGTTGTGCGCTTTCTTCTTCGACGAGATTCAGAAAGACACTCCCGCCGCCAAGCTGGCGAGGGAATATATGCTTGGCCGCTGGAATGAGGAATACTGCCATGAGCAGCAGATAGGCTTTGCTCCTGACGACTGGACATCAGTGGTCGATTTCGCTACCAAGGCAGGACTGAGTCTTGACCTGATGCAAGAGATGGGCATCCTGAAGATGAGCGAGAAGACCGTCAAGCTGTACTGCGTCTATAAGAACCGCCTCATGATTCCCATCCGCGACCGTTATTCCAATATCGAGGGCTTCACGGCAAGAGCTTTGGATGACAAGGCAGAGCGCAAGTACATCAACTCGTCTGACAGCATTCTCTACAACAAGTCTGAGTCCATCTTTGGCATAGATGCAGCCGTCAAAGCCGCACGACAGGAAGAAAAGCTCTATCTGGTGGAGGGTGGCCCCGATGTGGTCAAGCTCCAGTCCCTCGGTATTCATAATACGATAGCTTCGTTAGGTGCAGGATGGACGAAGGAACAGTTCCAGTTGCTGAAGGATTACCGCTTAAAGAGTTGTACGCTCTGCTTCATTCCCGATTCTGACCTGCCGAAAGAAGGCGAGACCTTGGGCGCTGGATTCAAGAACGTGTTGAGAAACGGTGCCATCGCCATACAGCAGGGCTTTACGGTCAGCGTGAAGGAGATTCCCAACGACATTCATGCAGAACACGCGAAGAAACTCGACCCGGATGAGTTCATCAACGACAGATCTGACCTCTCAGGACTACAGGAAAAGGAGTTCATCGTCTGGTTCTTCTCCAAGAAACTGAATAAGGAGGGTACGACAGAAGAAAAGCAGAAAGTGGTGGAGGAAGTCTGCGACTTGCTCCTTCATATCAAGAATGAGGATGTGAAGGAACAGTACATCACCCAACTCTCCAAGATTGACGGTTCCAAAGCCTTGTGGCATCAGGCCCTCAACTCTGCCAAGGTTCGTGAACAGCAGCGTCGTTCCGAGAAGAACAAGGAAAGTGGTATCGACATGCTCCGCTCCTTTGGGTTCACGGTGCAGCATGGTTGCTATTATGGCTGTGACAAGCATGGCGACGAGGTGCAACTGTCAAACTTCACCCTGAGACCTTTGTACCACATCAAAGATGATATTCAGCCTGTGCGACTGTTTGAAATCAACAACACAGACCCGTCAACTCCCCCTGAAATCATAGAGTTGGATATGGAAGCGATAACCTCGGCAAAGACATTCAGAAAGAAGCTGCTGGGTATCGGCAATTACACTTGGCTGGCTGGCGAGGAAGCCTTGATCCAACTGCAGAGATACCTGGCACAGGTGACGGAGACAGCGGTTGAAATCAAGCAACTGGGCTGGCAGAAACAGGGCTTCTACTGCTTTTGTAATGGCGCATACGAGGATGGAGAGTGGCATGAGGTCGATGGTTATGGTATTGTAAGGCTGAACTCAGGCAACTACTATCTCCCTGCCATGTCGAGCATCTACAGGAATAGTGTGGAGTTGTTTGCCAACGAGAGAAAGTTCCGCCACAAGCCTCATACCAACATTTCACTCCACGACTATTTCCAGAAGATGGTGCAGGTTCATGGCGACAATGCGATGGTGGGCCTTTGCTTCTATATGGCGACGCTTTTCCGCGACATTGTCAGAACCAAGGCACGCTGTTTCCCCATCCTTGACCTCTTCGGGCCAAAGGGTTCTGGTAAGACCGAGCTGGGTCATTCGCTCATGTCATTCTTCATCAGCGAGAACGACCCTCAGAGCATCGTTTCCGACTCTCTTCCTGCACTGTCTGATGCGGTGTCGAGCTATAGCAATGCACTCGTCCAGATTGATGAGTATTCCAACAACATCGACATCAAGAGGATTGAGTGGCTGAAAGGCTTGTGGGCTGGTATCGGTAGGAGCAAGATGAATCTCGACAAGAAAGAGCGTGAACAGGCTAGGGTGGATAGTGGGGTGATCATCACTGGTCAAGAGATGCCCACTGCTGACATTGCACTATTCACCCGCCTGATCTATCTGACCTATGACCGACAGCATCACACCCAGGAAGAGCGCGAACGCTGGAAAGATCTGGTTCACTACCGCCTGATGGGTGCCACGCATATCACTTTGGAAATCCTGTCACACCGCGACAAGTTCGAAGCCTGTTTCGATGAAGCATGGAAGAAGGCCGAGGTTGACCTGTCCTATCGTCTGAAGGGCTATGATGTCATGGACCGTATCGAGCGCAACTGGTATGTTCCGTTGTCTGCCTACCTCGCTTTGGAGGACGTAATAAAGATTCCTTTCCGTTACGAAGCGCTCTTAGACTTCTGCGTGAAGTGCGTGATTCGTCAGAACGACTTGTGCTCCAAGACCGATGAAGTGTCCGGCTTCTGGCGTATCATCAGCAGCGCCCAGCAGAAGGGAACCATCATGAACGGCCAGCACTATGTCATCAAGGGGAAGAAGAGCATCAAGACCAATGCGCAGAAGGAGGCTATTGAGTTTGGCGATGTCAGGCAGATCCTGATGATCCGTAAGGACATCATGCTCACCACCTACCGCGAACTTGGAAAGAAGATGGACGAGAAGCTGCTGTCAACAGAGTCTATGCTCCACTACCTCCAGATTTCAACCGAGTATCTTGGCGTGTCCTATGCCCCTGAACGGTTCAAGAAATTCAACTCCAACGGTCAGCCCATGCAGGAACCTATCATGGAAGGGTGCAACATCAAGGGCTACAGAACCATCTACGAGCAGGACCGCCCTCTGTGCTTCGACTATAAGATGGTGAGCGAGAAGTTCGGCATCAACCTTGACTCGTGTGTGGACTCCGGCGACGAGAAGCCTGCCGATCCTGTAGAGGCAGAAATTCCCTTTGGGAAACCGACGGACGACTTACCTTTCTGACGTATGCAAATTTGAAGAGGTACGAATATGGATGTAGCAAATGTAGCAAAATGTGCATTGCAGATAATCAGACACTTATCTACATTTTCAGATGTAACAAGATGGTGTCAATCTGTAGCAACGGGAAAGGCAGTTGTCTGTTCTTGTAGTAGTATGGTAGCAATTCTGAGCAATCTATCTATTCCCTTTATTACTGATAGAAATAAGGAGATGCTGAGAACCAGCAAGTTGCATCCCGCAGCCCCTGCTGCATCGGTTTGCTACAAATGCTACAGCACCATTTACGGGCAGGCTTACAGCCTTTGTCACACTCGTTTATTTGCTTACGGCAGGGATTCAATGATGAATCCACAACATATTAGGGGTCATAATGTCAATGCTGCCATATCACCCCAATATGCCGAAGGCTCGTCTGCCCTCGGGACCCGACCAGGAGTGACCCTCTCCTGGACCTCCGCTCAGGGGTCTGCCCCTAAGTACCCCACAATCATGAACATTAATTGATTTCGACTATGGACATATCATTGAAACAATACCAGTCGCTGAACATATCGGCATCCGCTTCTTTCTCTACCGCACAAGGCCGGGAGAACGAGCGTCGTGACTGGACAGAGGAAACCTATCAGGCCAAGAACAAGCAGCCTGGTAACCGCTACGACTGGTCGAGAAGACATCTCAACTTTGAGGTAATGAGTGGTAAGAAGATTACTACGAGGAACGGTAAGACAGTCTATATCCCGCCAAGGATTGTCCGTCTGGGCACTCAACGCAAATCCCTAAAGAAAAGATACGAGCAGCGACTGAAGGAACTGAACTTCAAACCTTGGAGGGAGGACGCGCCGAACCAGCCGAACACCTGCGTCGATTTCGTACTTAGCGGCGACCATGACCGCATGACGGAGATCGCTTTCGGCAAGCCGATGGACTTCGACTGGCAAGAGGACAACAGTTGGGTCAGTCTTGCCGACGATCCCAACCACCCTGGCATGAAGATGATCGAGACAATGGCCATGGACTACTACGACTTCCTCTGCCGCAAGTTTGGCGAGGAGAATGTCATCGGCCTCGAATGCCACCTCGACGAGACCACCCCGCATTTCCATGCGCTGGTGATTCCCGTTGCCGAGCGGGTGAAGCGTGGCAGGGTTGGCGGCTATGAACTCGACCCGGACATGGAGAGCGACGGCAAGGAACGCCCGGAGCACATCACCACCCGACAGTTTGAACGGCTGAAGGAGGAAGACCAATCCTTCTACCGGCCTGCAACACCGAAGAAAGTGCTCACCGTCAGCTATTCCCACTATTTCGGCGAGACGAAGTATGAAGAATCGCAGTCGTTCAGGAAGTGGCACGACATGCTGCACGATGAGGTCAACTGTAAATGGGGACTGGAGCGTGGCGAGGATACTTCGCTGATGACGGTTGAGGAACGGAAGGAGCATCGGAAGAAGAACAAGCGACAGTTAGAGCGCGAGAGACTGTTGGCTCTGGAGAAAGCGGAAGAGGCCGAGAAAAAGGCTCAGGAGTCAGAGAAGAAGGCTCTAGAAACTGAAAAGAAAGTCGATCAGGCAGCTTGGGCGCTCAACAATTTTGAGTCATCACTGGCCGAGAAACGGGAAGCATCGTCAAAACTGAATGATTCGATAGACAATGCCCGCCAGGAACTGAACAGGATCAACAAGGAGAAGGAATCTGCGAAGAACGAGAAGACCGCATTGGAGCAGAAAGCCAGAGAACTGGCCGATGCCGTTGGCGACCCGTCGGAGTCGGTGGCAATCAAGGGCTTCTGCGATGCTGTCTTCACCTATAACGCAAAAAGCAACGGTGCCGTTATCGAGAACCTGAGAGCAAAGGGCAAGACGAAGATGACGATGATGGACGTGATTATGGCGGCATTTCAGGAGGTGGATAAGGTCAAGAGCCAGAAGAAATCAATCTTCACTAATGCCGATGAGTTCAGGAGGCAGCAGAACAATGAAATCAAGAGCATCATGACCGACATGCAGACCATGCTGCGCAGCTTCGACAGTGCTCACGTGGCAGAATTGACACGCAGGAGCCGAGCCATCGTCAAGCAGGAACTGCGCCAGAATGCCATTGCCATCCGCAAGATTCAGCAGTACGATGAAATGCAGCGTAAGGGCATAACCGTTGAATCCTACGAGAAAGCCAGGGAGAAGGCAGAAGAATACGACCATTCGCATCAGATGTTAGAGACCGTCTGGTCTGGATTATGGGATGCAGCGAAAGCCATAGCCAATCCGCGACTCGACGAGTACGTCATGAACGATAGGGAAAAAGAAATTATCAGGAATGCCATCCGTGAGAATCCGAAAGACCGTCTGACTGATGCGGGCTGGTTGCTGAAGAACGCAGCTGTTTTCCGCGATATAAGCGACTACACGAAGGCAGAGGTCTATCAGATTGGTGCAGAGTCGGGTGTCAGCTATCTGGAGAAACTCGGACTGGACTTGGCCGAAGGTGTGGCCGAGAATGTGGAACAAGTCGCTGCAACCACCGCCTGTCTCTTCTTTGGCTTCCTCGACAGTGCCACCACCATCTCAGAGTCCTATGGCGGTGGCGGCGGTAATAACGAACTGCCCAAGAAGAAGGACAACGAGGATGAACTCTCCTTCGCCCGCAGATGTCATCAGATGGCCAAGGCCATGCATGCACCGAGGTATAAATTAAGGAGAGGGTAATCCATTGTAACGATGCTCAATTATCGTTACTTATCAGGCGGTTTTTCATTATATCTCGCCAAAATTCACTACCTTTGCAACCAAATTCGGTGAAGTATGGAACAGAAATTCGGGATAAATAGCATAGACATCAAGGTGCTGCGCGAGTTTTGCGAGCGCGAGGGCGAGGTGGTGACTTACCGCAAGGGCGAACAGCTGGAGCGCGAGGGCGACCCCGCACGGTGGTTCGGCTTCGTCACCGAGGGGTGCTTCAAGTACGTGACTCACGGCATCAGCGACGACAAGGAGCACATCACATGGTTCT
>Ga0247610_10008342_pt1 | contig 10544 bp, 6 predicted proteins | sample 174DNAGHGhighgp2_FD_193483 | JGI IMG/M metagenome (GOLD analysis project Ga0247610, IMG submission 193483) | Sheep rumen microbial communities from Palmerston North, Manawatu-Wanganui, New Zealand - 1742 DNA GHGhigh gp2 | ecosystem: Host-associated > Mammals > Digestive system > Stomach > Rumen ... | reverse complement strand
ACACTGCCAGGCTTCCAACACGGCACCTGGCAGCGGTATTTCGCGGTCTCAAAAAGAGACTAGATTCGGTATTTCTTGGGGATGTACTTCTCCAGCAGTTTCTTGTCATGCAGGAAGCCGAGCAGTTGCTCGGTCTTGTCGCCCGCAAACGGACCGTTGGCATACTGATAAAGCACCATGCCGGGACGATAGATGTTGTACTCAATGCACACGGGGCAGTCGTCCTGATCCAGTGTGATGTCCCACCCCACGATGCCAAAGGGATGCAATGACTTGTGACCCTCCCTGGCCATTTCCAGGACAGCGGCAAAATTGGGTGCCACATGCTGCGTCAGCTGCACCTGATGCTCCGTCAGTCCCCTGAAGGAAGCAAACAGGTCCTTGACGGTGCCGTCCATTTCCACGCCGACGACATTCACGATTTCCTCGCCGTCAACGTAGGCCACATCGGTAAAAGCCCCCTCAATGCCAAACCTGATGCTTGCCGACAGGACATCGACCTTGTCCTCGTGGCGCCAGGTGATAATCCTGAAAATATTGACCGAAGTCGAGCAGAACTGGCTCATGAAACTGTTCTGGCGGATGCGCCGTTGCACCACATGGTCAGTATGGCGGTTCTGTTCAAGCGCTGCCTTGATACTGGCAGGAGATGCCGTCTCAACGAGCTTGACGCCCTTGCCGGCCTGGGATGCCCTTGAAGCCTTGACCACGATGCAGCCGTCGTCACCGATTGTATTGCCGATGCTGTCGCACAGGCGATCCAAATCCTTGCCGCCGCAGTAGTTCCAATCCTTGTCATAGATGCCGCCACGGTAGATGTGGGCCAGCACTGTCGGGAACTTGATGCCTGGCACGAGTTTGTCATACATGTTCTTGTCGTCCCATCCAGGGATGCACGAACTGTCGTTATAATACTTGAACATGGCCGAGAAGGCAATCGCATCGGGGATGAAGCGCGGGTCATGCATGCCCGTGATGCTGTAGTACATGCGATACCAGGTGTAGTCAGGAAACTTGATGCCGTACTGGCGCCAGTACTCGTCGATGGCGCGCTTGTCTGCATCAGTGATATCAGGAAGCGGATGCGCCTTCAGGAAGCGGGCTGCCACCTTGTAGTCGGCATCAAACGAGCGCCGTGCCAGTCGTCTGGCATTGGCGTCCATGACATGCAGCAGCGGGGTCACTATCAGTTTCTTGGGGTTCATGCTCTCTCAGTCATTCAGCGCTCATAACATTTTCTGTCAGCGAATCACGGCCACCTTGGTAACAGCACCTTTGCCGCTGCCGTTGGCCTGTGAGGCAAACACCATGTAAACGCCGGTCTTTACCTTCTCGCCATATTCGTCACAGCAGTCCCAGATGGCCATGCCTCCCGTCGACTTCAACTGCCTGATGACATTGCCGCTGGCATCAGAAATCTTGATGAGCGAGTTGTCCATCATGCCGGTAAAGGTCACGTCGCCCGAGTATTCGGGACGCACGGGATTTGGATAGGCCAGGATGTTGTCATAGGTGCTCTCGGCAGGGCTCGAGTCGCTGAAGTATTCATACAGTCCGGCAGGCGTCGTCACATAGACCGAGTTGCTGTTGGGATTGCAGCACACCTGGTAGATGGTGTTGGAGGCCAGCGGGCTGTTGGTAGTGTTGAACTTCTTCAGAATCTGTTCGCCGTTGGCGCTGACCAGGAACAGGCCCGACGTCTGGGTGCCAATCCACTTGCGGTTGATGCCATCCACAGCGACACAGTTGACCTGGATACCGTCCATCAGGCGGTCAGCAAGGTTCGTACCGTCGTTGCGGGGCACCTTAGGACGAATGACGTTGAACGCACCGCCGTTGAATGCCTGAATCGGGTTGAACATGCACAGGCCCTCGGTGGTTCCCATCCATACGTAGCCGCTCCGATCCTCAGCCAGACACATGATATAGGTCCACGAAATCGACTCGCCATCCTGGTCAATCAGGGCCGAGAAAGACGTCTGCTTGGGGCGCGACGGGATGCCATCCTCGCTGTCCCAGATGAACAGCGGCATCTGGAAGTCACCATCGGTAAATACCTTGATGTCATGGCTACCGTAATGGGTCGAGATGAAGCTCGCACGCTGCGTGTGCTTGGTGTAAGCGCCATCGATAACCGGAGTGAGCCAGTCGGCAGCAGTGACCGTGTTGAGGCGTGCCTTGGCGGCAGGCAATACCATCACGGGGTGATCGGGGTTCTCATAGGACTGCACCACCCAGACGTTGCCGTTACGGTCAATCGTGGTGATGGGGTGCATCGCCGTTTTCTTGAGCATCGGGCTATTGCTGGAATCATAGACCATTGCTATCTCGTTGTTGACCACCTTGAGCAAGCCTTCGTTCCAAGTGCCCATGAGGTAGGTTTCGGGGTCGCCAGGCATGAACTCCATCCAGTAGGAGCCATCTTGGGGTGCGCCTTCGGGTGTGACATCCTTCCACACCATGCCGTCATAGGTGTTTACCGATGTCGGTATCGCGGTCTTGATGTGAGCGTTGGCCGTGGGGCTGGAAACGTACAGCTGGTCCTGGCTCTCGTTATAAGCCATCCAGAAGGGGGTGCTGAATGACAATGCATTGGGCATGAAATAGTTCTCGCTGCCCAGTTGATGCAATCCCTGAGGTCCGACAGCCCACAAAGTTCCGTCGCCGTCAGGATTGCTGCTGCACAGTTCGCCACCGGTGTCGATAGCCTCGGGATTGCGGCCATCGTTGCCGGTCCTGTAACACTTCTCCAGCGAGGGGACGTTAAGCAGGAAACCGCCGGTGGTGCGTTGTATCACAGTTGCTGCATTGTAGATGACTTTCTCAAGGTCAAAGGTCACATTGCCCTCGTTATCATGCGATATCGTCACCAGGTTGGTGCTTCCTGTCACACAGTAGAAACTGTTGTTGCTGACAGGCCACAGGCGGCAGTCGGTCCTCACGTCTCCCTTCTTGAAAGACGACAGGTGCTCGTGGAATACCGATGCGTCATCATAGTAGAAAGCGTCGGCAGTGGTAAGCAGCACCAATCCACCCACCTGAGCCACGCTGACTACCGGCGTGCCATAGAGGTGAGACTCCTTGACAACGAACTTGTTGTCGTCAATCACCATGTATCCGAAAGCCGTCGCCAGGTAAATCAGCCCCGGTGCAAAGGTCACGTCGTTGATGGTCTTGCTGGATGTCATCACGGCATCCTTGAGTTCGGGCATGTTGACTACCGATCCGTTGCTCAGGATGATGTCGATATTGGCATTGGCATACACGACCATCACATAGTCCTTGTCGCTATTGTAGTAAATCTGGCTCACTGTCATGTCACTCAGGTCGTTGACCTTGTTCAGCGACTCGTTTTCGGCGGTCGACTTGTCCAAGCGGAAGAGGTTACCTCCTGCAAGGTAATAAACCCACTGGTGGCCCTCAACGATGCCCGTCACATCCTCGCCCATATAAGAAGTGTGGATGAGCCAATCGCCCACGGCATTCTGGGCAACACCACACAGCGACAGCGTCGCAGCTAACAACACGAATAATATCTTCTTTGTCATCTGAAACTGTTTTTTTATCGTCATTAGTAATTTATATAACGTAAAAACCGCCCCTTAAATTGTGCAATCCTCCACTTTACAGCACATTTGCACCTCATTTGCTCCCTTCAGGAAGCCCTGAGGGCGCAGGAACGCAGCCGCTGGCAATAAATGGCGCAAGGGCAAGCATCAGTAGGTGAGGCTGACTTGCTTGGCAGTGGGGGATGTGGTGTCGAAGGTAAAACGTGCCCAGGCGCTGGTGAGGTGGCTCTCGTAGCGGATGTGGTATTTACGCCCGGGCTTGAGGCACTTGAGGGTGGCCTGACCAGTGATGGGATGGGGCTCGGCCGCACGCCGCTTGACACCTTTTTTCTCCACTATGGTGCAGTTGTCCTCCTGGATGGTGATGACCAGATTGACCGTCTCCTCATCGCCCAGGCTCATGCCTGCACGCCTGACCAGCACCTTGCCGCCGCCGACAGGTTCCATGCACAGCGTGTCATCGTCGTCCTCTCCTGCCGGAGCGGTATCCAGAGGCACGATATAGGTGCTGGGCGGCTTCTTCTCAGTGCGGCCTATCAGCAAGGCAATCAATGCCATTGCCACAACAAAGGTAATGGTATAGAACTCGACTGAGTTGATGTCCATAGTGCAACAGGGAGGGAGGGAGGGAGGGAGTTGTTACTTGAGTTTCTTCAACACCTCGGCAGCGACAACCCTTGAGGATGCCGGCGACCAGTGGGTGTCGTTATAGAGGAAGACGTCCTTCACGCCCTGCTCGAGTAGCGGGTGCAGCACACGCTTGGCGAACACGAAGTGGTCCTGATGCGGTGCCATCCAGCGCTCGACGTCATCGACAAGCGTCTTGCGGGGATACGGATTATCGACGATGAAGTCCTGATAGATGTCATATTTGTCACAAGCGATGACAAAAACGATGTTCACACCCCGCTTTTCGGCCTTGGCCATGAGCGAATCAAAGCAGGCCACAATCTGGCGCTGCTGCTCATCGGTGATGTCAAAGCCCATCTCAACGTCCTCGAAGTAGAAATACAGTTTGCGGGGTTCGCTGCTGGCGAACATGTCGCGGTCAAGTTCAACGGTATAGATGGGATTGGCGCCCATCAGGTGGTAAAACAGGAAATCCTTGACACGCAGGAGCGGGCTCGCAGCCTGCTGCGGTCCCCCACCCTGAGCGGGCACATCGGGAACGATAGGAATATAGCTGTTGGTCGTCACAAAGTGGGTGTGACGGTCCAGCAGATAGCGCTCGCCTTCCTGAACAATGAGGTTGGTGATATGGGTCGAGTCGATGAGGCCCAGGTTGAGGGCGTCATAGGCGACCTGGACAGGGCTGGCAGCCTTGTCGGGAGTGAAGACGGTAACGCGCTTGGCGCCGTCATGGGTCACATAGTTGACGTAATTGCCATACTTGCCGATGCCGCCACCACGCGAGAAGGAGTCGCCGACGACCAGCACGTCGCAGGTGTCGCGCTTCAACTGCTCGCAGCTGTCAATCTCATTATAGTAGATTTCGGGCAGGGCAAGGGCGGCAATGGAATCGGTATACTCGGGGCCGCTGTCTATAAGGCCCAGACGCATCAGGTCTCCAGAGTTGTCGTTGATGGCCCAGACATAGATGGCCAAGCCCACGAAGAAGAGCCAAACCGGCAACACCGTATAGGATATCTTGATAAGGAACTTTTTCATGACGCAATCAGAACTGGAAATAAATGAACGTTTGTACCTGACCGGCAAAATAGAAAATCAGCACCACCATGGCGGCATAGAGCGCCAGACGCGCGGCCTGGGTCGAGAAGATGCGGTAGCCGTCGATCTGCAGCACATGCTCGCGCTCGCGCTGTATCCACTCGATGATGATGAAAGCCGCACACCACAGCAACGTGGTCGCCATCTTCATGGTCAGACCGTGCCAGTTGAAAATCGACACCGAACACAAGCGATTGACATAGAACCACAGTTGAGAGACATCGGGAGCACGGAAGATGACCATACCCATGATGACCGACAGATAGGTCACCAACATATTGAAAAATTCACGCGCAGTGGGCAACATGCGACCGTGGGCGACGGTGTCGCGGTAGCGGGCATGGCCCAACTCGTTGGCAATAATCAGCACCATGCCGTAGTACAGTCCCCACAGCACAAAGGTCCATGCGGCACCATGCCACAGTCCGCTCAGGATGAACACAACAAGCGTATTGAAAATCTTGCGCCCCTTGGAACAGCGGCTGCCGCCCAGGGGGAAGTAGACATAGTTCATGAACCAGTTCATCAACGTGATGTGCCAGCGGCGCCAGAACTCACCGGCGTTGCGCGAGAAGAACGGAACCTTGAAGTTGGTCGTCAGGCGGATGCCGAAGAGCTTTGCACTACCGATGGCAATATCGCTGTATCCCGAGAAATCGGCATAAATCTGGAACGAGAAGATCACGGCACAGACAAACAGGTTCAGGCCCGTCGCCGCGTCCAGGTCGCTCCAGATCTGGTTGACCACCTCGGCACAGGTGTCGGCAATGACGAGTTTCTTGAAGAAACCCCACAACAACTGGCGCAGGCCATCGACTGCCGTCGCATAGTCAAAGGTGCGCTTGTTGAGCATCTGGGGCAGCAGGTTGACGGCACGCTCAATGGGGCCGGCCACCAGCTGGGGAAAGAAGGCGATATAGGCAAAAAAGGCTACCCAGTCACGCGTGGCGGCTATCTTGCGTGAATAGACATCAATGGAGTAGCTGAGGGCTTGCAGGGTGTAGAAACTGATGCCTACAGGCAGGATGATGTTGAGCGTCGGCCAGTCCATCATGATGCCCATTGAACGCAGCAACGCATCCAGGCTTTCCACAAAGAAGTTGAAATACTTGAATGCCGCCAGAATGCCCAGATTGATGACGATGTTGGCGGCGCTGACGGCCTTCTGCTTTGAGCGATGACCCTCAAAGCGCTCAATGAGCAGACCGCTCACATAGCTGCTGAGCGAGGTGAAGACAATGAGGATGACAAACCTCCAGTCCCACCAGCCATAGAAGATGTAGCTCGCCACCAGCAGGAGCAGATTCTGCCACCGCAGCGGCTTGAATACAAACCAGTAGAGCAAGAACACTACCGGCAGGAAAATCATGAATGTGAACGAATTGAAAAGCATCTCAACAGTGAAATTAGCTGTTAGCGATTAGCCATTAGCTTTTAGCGTTTGGAGGCAACCGCCACCAGCTAATAACGAAAGGCTAAGCGCTAACAGCTAAATGTTAACAGCTTGTAGCAGGTTACTTGATGATCATCACCGTGGTGTGGGGCGTACCCGTTATTGCGGGTTGGGCTCCCTGGGCCGCATAGATGTTGTATATGCCTGTGGGAACACGCTCGCCGTTTGCATTGCTGGCATCCCAGAATGCGGCACCCATGACGGGACCCATCTGAGCAACGATGTTGCCCTCACGGTCGGTCACGGTAACATAGCTGTTCTCCATGAGGCCTGCAATCTTGACCATACCGGTGAAGTCAGGCTCTACAGGGTTGGGGAAGGCATAAACGTTATCAAAGGAGAGTGATGCGGCATCACCGTTGGCAACATACTCAGCGAAACCGTTGTCGGTGAAGATGTACACGCGGTCGTTGACGGTGTCACACTCGACGCTGTAGACAGAGTTGCTGGGGAGGTCGCTGTTCTCGGTGGTGAAGTGGTTGTAAATCTCGCTGCCATCGGGCGAAACGAAGTAAACACCGTTATTGCTGGCAAGCCACTTGTTGTTGTGACGGTCCACGCCGATGTCAAATACCGAATAGCCTTCACACAGGTAACCCTTACCCTCGCTGGACTTGGCCGTGTAAGGACGGATGCCAGTGGGATGCTCGTTGAACACGACAGTGGGATCAAACACGAACAGACCCATGGTGTGGCCCACCCAGATGAGACCGTCTTGATCTTCCTCCATGTGGCAGAGGTAAACCCAGTCAATCTGCTTGTTGTTCTGGTCCACAAAGTGGGAGATGCTTGACAGACGATAGGTGTCTACGGTAGGATCCTCGTTGTTGTTGTCAAAGCACAACAGGAAACCCTGCTTGTTGGATGTGTTGGGGTAGTCACAGTCACTGTAGATCTTCACGTTGTTCTTGTGAGCAACCAGGAAGCGTGAACGCTGCATGGCGCCGGTCCTCAGGTTCAAACCGGTGGGGACAAACCAATCCGACTTGGTGGCAGTGGCCTTGGAAACATAGCGCTGGGGCAACACAGCAACCGAAGCGGCATCAGCCTGACTGCTGGAAGCATAGGAGCAGACAGCCCACAGGTTGCCATAGTTGTCAAACGCGGGGTGCGGTTTGTAATTACCCAGAGGTGAGTTGGAATAGGTATACTGGGTCTTGAGCGTGTTGTTGACCACCTTGTAGAGACCGTGGTCCCAGCTGGCGCGGACATACATCGTCGGATCCAGGGGATTGAAGACGAACTCATAGCCACAGGAACCTGAGCCCGTGTAGGGAGTAGCCACTGACCACTGATTGCCGTCATAGGTGTTGACAACATTGGCAAAAATCGAGTTGACATACACAATGTTGGGAGCCGAGGTGGCGGCGTAGAGGCGGTTCATCGATGCGTTGTACTTCAGCCAGTAAGGCAGATAGGTCGTCAACGTGTTCATCTTGTAGTTGGTGGAACTGCCATTGATGTGAATACCTTTGCCGTCATTGATCCACACGGTGCCGTCACCGTTGGGGTCCGAACTGGCAAAGCATGCGACAGATGCAGCCTTGGTGGCCGTGGTGCCAGTGGCATCAATCGTGTAGTAGTAAGCCTCACCGGCAAAGTTGGCGATGAAACCGTTGGGAGTCCTCTGAATGCTGGTGGGCAGGGCAGTGCTCACGACAGTGGTGTGGGTGGGAGCGCCCTCAGTGAAATCATAGCGGTACAATCTGGCGTTGTAGCTCAGGAAGACAGCATTGTCGTCGATGGCGAACATCTTGCAACCGGTGTAGGAACCAGCTGTCTTGGCATAAGTGTGGATGGGGTCAGCCTGACCGGGCTCACCATAGTAGAGAAAAGCATTGGTAATGATGACAAAGCGGTCACCAACCATGCCCACAGTGTTGACGTTGATCTTCTGGCCAAGCTCAACACTGTCAATAACCCTCTTGGTCGACTCATCGATGACCACATAACCGTAGCCCAGCGTGACATAAGCCAGTCCGTTGGCAAAGGTGATGTCATTGATGGTCTTGCCGGAGTAGTCCTTCAGCTCGCCCGTCTCAATCGTTGGATTGTGAACCCTGACCACGGCGTCCTTGATGTTGCTGATGTTTGTCACCTTGCCATCGGCATCGATGATATCGATGTTAGCGTTGGTATAGGCCACAAAGAGCAAATCCTGGTCGCAATCATAGTAAATTTGGGAAATCTGGCTGTCGGACAGTAGGTTCTGCTTACCCAGGGCAACAGTGGTCGTCGTCGCCTTGTCAAACATGTAGAGGTTCATACTGTTAAGGTAGTAAACCTTGTCACCCGTGTCATAGATGTTCTGGATCTTGGATGCAACATAGTAGTTATGCATCTTCCAGGTGCTGGCTTGTGCACTAGCAGCCGCCAAGACCAGAAGCATGACAAAAATCAAATGCTTTTTTAACATATCTGTAATTTTAATATTATATTCAATACATCTTTAACACACTGAATCTCAGTAGGATGCGCAGACAAATCGCACAAGACCCACCGTATCAAATGGCAAAGGTATAAATAATAACGGAATAATCACCCTTTTATCCTCCCTAAGAGGGGAAAAAGTTTCTTAAAAATTGCAAAATCACAGAAAATGAGAGCAAATGCCCTCCAGATGGCGGCACTTGCTCTCATGATATGTTACTGGTAGCGGATTACTGCTGGGGCGCGGCAGCTGCAGCGGCCTCGACCCACTTCTTGACCTCGTCGACGACGGGGACCTTGTAACCCAGTTTGTACTTCTTGTTGATGTCCAGCAGATCCTGGAACAGTTTGCCCGGCTTCTCCAGGGCACCCAGGGCGGCAACGGTCAGCAGGCCGGCTTTCTGGATGGGGGCTACCCACTCCTCGGGGATGCCCAGGGCGGTAAAGGCCTCGACCTTGTCGCGGACGGGCACCTTCTCGGGACGCATCTGCGGGAAGAGCAGCACGTCCTGGATGTAGCTGTTGCCGGTCATGAGCATCACCAGACGGTCGATACCGATGCCGATGCCGCTCGTCGGCGGCATGCCGTATTGCAGGGCACGCAGGAAGTCCTGGTCAATGACCATCGCCTCGTCATCGCCCTTGTCGGCCAGGCGCATCTGCTCCTTGAAGCGTTCCTCCTGGTCGATGGGATCGTTGAGCTCGCTGTAGGCATTGGCCAGCTCCTTGCCGTTGACCATCAGCTCGAAGCGCTCGGTCAGGCCCGGCTTGGTGCGATGCATCTTGGTCAGCGGTGACATCTCGACGGGATAGTCGATGATGAACGTGGGCTGGATGAACGTTCCCTCACAGAACTCGCCGAAGATCTCGTCAATCAGCTTGCCCTTGCCCATGGTGTCGTCGATCTCGAGCTTCAGTTCCTTGCAGACGGCGCGGATCTCGTCCTCGCTCTTGCCCTCCAGGTCATAGCCGGTCTTTTCCTTGATGGCCTCGAGGATGGGCAGACGGCGGTAAGGCGCCTTGAAGCTGATGACCTGACCGTCAATCTCGGTCTCGGGTTTGCCGTTGACGGCGGTGCAGATGGTCTCCAGCAGCTGCTCGGTAAACGACATCATCCAGTTGTAGTCCTTGTACTGGACGTACAGCTCCATGCAGGTGAACTCGGGATTGTGGTTGCGGTCCATGCCCTCGTTGCGGAAGTTCTTGCCGATCTCATATACACCCTCAAAACCGCCCACGATCAAGCGCTTGAGGTAAAGCTCGGTGGCAATGCGCATGTACATGGGGATATTAAGCGCATTGAAGTGGGTGATGAACGGGCGGGCGGTAGCGCCACCGGCAATGGCCTGCAGCGTCGGGGTCTC
>Ga0247610_10008341_pt1 | contig 10544 bp, 6 predicted proteins | sample 174DNAGHGhighgp2_FD_193483 | JGI IMG/M metagenome (GOLD analysis project Ga0247610, IMG submission 193483) | Sheep rumen microbial communities from Palmerston North, Manawatu-Wanganui, New Zealand - 1742 DNA GHGhigh gp2 | ecosystem: Host-associated > Mammals > Digestive system > Stomach > Rumen ... | reverse complement strand
CGACGCTTACGAATATATGATTGCATTTTTCGCCTCGGACGCGGGCAAGAAGGGCGGTGAATTCTACACGCCGAACAAGGTTTCTGAACTTGTCGCGCGCTTGGTGAAGCCCAAGGAAAACGACCGCATTTACGACGGCACCTGCGGAAGCGGCGGCTTGCTGCTCAAGGCATTTGCGCAAATCAAGAACCGCAAGGCGCGTATTTATGGCCAGGAACAGAACATGCAGACTTGGGCTCTCTGCCGCATGAACATGTTCTTGCACGGAGTTGACGATGCCGTGATTTGGCAGGGTGACACGCTCTCGAACCCGGGCAATATCGAGAACGACCAGCTGATGAAATTCCAGTGCATTGTGGCGAACCCGCCGTTCTCCTTGGACAAATGGGACAGCGGTTTCTTGGGCGATGCGTCCGAGAACGACAAGAAGGCGAAAATGTCCGCGGATCTCGATCCGTATAAGCGCTTTGATTGGGGCGTTCCGCCGACATCCAAGGGTGATTACGCCTTCGTGATGCATTTCCTCCATAGCCTTGACGATGCTACGGGCCGTATGGGCATTGTACTTCCGCATGGCGTGCTGTTCCGTGGTGCAAGCGAAAGCAAGATTCGCCAGACGATTATCGAAAAATTCAACTTCCTGGATGCGGTCATTGGCCTTCCGGCGAACCTGTTCTATGGAACGAGTATTCCTGCGTGCATTCTAGTATTCCGCAAAAGTCGTGGCGCCAGCAATCGCGTGCTGTTCATCGATGCCAGCGGCGACGAGCATTACGAAAAGGGAAAGAATCAGAATGCTCTCCGAGAACAGGATGTTGAAAAAATTGTCGAAACCTACAAGACGTATCTTGAAGATTTGAGTTTTGGCGGTGAAGAAAAGTACAGTTACGTGGCGACCCTCGACGAAATCAAGGAAAACGACTACAACCTGAATATTCCGCGCTACGTGGATACCTTCGAAGAGGAGGCTCCCATTGATGTGGACGCGGTGCAGAAGGATATCGACCGCCTTGAAAAGGAACTCGCCGAAGTCCGTAAGCAGATGACCCGAAAACTGAAGGAGATTAAGCGGGGATAGGAGAAAATGGAAAACGAAATCTCCGTAATACAGAATAAAATTGTTGCTGTGCGTGGTCAACAGGTGATGATTGACCGCGATATAGCAGAATTGTATGGCGTTGAAACTAAACGTTTGAATGAGCAAGTCAAACGTAATATTGAGCGTTTTCCGAAAGAATTCTGTTTCCAGCTGTCAGTTGTAGAACTTCAGGATTTAATGTCGCAAACAACGGCATTGCCTTTCGATAATCGTTCAAGGTCGCAATTTGCGACCTTGAACATTGAAAAAAAACGCGGTTCGAACATTAAATATATGCCCTATGTTTTTACCGAGCAGGGCGTCGCGATGCTTTCTGCGGTGTTGAAAAGTGAAACGGCAGTGAAAGCTAGTGTCCAGATTATGAAAGCCTTTGTTGCCATGCGGAAGTTCTTGTTGGCAAATGCACAGGTTTTTAACCGCCTTGATTCACTTGAAATGCGTCAGGTTGAATCGGACAAGAAAATAAACGAGCTGTTTTGCCGAATGGACAAATATTCAATTGATAATACCCAGGGAATCTTTTTTCAAGGCCAAATTTTCGATGCGTATGCAAAATTTGAAAATTTTATTGCTCAAGCAAAAAAAGAAATTGTGTTGATTGATGGCTATGTTGACTTGTCTGTTCTTGAACGGCTCGTGACGAAAAAAGAAGGAGTCGCGGTAAAGGTTTACACGTCTTCAAAGGCAAAATTGAAAGAGCAGGATGTGAAGAAATTCAACGAGCAGTATCCGCAACTTGATTTGAAATATACAGAAAAGATGCATGACCGTTTTATGATCATTGACGGGAAAATTCTGTACCATATTGGAGCATCGCTGAAGGATTTGGGCAAGAAGTGCTTTGCTTTTGAATTGCTGGATTCTAAGTTTATCGCTGATATTTTGGAGAAGGTGTAAAGAGCATGATGGTTGTGTGCGAAAAAATGGTCATTTGGTAAAAAATATGGGAGTCAAAAATGAACCGTCAAGAAGCTGAGCAAAAGTTAAAGGAAATCTTTGGATTCGCCCATTTTTACGATGCGCAATGGGCGGCGATTGAAAAAATTCTAAATAATGAACGCGTCTTGATGATTCAAAAGACTGGCTTTGGTAAGTCTCTCTGTTACCAGTTCCCGGCAACACAACTTGATGGTCTCACAATTGTCTTTTCCCCATTGATTGCCTTGATGCGTGACCAAGTGAATTCACTCAATGAGAAAGGGATTGTCGCTAAGTGCATCAACTCGAACCAGACTCCCGAAGAAAATGGGCAGATTCTTGAAGATGCGAAGAATGGGAAAATTAAGATTCTGTATATCGCCCCGGAACGCCAAGGCAATATGTCATGGCAAGAAACCGTTCGTGAAATCAAGGTGGCCATGGTCGTTGTTGATGAGGCTCATTGCATTTCGCAATGGGGGCATGATTTTCGCCCAGATTTTCGACGTATTGTTGACCTTGTTAGAATCTTGCCTGAAAATGTCCCTGTGTTGGCTGTGACGGCAACAGCGACGGAGCGTGTCCAGAACGATATCCAGGAGCAAATCGGCAAGAACATTACTGTCTTGCGCGGCAACCTCCTGCGAGAGAATCTTCGTCTGTTTGTTGTTAAAGTCAAATCGGAAAACGAAAAGAAAATCCGCATTGCAGAATACTTGCAGCATTGCGATGGTTCTGGCCTTATTTATACGGGAACTCGCGTCAACACGCAAGTATATGCGGACTGGTTGAAGTTTGTAGGAATAGATGCCGAAATGTACAACGCCTCTTTGGAGGGTGAAGACCGGATTCGGATAGAACAGGGGCTTAAAGAAAACCGCTGGAAGGCTATTGTCGCAACGAATGCTTTGGGTATGGGCATAGACAAGCCGGATATCCGATTCATCATCCATACGCAGATGCCGCAGTCCCCAATTCATTATTACCAAGAAATCGGTCGTGCTGGTCGTGACGGCAAGCCTTCAGACATCATTCTGTTTTACAACGAGAATGTGGATAAAGACGGAGTCCCTTACGACAAAATGTTGCCCCTCAGTTTTATCAACGGAGCAAAACCCAAAACGGCAGATTACGGACGCGTTATAAACGCCTTGAAAAATGCTCCCCTTGGCGAACGGGACGTAATGCGCGAATTGAATATGAAGCAGACTCCCGTAAGGACAATTCTTGCTGACTTGCTCGAACAGAAAATCGCTGTGCGCAATGAAAAAGGTAAATACGAATATCGGTTTGACGCTCCCGAACTTGATACAAAATCTTTTGAGGAGCTTCGTCAATCCAAGATGATCGACTTGGATGCTATGATGGGCTATATTGAAACAACTGGCTCTCGAATGGATTATCTCCGTAGGTATCTCGGCGACACGATAACAGTATCTTCTGAAAATTGTGATAATACCAATCTGACGGACTATATGCCAAAACGCTATTCCGAAGAGACTTGGCTCCAGCTGCGTAATTTCAAGCAGGACTATTTTCCGGAAATAGCAAAGAAGAAATCCTCCAAACTTGAGCCTGGATTTGCGTTGGCCAATTATTCTCTAGAAGATGGTGAAATAGGCCAGATGGTGCATAATTGCAAATACGAAGGTGCGGGAGATTTTCCGGATGATATCGCTCGGCGAATGGCACGAATGATCCAAAAGAAGATGATAGACAACAAGATAGATATGCTGCTTTATGTCCCGCCGACTGAATCGGGTGACCTGGTCAAGAACTTGGCTGTAAAAGTTGGCGAATTGCTGGGCATTCCCGTATGCCATAATCTTAAAAAGATGAGACCGACAACGGCACAGAAGATTCCCCAGAATGCTATTTTGAAAAGAAAAAATGTGGAAGACGCGTTCGACTTCGATTCGCCCGAAATACTCGAAGGGAAAAGCGTTCTTTTGCTAGATGATATCTATGATTCTGGCGCAACAATGAACGAGATTGCAAAAATGTTGAAAGAAAAAGGTGCTGCAACCATAACCCCGGTAGTTATCGCTAAAACCGTTGGAGGCGATTTATGAACAATCTGAACGAATATGCCTACTGGATGGCCCTTGCCCATGCCGCAATCAAGACGGCGGTAAAAAACGATATACTCAGCTGGTGCCATAAGCAAAAAAAGACGGTTGTTGACTTTTTTGGTCTGAACGAATCTGAGTGGAATTCCGAACTCGGTCTTGATATCAAGGATATTGATGCCCTTTCGAGAGCAAAAGAACAGCTACCCAATAACGCCTTTATGGCAGAAAACCTAATCAATCAGGGGTATTCGCTAATTCCTTCCATGTCGCCAGAATTCCCGCAGACACTTAAGAAGAACCTGAAAATGAATGGTTGCCCTGTTTTGCTTTATGCAAAGGGGAATATCGCTCTGTTGAACCAGCCGACAGCAGCCGTTGTCGGTGCCCGCGCAGCCAGTGAAATTTCAATAGACTTCACTCGAAAAATTTCAAAAAAAGTTGCCGAAGAAGGCAAGGTTGTTGTAAGCGGCTTTGCCAAGGGTGTCGATCGCGAAGCATTGGATGCTGCTGTCAAAGCGGAAGGCTCTAGCATAATCGTATTGCCGCAAGGAGTATTGACTTTCTCGACAGGTTTCAAGCAATATTACAAGCAAATCGTAGAAGGCAAAGTGCTGGTGGTAAGTGCGTATGCCCCGAAAATGCCTTGGTCCACCTGGCTTGCGATGGACAGAAATTCCCTGATTTATGGCATGGCCGATGAAATTTATGTCGCAGAATCGAATAATGGTGGCGGCACGTGGTCGGGCGTTATAGAAGGACTGAAACGCGGCAGGAAGATTTTTATCCGCGAGCCCGGTGCAGACGAAAAAAACGCTAACAAGACCCTTATCGAAAAGGGTTGTGTCCCGATAAAGATTCAGGATAATATTGTTGAATTGGCAAAGACCATCCCGCCTTTACAGCATGTTTCTGAAAAGCAAGCGAAGTACAGTGCGAAAAAAAAGAAAAAAGATTCGGAAACGCTAGACTTATTTGGGGGCGGAGATGGAGAATAGCAACAAGCATATTGAAGAATTCCTGGACTACTACCTGAACGTGGAGCAGTCTCCCGATTATGCTGTATTGATTACAGGTTGCTGGGGATCGGGCAAGACATATTTTATTAGACGGTATCTTGGTGGAAATCGAAAAGAAGTTAAAGATTGGTTGACCGATTGCGAGAAATATACGGTTGTATATGTAAGCCTTTTTGGTGCAAAATCTCGCGAAGAGATGGACAAAAGGGTTTTAGAAACATTGCACCCAAAATTGAATTCTAAAGTTGTTAAAGCAATACCTGGTGCCGTTTCGTTAATAGGAAAAATTGTAGGCACGGCTACCGCAAATCCCCTTGTGACAATTGCAGGAAAAAATATTGCCGTTTTTACAGAGAATCTTCTAGAAACTGAAAAAAAAGCTATTAAAAAAGTCGTCATTGTCTTTGATGATGTTGAACGTGCAGATATGCGCCCAGCGGAGTTATTGGGCTATTTGAACGAATATATTGAACACTTACATATTCCATGTATTCTTCTTGCAGATATGGATAAGTGGGAAGAAGCGCAAAATAACCCAGATGACAAAATTACTCTCCATAACCTGTCCAGTACCAAGGAAAAGGTCGTAGGCAAAGAATTTCAGATTCAGACGTCAGTAAAGGATATTGTAAATGCATGGCTAAATCCAGAAAATGGATGTCTTGAAATTAGTGACATAGTAAAGAATGCGTGGTGGGAAAACCGAGATCTTGTATATGAAATGTTTCTAGCCTTTGATGATGCGATAAACAAGTTCTCAAAAATAGAAGTAGACTTGTCCTTGCAGCAATCTGAACAGGATTCGTTTGATAAAGAACAAATGAAAGAATATGTTTTAAAAATGCCGAATAGGAACTATCGAGCATTAAAACAAACGATAAAAGACTTTGACCATTTGTGTTGTCATTTTGCTCCAGATTTAGGAGAGTTAATTCTTTCTCCAAAATCAAGAGAGTTGGGGTATCTTAAGCATTTTCTCCGTTATTTTTTGATAATGAAATATGGCGCAACCATAGGAATTTTGAACATAAATACAATAGGGGAAAATCGTCCGTCTTTGACTGGTGTAAAATTGCAAAATGTCGAATTCCCAGCAAAAAAAGATTCTTTGTCAAACTGGCATTGTTTTGTAAAGGTGTGTTATAGTTTTTACACAGTTGACGAATTCCCTATGCAAGAATGGTTGGTTTTGAATTATTTCGATAGGGGTAAAGTACTTAACGAAATCTTTTCGTCTAGTTGGTTCGCCGGGAGACCTATATATTTGATTGGTTTAATGTGCGAATCGTGGTGGAGTTTATCTGATGAACAAGCAACGGAATGTTATAGTGCCATAAAAGAATCGTTGAATTGTGGCAATGACGAGAGTGAAAAACTTATCAAAGATCCAACTTTATTGATGAAACTTTTTGGGATTCTAAGTTTGGTGGCAAAAGAAACATCTATGGACATTGATGTCAACCAATTAATGAATCGATATTTAGATAATCATTTTGACGCAGTAGAGTTTGGAAAAATTATCAGCGTTGATTCAATAGTGCGAAATTATTCTCTTGAGGAGAATGATAAAGTTTTGTTGGTGGCTTTTAGAAATCGGTTGTTGAATATTTTCAACGAAAGAACGAATAATTTTGCAAAAAGTGAATCACAATTTTTCAAGGATTTAACATCTGAGGAGATGAGCGATTTTAATCGGGCTTGTAATACTATTCAGCACATATCCCATTCTGAAACAGATTTTCAATGGATTATGGCGGATGTAAAAAAATTTGTTGATGATTTCTGTTTACTTGAAAGTTATAAGAAGCATGAAATACTCCAAATAATGGGACATCGTTATTTAAATGTCCCTGATGGATATGATTTAAATAAAGAAAGGGTGTTTCTGGATAAATTGAAAAATGCCTGCTCAAAACGCGTGAATGAAAAACATGAAGTTCCTTTGCCAAGCGTATTTGCCTTGAAACAGATGATAGAAAAGATTGAAGAAATTGAAAATACGAAGAATTTGTTTACGAGTGAGGTTTTTAACAAATGATGTTGCCTAATGGATGGAAAGAAGTGAAATTGGGTGATATCTGCGATAAGATTGGCAGCGGCTCTACTCCGAAAGGTGGAAGAGATGTTTATCTTAATGCAGGTATTCCTATTATTAGAAGTCAGAATGTTTTAAATGGCTTTCTTGATTTAAGTGATGTTGCCTTTATTTCGGATGAACAGCATGCTAAAATGAAAGGTACTTGGGTCTGTCCTGGCGATATTCTGTTGAATATTACAGGAGCTTCCATTGGTCGTTCTTGTGTAGTTCCCGCAAATATAAAAACAGCGAATGTGAATCAGCATGTTTGTATAATCCGATTAAAAGAATGTGCTGATGCATGTTATGTTTGTAATCTTATTTTGTCAAAGGATGTGCAGAAACAAATAGAATTGTTATCTGTTGGCGGGGGAAGGCAAGGACTGAATTTCCAGCAAATAGCTTCTTTTAGCTTTGTATTGCCTCCGTTAGAAGAACAGAAGAAAATGGCAGAGATACTTTCTGTTTGGGACAAGGCCATCGAAAAAACAGAAAAACTGATTGAAGCGAAAGAAACGCAAAAGAAAGCGCTAATTTCTAATTTGACAGATGGTAACACAATTGAAAAATTTAAGCTCGGTAATGTTGTAATTGATAAAAGCAAGTGGAATAAAAAGAATTTCAGCGAAGTCTTTGAATTTTTATCAACGAATACATATTCAAGAGAATATATGTCTTATGATGGAGGAAATGTAAAAAACATCCATTATGGAGATGTTCTTGTTAAGTATGCAGAAGTATTGGATGTTGAAACAACAGATATTCCTTATTTAAAGCCAGATGTTGATACATCAAAGATGGCTTTGCTTCGATCTGGAGATATTGTTATCGCAGATACGGCGGAAGATGAAACTGTTGGTAAAACTGTAGAGGTTGTAAATGTTGGTCAAAATTTGATTGTTTCTGGGCTCCATACGATGTTTTGCAGACCTCAAAAGAATTTGTTTAGCCCTGGATGGCTTGGCTATTATATTAATTCAAATGATTATCATAAACAATTGATTCCTTTAATGGCTGGCATTAAGGTTTCTTCTATAGCAAAAAAAGATATTGTCAATACAACCATTTTGATTCCGTCTCTTTCTGAGCAAAAAATAATTGTTGAGATTCTTTCGGATGCTTCTAAAGAAATCGATCTTCTCAAACGGCAACTTGACAACTACAAAAAGCAGAAACAAGGTTTAATGCAAAAACTCCTCACCGGCCAATGGCGAGTAAAATAAGGAGGAAAAAATGGAACATGAAGAGATTGCCAAAATAAGAGAATATGTAAAAAAACAAAGAGAAGACCATCGTAAATTAAACGAATGGCTTAATTCTGTCTTTGAACCAAATGTAAAAACCATTGTTGGATGGATTAATGAGTTTCGACCGGATTTTCGGGATTGTGAAAAAGAAATGGAAAATTTGATTCTTCGATTGAAGAGTCTTAATAGCTTTTATGAAAAAATTGAATCAATAAATTCGCAAATAGGAACTCAATGTGATTGGTCAAAAAATTATTTAAACCTTTTACATCGGACAATAACACGATATTCCTTTGCATTTCTTGCAGAATACTTTTGTAATGAAAAGAGTATTAGTACTGCAATGAATAATGACGGTTGGCGTAGAGATGTTGTAAATATAATTCTTCAGCTGCGAGATAGAAGTTTAGAAATAAACATTAGAGAAATAGATAATGCATTTGCACATCTGGAAAATTTTACACTTTTTAAACAATTGAATAGTAATTTTATCATTATTGGTGCAAATGGCTCGGGAAAAAGTTCGTTTTCACGAAGAACTCGAGAGGTTCTTGGTGGTAATGTCGTTATAATCGCTTCGCAAAAAATCTTTTCCTTTAGAACTATAGAATCGTTATCTTTGGGTGATAAGTATCGTCAAGAACTTTGGAATTATCAAGTTCAAGATAAATTGTATAAGGGAGAGTCCCATAATAATCAAATGGGGGAAGATTTAATCACTGTTGTTAGGGCACTCTTTGAAGAAAAAAATGAACTTGCTAATAAATTTTACGATGGCGAAACTCCAGAAAGAAAAGAATCTACGCTTGATCGTGTTGTAAATCTTTGGAATGAACTGTTAATACACCGAAAAATGATTGCAAAAAGCGGAAATATTCAGGTTCAAGAAGAGAATGGTCCGTTATATTCTTTTAACTTTTTAAGCGATGGTGAAAAAGCTATTTTCTATTATATAGCCCATATCTTATTGGCTAAAGAAAACAGTTATATCATTGTTGATGAACCTGAAAATCATTTACACTTGGCTTTAGTTACAAAATTATGGGATGCTTTGGAATTAGCTAGACCAGATTGCCAATTTGTTTATCTAACGCACAATCTTGAATTTGCAGCCTCGCGCAATAATGTTAAAAAAATATGGATGAAGAAATTCATAGCCCCTGACAGATGGGAAATGGAATATCTTCCAACAGATAAAGATTTACCCGAAATCTTATATATGGAACTTCTTGGGAGTCGTAAACCAATTTTATTCTGCGAAGGGAAAAAGGATAGCTTAGATTACAAACTATATACAAGATTATTCCCAAATTATACAGTTATTCCTGTCGAAGGTCATCTTCAGGTTGTAAGTTATACAAGGGCTTTCAATAATTCCTATGAAGTTCATTGTAATCGAGCAATTGGAATTATAGACGGAGACTTCCATAAAAAAGAACAAAAAGAAACATGGAAAGAACAATCTATATATTCTTTAGATGTCCAGGAAATTGAAAATGTTCTATGCGATGAAGATGTGTTGAATCGAGCTGTTGAATATTTCCATGCGGATCAAGATGCTCTTGAAAAGGCTAAAGAAAAATTATTTGTAGAATTGCAAAGGCATATAGATTGCCAATGTGCTGAATACACTGTGCAAATGATAAATAACCGTTTCAAAGAAAACATGTTGAAAAATTCTAAAGATTTAGCAACTTTAAAGAATAGCGTAAAAGACTTGGCTGATAAAATGCTTGAAAATGTTGATGCTTTTGTTGAAGAAAGAAAAGCGTGTTTTCAAAAGATTATAGATACAAAAGACTTTGCTGAGGGCGTAAAACGATTCAATAACAAGGGCTTGTTGGCAATTCTTTCAACTGATATTGAAAAAGACTATAAAAATCGTGTGTTTAAAATGTTGGATGAAAAACCTGATTTGTTGGAAATTCTTAGAAGTAAGTATTTTGCAGACATTCCACAGAGTTTATAGTGTTTTGTTGAAAAATAATGTTCAAGGTCGCAATTTGCGACCTTGAAGGGAATGCGGTATGAGTGTAGCGAAGGATTTAAAATCATCAGAAAATTGGAAGTCGCAATTTGCGACCTCCAATCTGGTTGATTCAAAAATCGCCAATA
>Ga0247610_10008334_pt1 | contig 10550 bp, 13 predicted proteins | sample 174DNAGHGhighgp2_FD_193483 | JGI IMG/M metagenome (GOLD analysis project Ga0247610, IMG submission 193483) | Sheep rumen microbial communities from Palmerston North, Manawatu-Wanganui, New Zealand - 1742 DNA GHGhigh gp2 | ecosystem: Host-associated > Mammals > Digestive system > Stomach > Rumen... | reverse complement strand
TTATCATAAATCTGAAAAATGGCTTAATAGAATAATGGAAACTCGTATGAAAAAATATGGCGGTAAATTTTTAGACTCTCCATATTTAAGAGAAAAATATAAAAATACTTGTATGGAAAAATATGGATTTAATACATATCCTCTTTATTCTCATGTTAGTCAAATATCTTATAAACAAATTGAAATAGCTGATTTTATTAGAAATCAGTTTCCTGATTTGACAGTAGAACTTAATAAACGCGGTTTAATGAATGAGCATAAAGGTCTTGAAATTGATATTTGGATTAAAGAATTAAGATTAGGTATTGAATATAATGGAATTTATTGGCATAACAAAAAAGAATATTATGAAGATATAAATGAAAATACTATAAACACTAAAGAAAGATTGAAAGATTTTTATTCTGTTATGAATGATTTTATTTTAATCCAAATATGGGAAGATGATTATATTTTGAATCCAGAACAAATCAAAAATGATTTAATTGCTTTGATTTTTGACTTAAAGGAGAGTATATAAAATGAATAAAAAAATTAATGAAGTTAAAATTGGGGATTATGTATTATCTTTTAATGAAAAAAATAAAAAATACGAATATAAAAAAGTATTAAATTTTTTTGATAATGGTGAAAAAGAACTCATAAAAATTAAAACAAATAATCATAAAATAAAACTTACACCAAATCATAAGATTTTATCTAGCGAAGGATGGGTAGAAGCACGTGATGCAAAAGACATACTTACAAATGATGGATATAAGAATATTATAAACAAAGAAAAAATAAATTCCGAAAATGTTTATGATATAGAAGTTGAAGATAATCATAATTTTTGCGTAAATAATAAAAATAAAGAAAAATCTTTTGCTGTTGTTCATAATTGTGGAGGCCAAACCCCATTCAGTTCTGTAAATTATGGAACAGGTACAACTACCGAACAAAGAATGATAATTAAAAACATTCTTTTAGCTACAAAAAATGGAATGGGAAATCACGAAACACCTATATTCCCTATTCAAGTTTTCAAGGTTAAAGAAGGAATTAATACAAATCCTGGTGATCCAAATTATGATTTGTTTAAACTAGCTTGTGAAGTAACTTCAAAACGAATGTATCCTAATTACTTGAATATTGATGTTCCATATAATCTTCAATATTACAAACCAGGAAAACCTGAAACTGAAATTGCAACTATGGGTTGTCGAACTCGTGTTATCGGTCAATTAGGTACTGATGAAGGTTGTGTGGTTAATCGTGGTAATATAGCTTTCAATACAATTAACTTACCTAGAATTGCTTTCAAGGTTCTAAAGAGTTCTAACGATGTAACAGAACTGTATCATTCATTTATTGAGATGTTTGATTGTGTTATAGATGAAAGTATAAACGAACTTTTAAAACGTGTTAAATTCTTATGTAAGAAAAAGGTTTACAATTTCCCTTTCTTAATGGGACAAAAAATCTACAAAGGTTCTGAAAACCTCGGTTGGGAAGATAGTATTGAACCAGCTTTAAGGAATGGTACATTGTCCGTTGGGTTTGTTGGGCTTGCAGAATGTTTGAAACTGTTGACCGGAAAACATCATGGTGAATCTGAATACGCATTAAAAATAGGACTTCAAATAATTCAACACTTAAGAGATAGAATGGACAATGCAACAAAAGAAACCGGTTGGAACTTCTCATGTTTTGCAACACCTGCTGAAAGTACTGCCGGAAAATTTGTTAAATGTGACCAAAAGGATTTTGGTATTGTTGAAGGTGTAACCGATAGAAAGTATTACACAAACAGTTTTCATGTTCCGGTTTACTATCCGATAACAGCACATGAAAAAATGGAGATTGAAGGTAAATTCCATCCTATTTGCAATGCCGGTGCTATATCGTATGTTGAACTAGACGGTGATCCGTCACAAAATGTTTCTGTTATTGAGAAACTTGTTCAATACAGTAGAAAATGCGGAATAGGTTATTTCAGTTTGAATTTTGAACTTGATACTTGTCCTGTTTGTGGATTTCAAGGATTTATAAACAGTAATGTATGCCCTAATTGTGGTTGGATTGAAGGTACTGATCCTAAATGATTAAGTCAGCTTTAAATTATACTGGGAATAAGTTTGACCTATTAAACAGAATTATTCCCATTTTTCCAAAGGTATCTAAATTTGCAGATATATTTTGTGGAAGTTTAACAGTTGGACTGAAAAGGAAGATTTAGAGTTAATGAGGATACTTGATGAATTGAATCAAAAAGGTAAACTATTTGCTTTATCAAACGTTTTAGAGCATAAAGGACTCGTTAATGAAAATTTCAAACAGTGGTCATATAAATATAATGTAATTTTATTAAATAAGAATTATAATAATTGTTCATACAATTTAAAAAGCAAAAATGATAAAACTCAAGAAGTTTTAATTACAAACTTTAATACAGAAATGGAATGGTAAAATGATTTTTAAAGAACTTTTAAATGAGAATTTTGTAAATTCTACTTTCATAGATGAGTTAACAACATTTATAGAAAGTTGGATAAATAATCCGTTCTGTTTAGAGAAAAAATATAACGATAAGGGATATCCTGTTGAATATAGGATATTCGATCCAAGAACTTTAAAAGAATTGAAATTCCAAATAGACGGAATAATAAAAATTGGTAAGAAGAATAACTACAAAATAAATAAAACTGTAATTGACCCATATTTAACTTTAAACTTTGTAGGTATTAAAAAGTATTATCCAGGGTCAAGTGAATTTACAGTAAAGATAGAGGCTAGTTTATGAAATTTAGAGAACTTTGTGAAGAAAGAAGAAGATTACCAAAAAGTTTTAAACTTTCAAACGGTATCAAAGTTGAATTTACTTCAAAAAGATATTTGCTAGGTAATCTTTCTGATTTCAATTTTAACTTCAAGCATAATTGTGATGTGAGTAATATAACGTTCTACATTCTTACAAAAAGTAATACTGAAATTACAGTTTCTGAGAATGAATTTCAGTATGTAAAACCTTCTGATGTAAAAAGCATTTTTATGGTATATGAAGATGGATATCTCATTTCCGATATTGAAGATGTAGAATTTAGATATACCAAAACAGATACACCTATTGATTGGGATGTTATACAGAATGTATCTAAAATCCATGATGATGTAGAACTTTATTTTAAAGTGAGATAAAATGAAATTTAGTGAGTTTGTAAACGAATCAAAAGATGATAAATTGCTTGTTAATTTGAGATTATGGTATAATAAGTATTCTAAACTCATATCAGGATTTAGCAAGCAATTAAAATCTTAAGCTATGTTGTAAATTTGTATCAATACATCTTTACAACAAAGCCAATCCAAACAATATGTTTGGATTTTTTTATTTGTCACTTTAAAAAAAATCAATAAATTTTCTATTATATAATAAAAACATATTGATGTCGGTGTGTTTGAAAATTTTTTTAAAAAAAATTAAAAAATGTGTTGACAAACGATAAAAAGTATGATATAATGTAAATGCGAAAACAAAAAATTAAAAATGAAAATTGAGAGGATTGAAAAATGGAAAAATTATATCCAGTGTCACGAGATTACATCGTATTTAATCTTCAGGTTTTATGGGACGAAACTTCAGTTTACGGTATAAACCCTAATCCTTTTTTAAACGAGGAAATCACAAACATCCTCGATAATATCAGAAAATACAAAGGCAGATTGCCCGGTAAAATGTATGCAAGAGCAAAAGAACTTGCAACAGGCAGAGAAGTTGAACGTGACAGCAAATACTATGATTGGAGATTTAACTAATGATTGAAATGATAATTACTGTAGAAGAACATCTCAACTGTGATGGAATTAGGGTTGCAATAATTAAATATGCAAAATGGGTTGATGATAACGGAATTCTTTACGAAAAAGATTATTGGTATGGTGGAAATGCAAGTTATGAAAAACGTAACGCTGACGAAAAATGTCCTTATATCGGTGATATTATTAAAGAATTAGTTAATGAGCATGAACCTGACGTTATAAAGGTTGAACCAGGTAAAAATGTTTTTAGAGGTAATAGAGTAGATAACGAAACGGTTCTTGATTTTTGTAAAAACCATTTAGAAGGATTAAACGTTAATGTAACTTTAAATTATGAAGATCTCGAAAAACTTTTAAATAAAATGGAAAATGTTAAAACTTTAATAACTGAATTGAAAAACGTTGCTGAATAAGAGGAATTGAAAAATGGAAGATAATGTTCAAATGTTTGCACTTTTTTCTGATGGCGGTAATTGCTATTCAAGATATGACGATGCTAGATGGTATTGGACTGCTAGTGAATATGACGAGGATGAAAAATCCTTTAAGAAAAGAGTTCGTGCCCAAGCAAAACACAAGGCCGAATCCAACTATCACGAGTATCTTGCAAATTCCATGAAATGCAAGTTCTTCAAATCAATCGACAAATTCAAAAAGGAATGTGAAAAGGTTGGGATACATCCTAATCTGAGCGAATACGAATAATCTTGCTTGTTGAAAAAATTTGGAAGAACTCGAAAGGGTTCTTCTATATAGGTAAAATCTGAGCATGTTGAATACTTTGATAGAGGAATTTAACCATGTATTATTACATTAAAACAACTTTTGACTTTGATACTTTTGAGTGGGAAGAACTTGATTTGAAATTAGGTTGTTTCTATGAAAATGACAAAGAATATTTTGACTATATCAAAGAGTCTACCGAACGTTGGGTTAGTGATATGAACAGCAACTTCAAAGTCGTTACTCATGAAGATATTAAGAAACACGTTTGGGAACTTGTTCATAGGTATGAGGACGAAAATGAAAACGATTGATATTTGATTGAAAAATGTATATAATATAATTGTTAATTGATTTTTTTGAAAAGGAATTGTAAAATGGAATTAAATGCGAAAATTGAAAAACTTGGTAAGTTAAAAGAAAAGATTGATACTCTTAATGCTCAATATGCTGAATTAAAAGATGAAATAATGAAAGATATGGAATCCTTGAGTAAAAAGAAAGAAGAATCCAAAAATTTCAGTGTTACCATAAAGTATGCGAATTACACAACTTATAATAATAACATTATAGAAGTGCTCAAGAAAAAGGCACCTGTTGCAATTACGGAAACTTATGACACTAAAATTTTGAAAGAATTGATTGCTAATAAAATTTTAAAGGATTCGGATATTTCTAAATACAGAACAATATCCGAGAGGAAATCTTTCACACTAACACCAAAAAAGTAATATGCAAATAACTTTATTTAAGTCAAAACCGACAAAAGGGAAATATCCAATTTCCCCATACGGTGATTTGACGTATGAGTTTGAAGTTATTAACTGTAATACTTTAGACTCTATGTTCAGAGTAATGGTCAATAACTTTATTCTTAATGTCACAATAAACAAACCTGTTCACACATTCAGAAGAAAAAGTTATCTTAAAGAGTATTATCCCAAAACTTTTGATTATCTTATAATTGATATTGACGAAGTTAAAACAAGAGACTCTGTTTCCAAAATACTCAAATACTTTAAAAAGTATAAATGTATCATAGGTGAATCCAGATCATACAACGGTGTTGACAACTTCAATCTTAAAGGAATACTTTGTATAGAACCTTTGGATATAGCAAACCTAAAAATTTGTGTGGAACAGTTAAAAAGTGATTTAGAACAATATGGCAAATTTGATGTTGCTGTTGCTCGACAACCGTCTTTAAATGCACCTATTTTAAAGTATTCAGTTTTGCTTGAAAACGAAAAAGGTATTCCGTATAAATTCATTTACAAACCTTCATATAGTTCAAAATCTTTAGACAATATTCTTAATGGTGATTTTCAAATTCCTGAAAAACTTGATTTAGAAAACGTCAAGAGTATTGACGAACTTTGTTTAAAAGTTTTTATTCAAATGGGATTTACTTGTATAAAGCAAAATGATAAATGCTTAATGTTCAGTCATCCAACTGAAAAGAAAACACCCGGAGGATATTTTTGGTTCAAAGATTCGCCGTTTATAATGCACCATTATAACGTCAATAAAAGTATCAATATCTTTTATAAAGTTAAAGATATGCCAGAAGCTAAAGAATTTTTGAACAAAAAAATTGACTACTTAAATGTGTTTGAAACAAACAAATTAAATTATTTTGTTTATAATATAAACACAAAAACAATATCAATGGATCCTCAATTAAACTCTTTAATAACAAAATTCCTTAATAACCGCGATGGATTGTTTGCTATTAAGAGCCCTATGGGAACAGGTAAATCAGTTATCATTTCTGAAATAATCAAGAATGCTTTAGAACTTGATTTGAGAATACTTATTTGTACTAATCGTATATCGGTTGCTAACGATTTTAAGAACAAGTATAATCTCAAAATTTATAATGCAGATAAGTATAAGCTTAATGACTCTATAATTGTGCAATATGACAGTTTATGGCATTATAATGTAAACAGTTTTGATTTAGTTATCTTTGATGAGTTTATCTCATTATTACTGCATAGTAGAAACTCACTTAATAACATAAGCATCAATATTGCAAAATTCTTTGCTTGTTTCAATAAGAAACTTGTTATTGCGGATGCTTTTCTAACAGGTTATGAGAATATCTTTTTCAGTTTTAAAAGAGATAACTTGTTCTTTATTAACAATGAGTATCGTGATAGCGTTGATCTATATCAATATAATGATTATAATTGTTTCATTCAAAGCGTGTTAATACATGCGAAAAAACACAAACTAACGATATCTTGTACGTCATTAAATACAATTCATGCACTTAAATTGTTGTTAGAAAGTTATAATATAAGAACGATAACATTAACTGCCGAAACACCACAATGTACAAAAGAACTCATATATAAGTTATTCAAAGAATCCGATAACGACAAGTATGATGTTCTCATTTATTCTCCAACTTTAACTGTAGGTGTTTCTAATCTGAATGAGGTCGATTATCATTTCCATTATGACAGTTCTAGTGCGTGTGATGTTATCAGTTCACTTCAAATGATTAAACGTACAAGAAAGGCAAAAGAAATACATCTTTATATAAAGAATAAAATAAATTATCTTAAAACCACATATAAGGAAATTAGGGACGAATATACAGAAAATCTTTGTACTGAGTCTGAATATAATTATTTCTTTGATTTTACAGATTATGGTGAAATGAGATTATCTAAATTAGGTGAACGAGCAATTTACATAGACCTTTTCAAAAATATAATTGAGTATAACCATAAAAATGCGTTTGAGTACTTTTTGGATTATCAATTTGATAAAAAATGTGTTATAATAGAAAAAATGTTTACAACAAACATATTATTGCCGTATATCAAAAAGGTAAAATCAGATAATAAAGAATATATGGAAAATGCTTTAGAAGAATACCTAATGTTATCAGAATATGACAGAAAAACAATTCTTGATTTGAAGAAACAAAATTTGTTTGATGTTTTTGAGGAAATAGAAAATTCTCTAATTGAAGATTGTCCTATTGAAGTGAAAACTGAGATACTCAAAAAACAATTATACTCAAATTTCATTCAGAAAATGAAGAATTACAAATTGCTCATTTCCTCTAAAGAAGATATAAAAAGTTATATTTCAGAATGTTTGATTAAAAACCATTCAGAAGTAAAATTTTGGAATGAAGTTTTGAAGTTTAAGGATTCTTTAAAATCAGAATATTTACCTAATGAACTTACACCTAAAATGAAAAACATTTTAAGTGAATGCGGATATACTATGAATAAAGATGTGATAAACAAATTCACTGTTAATACTGATATTGAAAATTATAAGGATTGGATAAAATGATTGAGTGCCTAAAAATAAATGAAAGTTATTCCTTGCTTAAAGGTGATTTGAATACTTTAAGAAACATAATGAATTATCTTAAAGTAGAAAAACCAGGTGCTTATTTTAATAGAAGAATACAATTAGGTTTGGAAGACCGTTATACATATTTTACAAAGTTTGTCAATTCTAAAGATATGCTTATATATAACGGTCATAAAGCAATACTTAATGGATTTGGAATTAATGCTGATAATGAACGTTCCGAATATTCTGAATCCGAAATCGAGGATTTTTTAAATAATTTAAAGTTTCCTTTTGAACCGTATGACTATCAATTAAGGAATATAAGATTAGCTTTATCGAATAACAAAATGCTTTTTAAGTCGTGTACTGGTTCAGGTAAATCATTAACGATTTCCACAATACTTGAATTTTATAGGCGTAAAGGTTTAAAAGGTGTATTGATAGTTCCTAATATAAATTTACTCACTCAGTTTAAATCAGATATTGAATCTTATGGTTTTGAAGAACTCAATAATCAAATACAATTATTCGGTAATGGTAATCATTCTGATTTTAAAACTTGTTTAACAATAACAACGTGGCAATCTTTACAAAAGGAAATTCCTAATCTTGAAAAATTGGCATTTGACTTTATCATCGTAGATGAAGCACACAAATCTAGTGCTGAAATACTTAAGGATATAATACTCAAGTCAATCAAGACAAAAATAAAAATGGGATTTACTGGTACGTTACCTGAAGATCAAGTAGCCAAATTAACGTTAATTGGTTTGTTTGGTAAACCTGAAACGATTATAACTTCAAGAGAACTTATTGATAGGGGATTAGCAACACCTGTAAAAATTCATGCTTTATACTTAGATTATTCATATCAAGATAAATCTTTATTTTTTGATATACCTAAAGATGCTTATTTGAAACAATTATCTTTTATTAAAGAACATGAAGCTCGCCAAAGAATTATTATAAATATTGCCATGAAAATGCGAAATGATAATAAGAACACACTTATATTATTCCAACATACAGAACATGGTAAAGATATTTTCACAAGAATAATACATGAAATACAACCTAATCTTAAAATTGAAGAATCCATGATAACAGGTAAAAATTGTATGGATTTTCAAAAAGAAAATAAAGTATACTTTATGAATGGTGAACAAAGTGGTAAAATCAGAGAAGAACAAAGAAATCTTATGGAATTAGACAATGGTATTATTCTTATAGCTAACTACTCGGTTTGTTCGACCGGAATAAATATAAAGAATTTACACAATTTGATATTTGCTTCACCGTTAAAAGCATTTACAACAATATCTCAATCATTAGGACGTTTAATGCGTAAACATAAAAACAAAAAGGAATCTGTGATTGTGGACATTGTTGATAATTTTGGTTATAGAAAACCTTCAGGAATATTTGTTAATCAGTACAAACACCGTTTATCAAGTTCATATATTCCTGAAGAATTTGAAATTATAGAAACTCATTTAAAGGTATAGAATGATAAAAGGAAAAACTGTAGTTTACACATCAGGTACTTTTGATTTACTGCATATAAATCACTTAAAGATGATAGAATACGCAAGACAATTAGGAGATATTCTTATTGTTGGTGTAAATACTGATGAACTTGTTATGAGTTACAAATCAGAACCTATAATACCATTTGAACAAAGAATTGCTCTAATGAAAGCAATTAAAGGACCTGATATTGTAATACCTCAGAAAACTTTAGATCACACCGACAAAGTAAAGAAACTTTGCTTTGATGTTTTTGTTGTCGGTGATGATTGGTATGGCAAATATGACTATCTTAAAGATTTGGATGTTGATGTTGTTTATTTTCCTTATGGAGATAAAGTATCAACTACATTCTTAAAGAAAAAGATATATGAGAATTATGCCAAACTAGAAAAAATTGTGGATGAACACTTAAAGGATGCTTGATGATTGAATATTTAGAAAGTCTAGTTTTGACTCGTCAAATTAGAAAAGCACTTGAAGAAGTACATAATGATAAACTTCTTCCTGTTTTTATACCTAGTTATAAAAATAGAAGTTTTACAACAATTCCAGAACTCTATAAAATCCCAGGAATTGTCTACCTTTTTATCTATGAAGATGATAGAGATAATTATCCTAATGAGTTTCCTGATAATGTTAATCTACACTTAATTAAGAAAGAAAATTTTGAAAGAATGAATTTACCTTGGCATACCATAGCAGGTAAAAGAGAATATATGCTAGAATATGCCAAAAATAATGACTTTCATAAAGTTATAGTTATTGATGATGATATAAATTTTGAAGCATATATAAGTTCAAAAGAAAATAAGTATGAAAAAGCTGATATTTGGGATTGCTTCAAACTCATTACTCGATTATCAGAACCTTACGGATATGGTATAAGTTCTATATCTGATGAAAAAGAATTTGTACTGAAATATAAATGGAAAAACATAATTAAATTTAAAAAATCGACTGTTGGCGCTATTATTCTCAATATTGATAATCTCAAAAAGAAGAATATTCATTACCAAACAGATTGTAATGGTTTAATTCAAGAAGATATGGGAATAATAATAGATTCCAATATCAATAATTTAAAAACTTTATTTTTTGAATTTATTTGTTTTGTATGTAATGAAAGATGTGCTGGTAATCATAGTATAGCATCTTCAAAAGATATAATAAATATT
>Ga0247610_10008333_pt1 | contig 10551 bp, 6 predicted proteins | sample 174DNAGHGhighgp2_FD_193483 | JGI IMG/M metagenome (GOLD analysis project Ga0247610, IMG submission 193483) | Sheep rumen microbial communities from Palmerston North, Manawatu-Wanganui, New Zealand - 1742 DNA GHGhigh gp2 | ecosystem: Host-associated > Mammals > Digestive system > Stomach > Rumen ... | reverse complement strand
TAACTTGTATCTCATGATAAAGTCCACCTTTGATTTTAGCATTCTTTTCATCTCTAAGAATTTGAAGGATATGATTATCTAGTATTTCTGTGAAAAGATCTTCAATCTTACAACCGAGGAAGTCTGAGATTTTTTTCAATACATTTGTTGCAATCTTTTCACCCTTAGATATCTTTGCGATAGTTCTTGATGAAATACCAAGATTCGTAGATAGGTCTGACTTGTTAAGACCGATTGCATGTAGTCTTGTTTCTAGTGGTTTGTATGAATACATAAAAGGTCTCCTTGCTTAATTCTTTACTTATTGTACTACAAAGCAACCAAAAAGTAAAGATTTGCACATAAAGAAGTAAAGATTGAAACTAAAAATCTTTACTTTTATAAATTATATAAACAAAGAAATAAAGATTTGTTGAATAAAAAGTAAAGAAATATAGGGTGAGGGGAGAATAAATCTCTTAAAGCAAATTATCTGAAATCGGCCAGGTGTTTCGTGTGCATTTTCAGGAAATCAAGAGGGAAAAGACCAAAATCAAGAGGCCATCACTATCTATTATTAAAAATCTATCATGTACTATATTTGTTCTTTTTACAATTAAATTATGATTAATTTGGAATTTATTAATATCTTGTTTAGTAATACTAGCTGAAGTATTTAATTATATACAATAATGTGATATAATATTTGTACGATGAGTTAACGATTTGTATAAATAAATATTTAAAATGTGATTTTTCTTAATAAATTACGTGATTATTTTCAATTATATTAGGAGGAATAATATGAAGATTTTTAAATTTTTAATGATTATTGCAAACTTATTTGTTATTTCTTTAACAGTTGGAGCGTCAATATCTAATTCTATATCTAATGTAGAGTCTAATATATACGCTGCAAAGTCTGCTTCATATCCGGTAAATAAATATACATATACATATGCTCCTGATAGTAGACCAATCGATATGCCTCATTTTACAGGTGATATTTATTTTTCACAGTCTTATTTTGAGCATTCTTCATACGAATATGATCAGCATCTAGCGACAACATCTTTTTGTTTGGCTATATCTTCATATCCAGATTATGGTGATAAGACTCCTGAATGGTATTATAATCAATCTAAATTTCTTCAAAATACATTAGAAGTAATTGGATTTAATTCATTTGCCACAAATAATGATTATAGAGAAACAGCTAGATTTGATTCAATTGGCTTAGGTGCTGCTAAAAAGGAATTTCCTGATTATACAGTAATTGCAGTAGCGCCAAGATCTGGTGGTTATTATAGCGAATGGGCTAATAATGTACATTTAGGTGATGGAAGTAAATCAGATTATATGCATGAAGGCTGGTATAATGCTGCAAACAAACTAATTAGATTTGTATCAGATTATGTTGAAAAAAATAATGTTACTGGTCGTGTTAAATTATGGATGACTGGATTTTCACGTGGTGGTGCAACATCAAATATTGCTGCAGGATTATTAGATTCTAGATTAAATAAAGGAGAAAATATTTTTAAGAATGCATCTTTAGCAAAAGAAGATGTTTATACTTATACTTTTGAAGCACCTCAGGGAGCAAATGTAAATTCAAAAACTATCGCAAAACCTAAGGATGCATTATATAATAATATTTTTAATATTGTTAACCCTAATGATTTAGTACCTAAGCTTGCAATGTCTGAATATGGATTCACAAGATTTGGTATTGATAAATTTATTACTACAAAATTTTATGATCCTGATAATTTTAAAGAAAATAGACGTTCTTATAAAGCACTATACGATATTATAAATCAAACAGATGAGGTTAAATATAGTGCGGACAATTTTGGAATGTATGGTCTTAAGGTTGAAGATTTTCTTAAGATGATAACAGTTGTCCCTGCAATAGTAGATATTTTTGAAGGTGATTTCGGAAATATAAAAGATGGCACTAAGGTTAATTATGATGCAAACATTACAACAACATTATTTTTAGAAGAATTAACATCTAATCTAGGTTCTAGAAAGGATTATGTTAAAAAGTATCAAACACCTCTTGAGGATTTAATGTTTATGCTTATGGATGAAAAGGCAAGTCCAATGCCATCAACTCCAAGTTTAATTGTAAAATTATTATTCTTATCAAGTTTATCTGATTCATTAATTGGTAATATTGATGGAGTTAAGGAATATGCAAAAATTGCTGCAGGTACCCATGCTAATGTAATTTCTAGAAACATAAGTGCCTTAATAGGTCCATTAACAGAAACTTATTGGGAAAGACCAAATGAACTTATTTCTATCGCATTACATTTAAATGATATTTTCCAAAATCATTATGGTGATGTAACATTTGCTCATTTACAGGTTCAGGATAGTTATTATATTGATTCATATAATTCTTCACATTCAAATAAAATTGGAAATGTTTCATTACGTGATAATGCTGACTTTGGTAGAATGAGTTTCTTTGGCTTTAACGATTTAGGATTAAGACTTGATAGTAAAAAGGGTAGACGTGTCGTTAATGTTGAAGGACATGTTCTTGGTAAGAGTGATATTGAAGATTGTGAAAATAAATATGCAGTAGGATATTATAGTTATGTAACAGAAGAAAAGATGGAATTATTTATGCCTGTTGGTGCTAAATATAATATTTCTATGAAATCATATTCAAAAAAGCCACGTCATCGTTGTGAATATTGGGCTTACTATCAATTCATTTCATTAGATAATCGTGGTGTTACAAAGGTTCAATTAGATCATAAAAAAGATACAGCTTATTTTAATTCTGATCGTTTTAAACGTGATGTTACAATAAGACTTTAAAGGGGTGAGTGAAATTATGAAAAAATTTCCATTAATATTTTTATCACTTACTTTTGCTATAGTTTTAGCATCATGTAAAACAAATACATCAATTGATCAAGAAAAAGTTGATCAGTTAAAAGAACTTCTAAGTAAACAAGATTTATCTGATTTTACTTCAAAAAGCTTTGCTTGTATGTTTACTCAAGAATATGATGTTTTAGATGTATATAATGATAGTGATGATGAAGAAGAAAAAAAATCATCATATTATAACTATACAAGTCTAGGTTTTTTAGATTCATATTATGTACTTTCAGATGAACAATATGCTGAATTGAAAGATGAAAATGGAGATATTAATATCTTTGATGCAATTGCGATAGGAGAAGGCGGATATCGTATTACCCAGTCAGCAAAAACTGCAACATTTTCTCGTGATTTCGGAGGAAAATCTTTGACTAATAATCTTGATATAAGCCAACAAATGACACTTAAAACAACAAATGAAGATGTTATTGTTTATAATATTTTAGATGTTAGTAATAATCAAACATTTGATTATGAATCTAGACAATCATTTAACGGCTCTATTAATAAAGAATTATTGTTTGAATCAGTTTCAACTAGATCATTTCGTGAAATATTTTCACAAGTAAATTTATTTGATTCACCAGGAAATGCTTTATATATAGATAAATTATATTTTTCGATTTGTAAAGATTTAATGGTAAAAAATGACGAAGAAATTAATGATTTTATTAATGAAAATCAAATATCTATAGAAGAAGTTGATGATAATCTTGAACTAAGCTTTGTATATAAAGAAAACAATTTAGAAGATGAATATATTGATAACATTTTCCCAGGAACAATAAAAGGTGTACTAACATATAATAAAACTACTGGTTCATTTGATGAATTTAGTTATGAAATTAAATATATTGATGAAAAATATGATGAAGAAAGTGGTAGCCTTAAAACTGCTAATATGATATTTAATTGTAGTGGTAAAACATCCCGTGATAAAATGGGAGATATGTGGACACCAGATGATTCAACAAAATATGATGATGTAATAGAGTTTTTAGAAAATGTTAGTGAAGAGGTTGTACCACCTAGCATTTAATATAAAAAATTAGTATTCTTAAAAAGAATTGTCTAAAAATTAAGACAATTCTTTTTCTATTAATGGTAAAAACAAGACTTTTTGGGCTTTTATGTTTACATTTGTTATCAAAATGTCAATTTTATAGGATACTATTATTGTAATGATATTAAATGATGCACTTAATTATGTTATAATTAAAATATAAGTTTTTAATAATTAGTTTGGGGATTTTTATTGATTTCTTGTCTTTGTAAAACTATTTTTATGGGGTATTTTATGATTCAACAACAAAAAGAACGATCTAATATTCAAGATATGGTTAAAGGCTTTTTAATCATAGCGGTTATTATATTCCATTCTATGCTTTATGGAAATGATAAAGTTTATCAAAATTTTAATATTGTATTTTGTATTTTTCCATGCTTGATGGGAGTATTTTTCTTTTATAGTGGTTATAATTATACACCAGGAAAAAGAACCCCTTTAGATAGCATTAAAAGAAGAACTAAGCAATTATTGATTCCACTTGTAATAATGTTTTTTGTTGGAATTATTCTAGTAGGTGGACTTCAATTAATAACAGGAAATGTCCAAATGATAGGTATTTGGCATTCGATAAAATATTTCTTGTTATCTGATGGTGGAGTTATGATGTGGAATGCTGATATATCTAAAGCTTGCTTTGATTTATCACTTTCATTAGGATTATTATGGTATTTATATGCTTTATACATAATTTCAGTAATTTTTTATTTAATAGTTGATTTTACAATTAGTAAATTAAAGAATTTGCTTATTATAACAATACCATTACTTATAGTTTCATTTTTAATTGGTCAGTTTATTGGCTATTGGTTACCATATACAATTCAATCCTATCCATTAATATTAGCAATAATGCTTACAGGTGCATATATTAAAAAAATTAATCTACTAAATATACCACTAGATAATAATAAGAATATAAGTATAACTATTATATTAATGATTTTATTTGAAGGTATAATTGTTGGATTAAGTTTATTATGTTATTACTGTTTTGGCGCAACAACAGTAGGTGCGCTTCCTGGTGGTTCGTTAAATAGTACAATAAAAGGTTTTGATGTATTTGTTGCTTTCATAATGTCTATTTTAGGTACATTTGTTATTCATATGCTAATGAGATTCTTAAGTAAAATAAAGGTATTTTCACTATTCTTTGGCATATTTGGTAAATATGTTGCAATTGTTTATCTTACACATCCAATTCTTATTTCTTATGTGCATACTTTAATATTTGGTAGAAATTATAATACATTAGGATGGTCTCAACCATATATCTATACAATAATTCTTATCATTATATATTTAATTGTATTTGTTACAACAGAAATGATAAAAAAGAAAAATAAAAATGAAACCGAGGTAATTATAAATGAGGAATGATATTTATAATTATGTATTTGAAGATATTTATAATATAGAAGAAGATAAAGATAAGATCGCATTTTCTTTTAAAGGAGAAAAATATACATATAATGAAGTAAGATTAGCTGTTAATTATTTTTCTAATTTATTAATTGAAAAAGGAATAAAAAAAGGAGATCATGTAACTTTATTATCACTAAATACTTATAATTGGATTATTGCATTCTTTTCAATTATAAGAATAGGTGCTGTTGCAGTACTTCAAAATTATATTTTAAGACATGAAGGACTTGTTAATGCTATTAAGAATTCTGATTCATCTTATATAATTTATGGGAAATATGTTTCATTAGTTAAGGATGAGAATGAATTTGATAGATTATTAATTGATACAAATATATCTAAAGATAAGACTATTTCTATTAAAAATATAAAATTTAAAGAATTATTAAATAATTATGTAGAAAAGCCATTACCTAAATATGATAGAGAGACTGAAAGTAAAAGAACATCATATATTATTTTTACAACTGGCACAACAAGTGAGCCTAAGGCTGTAATGTTATCACAATATAGTGTTTTAAATATTATTTATCATAATTTATATAAATTGGATCCTGTATGCTCAGATAAATTTATGTGCTTACTTCCAATGTTTCATTGCTTCGGATTATTAGTTGTACTTGCATTTGCTGCATATAAAAGAACAGTTTATATAAATGAGATGGCAGAGCCTGTAAAAGTTTATAAAGAATTTATGAAAGAAAAATGTGGTGAATCAGCAAGTGTCTCATTTGTATATGATAGAATTGCAAGAGTACCTTCATTTTTCTTGCATAAGAAATTTGCAAAGCATTGTATTGTTGGTGGTGGATTTACATCAGATAAAGGATTTAATTTTCTTGAAAAGAAATACGGTAAGGGAAAGTTTTTAAATGGTTATGGTCAAACTGAATGTTCTCCATTAATTTCCTTAGTTTATCCTGATACACCAAAAGAAAAGCAAAGAACAACAGTAGGTAAAATAATGGATGACATTGATGTTATAATCCAAGATAGTGTTACAAAAGAAGATATTACTAATACTAAAAAGCCAGGCGAGATATTAGTAAAAGGTTATGTAACATGTAATGGATATTATAAATTACCTAAGGATAAGCAACCAATTGATGAAAATGGTTATTTGCATACAGGAGATATGGGATATTTTGATGAAGATGGATATCTTGTATTAACTGGAAGAATAAAAGATATTATTATAAGAAAAGGTGAGAATATATCACCTAAAGAAATAGAAAAAGCATTTGAAAAATTTAAAGAATTTAACTCTGTAAGAGCGCTTGGATTCCCTTCTTATAATGATGGAGAATTAATTATTGCCGCAGTTGAATTGCCTAAAAAAAGTTTTATATTCCATGAGGAGCATTATTTAAATGAGCTTCATAAAAACCTACCATCAATAAAAGTTCCATCACATATTATTTATATGCCTAAATTCCCACTTACCGCAAATGGAAAGCTAGATGAAATAAAATTGAGAGAAATTTGTATGGAAAAACTTGAGGCTTATGTTGATCGTAAGCTAGCAAGACAAGTTAGAAAAATTCAAAAACAATTGGGGAAAGGATAATATTTATGGCTAATAAAGTATTAGAAATTAAGAATTTAAAAAAATATTATGGAACAGGTGAATCTCAAGTAAAAGCTTTAGATGGAGTTTCATTTGATGTATATGATGGAGAATTATTAGTTTTAGTTGGTAATTCAGGATGTGGTAAATCAACACTTTTAAATATTATCGCTGGAATGGATAGCCCAACTGATGGAGAAGTAATCCTTAATGGTGAAGATATATCAAAATATAATGATAAAAAATTAACCCAATTTAGAAAAGATAAAATTGGCTTTATATTTCAATTTTATAATTTATTACCAGATTTAACTGCGTTAGAAAATGTAAAATTATCAATTCATGGAAAAGATGAAAAAGATTTAGCTAAAAAGACTTTAGAACTAGTAGGACTTGGTGGAGATAAAATGAATCATTATCCATCACAAATGTCAGGTGGTGAACAGCAAAGAGTATCTATCGCAAGAGCGCTTGTTAAAAAAGCTAAGTTTATCCTATGTGATGAACCAACTGGTGCCTTAGATGATAAAACCGGAAGAAAAATATTAGTATTACTTCAAGATCTTGTAAGAAAACAGGGACAAACAATGATTATTGTTACACATACAACTCCTATTGCACAAATGGCTAATAGAGTAATATCACTTCGTGATGGTAAAATAGAAAAAATAGAAACTAATGAACATCCTATAGATGCATTAGATATAGTGTGGTAATAATATGAGACTTGCAAAGACATTAGTTATACCATATCTTAAAAGATTTTGGTTAATGCTTATTAGTGTAATATTAGTTGGTGCATTCGGTTGTGGTATTTTAATTGGTTTAAGAGATGCTTATTTAACATTAGATAGTGAAGTAAATAATTTCTTAAATAATTATTGCTACCCAGATTTTACAGTAGGTCTTACAACTGATCTTGATTATGATTTAAAGGATAGTTTTACAAAAGATAAATATGATGAATATCATATTGAAGAAATCATATTTAGAAAAACAATTAATACATCTTTTAAAAATGAAAATGGAAATGATTTTAACGGAAGAATCTTTTCATATGAAGATGATGAATTCTTAAAGTTTTATCAATATGAAGTAAATAATGAAATATCAGGTGGTTTAAAGTTAGAATATAATTTTGCAAAATCTAATAATTTTAAAATCGGTGATATAATGACAATTAAAATGCCAAATGGAGAATATGCATCATATGGTATATCTGAAATTGTTTGTAGTCCTGAAACAAGTGTTGTATCTCAAGATTCTTATTCATTATCATCTGCTCGTGATTTTGCATATATTTATCTTCCAAGAGAAGAAATAAATAAATATACAACTAAGCCAGTATTTAATGAAATATTAGTGAAATTTGAAGCTGGAAAAAGAATGACTAATGATGAAATATTAGAAGAATTTGCTAATAACGATATCAATGTAAAACCATTTATTGCATTTGCATATGATTATGATTCATCAAATGTTATAAAACAATATAATACTTCCTTAAGGGCAATTAATTATATTTCTATTGGTGCTCCTTTATTGTTTTTTGTAATAGTTTTAATTGTTACAGCCTTATTCTTATCACAAATCATAAGACAATGTAGAAAAGATATAGGAATATTAAGAGCATTAGGTGAGAAAAAATCTAGTATTACTAATATATTCTTGGTATTAACATTAGTAGTATCAATAATATCTTTTATATTAGGTTTAGGACTTGGTTCAATTATTACATTTATTGCAAATAAAGCCTATGGTGATGCATTAAGATTATATCCATTACCATTTAGATTAAATCCAATAGTAATTATAGTTTCATTTGTTGCTCTTGTTGGAATTAGTGAATTAACTGCATTTATAACATGTATTAGCATTTCAAAGATAAAGCCAGTAGAGGTTATGAAGGCATTACCTCCTTCTAATAATAAAACACCTTATTTAACACGTACTCTATTTAAAAAGGCTCCTATATCATTTAAAGTTACATTATCTCAAAATTTACGTAATTTAAAAAGATATATAATTTCAGGTATATGTATTTTAGCTAGTGGTATTATGATACTTGTATCATTAACATTAGGTGAATCTAAAAAAGCTATTTTAAGCCAATTATTTGATACTAGAATGAATTATAATATTCAGATTTATTTAAATAATATGCCCCTTGATGAAGAAGAATTTATAAATGAAACCTTCAAAGATTCAAATGGTAATCTTGATAGTAATATCATAGATATTACTTTAATAAAATATTCCGCTTTTAAATTCGAAAAAGATAATAATAGTATTATTGGTTTAGTTAATGGTGTGAAAAATGATCAAAAGCTTTTAACTGTTGTATCAAATTATAAAGAAAAAATGGATATTCCAAGTGAAGGAATTGTATTATCAAAACACTTTGCTAAATCCTTAGATGCAAATGTTGGTGATACAATTATTGTGAATGGTAAAGAAATTATAGTATCTAATATATCAAATGAATTTATTTACCAAGTAAATTATATAGATTATGATAATTTTGATACTATTGCAGGTACAACTTTATATCAAGGCTCATTATTAGTTAAAGCCAAAGATCAAAATGAATTTTTTAGTAAATATAGTAGTGTTTCTTCAATAGACTATATTGCATTTAATTCAGTTATAAAAGAAGAATATAGCGATAGATTTATAGCGTTTGATATATCTGCAGGTATATTAACTGGTATTGCGTTAATAATGGGATTTATGATTGTATTTAATATGATTCAAACGAATTTAAAGGAACAAAAGAGAACTTTCGCAACTATGAGAACTTTAGGATATCAAAGATCCTCAATTTCTATTGCGAATTTAGTTAATAATTTATTCCAATATTTTGTCGCAATGATATTTGCAATACCTATGGGTATTGGTATAGGTCATATTTTGTTAAATAGTTTATCAACTACTGAACAAACATTCCCATATCCAAAAACATTATGGATATATTTTAATTGTGCATTAATGGTACTTGCATTCTTGTTAATTTCTCATTTCCTTGCAATGAATGATATGAGAAAATGGAATCTACCTGAGGCTATAAAAGAAAGAGAATAATAAGAATAGATTAATCCACATAACTTTAAAGGTTAATGTGGATTTTCTTTTAAGCAAAACTTGTTGACTTTTCAACAAACTACAAATATAATAGTTGTTGATTTGTCAACAAGATATGATTGAATATTATTTTATTTGACAAGTAAATATAAGATTATTAATTTATTAATCTTTTAAAGAAAGGAATTATAAAATGGCAGTAAAAATTTTAATAGATTCAGCTTCAGATATAACACAAGAAGAAGCAAATAAACTTGGAATAAATGTTATTCCATTACAAGTTAGATTTGATGAGGAAGAATATTTAGATGGTATTAATTTATCACCTAAGGAATTTTATGATAAATTAATTGAACAAGACACATTACCTAAAACAAGTCAAGTTACACCATTTAGATATCAAGAAGAATTTGAAAGGCTAACAAAAAATGGTGATAGTCTAATTGTAATAACTTTATCATCTAAATTATCAAATACTTATAATAGTGCAGTACTTGCAAGCTATGATTTCATGGATAAAGTATAT
>Ga0247610_10008332_pt1 | contig 10551 bp, 10 predicted proteins | sample 174DNAGHGhighgp2_FD_193483 | JGI IMG/M metagenome (GOLD analysis project Ga0247610, IMG submission 193483) | Sheep rumen microbial communities from Palmerston North, Manawatu-Wanganui, New Zealand - 1742 DNA GHGhigh gp2 | ecosystem: Host-associated > Mammals > Digestive system > Stomach > Rumen... | reverse complement strand
TGTTAACAAGTATTCATTAGAATCTAATAAAAGGTATATAGATCGTGTAGTTCCTGTTTTATTAATGGGAGTATCTGAAAAAGATCCAACTAAGGCATATGGATATACTGATACTATGAAATTAGTTAATGTTGAAAACGGTATAGATGAAATAGGAAATATTGTAAATGTTAAAATTGAAGAAGCTAAAAGCTTTAGTTTAGATGGAAAATTAGTTAAATAATCTATTTTTCCATCTTTTTTTCAAGAAAAACCTGGTTTTTTCGTCTTTAAAGCAAAAAAAAGTATTGAAATGGGGGAAAAAGTATTATATAATTTGTTTGTCTTATTAATTAAGACAGTGCCTTGCCCAAGTGGCGGAATAGGTAGACGCACAGGACTTAAAATCCTGCGGGTGTAATAACCCGTGCCGGTTCAAGTCCGGCCTTGGGCACCATTTTATAAAAATCTAACAGCAATGTTAGTTTTTATTTTGCCGAATTAGTTCAATGGTAGAACAAATGCATGGTAAGCATTAGATACAAGTTCAATTCTTGTATTTGGCACCAGTTATAATGTATATGTCAACCAAAAATGGTTGACATTACTTTTTTATATGATATACTATTAACGAAACGGAGGATTTATATTATGGCAGTTAAATTAAGATTAAAAAGAATGGGTTCTAAACAAAGACCTTTTTATCGTATAGTTGCTGCTGATTCAAGATCTCCAAGAGATGGTAGATTTATTGAAACAGTAGGTACTTATGATCCAATTAAGAAACCAGCTGAAATTAAGATTGATGAAGAAATCGCAATGAAGTGGTTAAAGAATGGCGCTCAACCAACTGAAACAGTTAAGTCATTATTTAAGACTCAAGGAATTAACAAGAAATTTGCTGATAGCAAGAAAAACAAATAAGGTGAATTATGGATATTGTTGAATTCACAGAATATTTAGTTAAAAGTCTTGTTAAAGAACCAGATATGGTTAAGGTTGAAAAGTTTGAAACTGAAGAAGAGGGCGTTATTTTAGAAATAATCGTTAGTGATTCTGATAAGGGATTATTAATTGGTAAAAGTGGAAACACAATTAGCGCTGTTAGAACATTAATTCAAGCTAAGTGTTATATTGATAACCAACCTAAAGTTAAAATTAACGTAGATTCATTTTAATTGAGTATTAAAAGAGCTTTATTTATAATGCTCTTTTCTTATGTTATAATAATTATTGCACAGGAGGTTATTATGTTAGAATCAAGAAAAAATGATTTAAGAAAATTATCTTTGTCTGAATTATCTTTTATTGTTTTAAATAATGAATATGATGCTGTTTTACGTAATGCATCAGAAAAGGAAATTGAAAGAAGATTCTCTAAAAATGGATGTGGTTATAAACCACTTATGGAACATGAAGAAGAAGCTATTTCTAAAAGAGGAATGGATTTATCAAAATATTTGATTACTCCTCATCCAACAGGACAACTTCTTATGGAAACATATTTTAAATATGTTAATATGTGTGAACGCGGAAATCTACATGGTAATTTATTATTTAGTGAGGTAGCACTTTGTAACGATAATGGTCCAAGTTTTGTAAAGAAAGCTTTCTTGGAAGAAATAATGAAGATTAAGTCTGAGATTGATAGAATTAATAAAAGTCGTTTATATGGATTAGAAGAACCTGGGGATAGGGAAAGATTATTGTTATTAGAATCTATATTTAGAGTATTAAAAAAACGTGTTTCTATGAATGAAAGACATTTTACTAGAACTGACATTTTTAGAACTGTTGATGATATAACAATTGGCCCTAATTCATATTGCACTCCTAAATATGTTAAAAGACTAGAGGACGTATGTGAAAAAGCTAAAACTTCAGATGTAAGTAAGCTTGACGCTATGTATGTATGCTTTAGAGGTGTAGTAGGTAGTATTGAAAGAATTAATGGAATAAATATGACTAGAATCGCTTTACAAGATGCTGCTAAACTTGGTGAGCAAAAGAGAAGTATGCTTGCATCTTTAAGAAAAGAAAATGTTGATTATAGTTTTATAACACCAGAGATGGTTAGAACAAGACAAAGAAAATTAGATTAATTTTCTTTTTTTATGTTATTATATTGTTGTGATTTTTATGAAAAAATTTAATGAATTAGATGAGGGATTTGTTTGTTTAAACTGTGGTGAAGAAATTGATAAACTAGGATATACATCAAGAGATCATTGCCCTAAATGTTTGTTCTCATTACATGTAGATATTAATCCTGGTGATAGACAAAACCCTTGTAAAGGCCTTTTAGAGCCAATAGGAATAGAAAAATTTAAAGATACATATAAGATTATATATAAGTGTCGTAAATGTGGTGAAATGCATAAAAATATCATTGCTAATGATGATGATATGAATGAGATAATAAGAATAAGTGTTAAACATTAATGCAAAGAAAAAGTTAGGAGTAATTCCTAACTTTTTTATTGCTGTTCTACAGGAGTCTCAGTTGGAGTCTCTACTGGAGTTTCAACTTTTTCTGGCATTCCTGGATATGGAGCGATTGAAATATTTTTATTTAATCTTGTTAACACTTCTGTATATTTTTCATATATAGAAACATAATTTTTGTTATATGTGCTATTCATTTTGCTAAATGGTATAGCTTTATAATCTTTATATGAACTATTGTTATAAGTATATAGTAAATCAGCTCCCAAGTTATCAACTTTAATTTCTTGAGTTCCATCTTCATTTACCGTCTTAGTAATATCCATTGATGCTAATACACCAATTACACCTTTTGAAATACCTCCATATAAGTATCCTGGTTTAGATAATACACCTTGATTTGAAATAAAGTTTCCTAATGAATAGAATACTACTGTACCATTATCTAAAATATCAAATGGTTGTAGACAATGGGAATATGTTCCTAATACTATATTTACACCAATATCAGCAAGATGCTGAGCAATTGCTTTATTTGCTTTTGTTGGATTCATCTCATATTCGGCTGAATCTTTATGCCAGTGCATTGCAACAATTACAACATCAACTTTTTCTTTTAATTCTGCAACTTCTTTATCAACTACTTCTTCACTATATTGATCTATCATGTAAGGAAAGTTTCTAATTGAACCATCTAATCCATTTAAAGTATTTGTATAGTTTAAGAAACCATATTTTATACCATTTACTTCACCGATGTTATATTTATTTTCTTTTGTTTCATCAATATTAATTCCATCAAATACAATACCTTGTTCACCTTTTTCTGCCCAGTAGTTGTAGGCATTTGTTAAACAATCTTTGCTTGTATATGTACAGTCTGCAGTATGATTTGATGCAAGCGATACAACATTGAATCCTGCTTTAATCATTGCATCTCCGAATTCTGATGGACTATTAAATGTTGGATATGAACAATAACCTCTTGGCATATTTTTACAATTGAATCTTTTTTCTTGTTTGCCTCCAAAGATTGTTTCTTGATTATAGTAAGCTATATCATATTTAGCAATAATATCATTTATCATTGATGTTTCGTTTGTAAAATCATATGTATCTGTTGCAACATCATGGGCGTCATTTACTAATGTATTATGTAGTAATCCATCACCTGTTGCAACTAGGGAAGCTTTATAAACTTTTGGCCATACTTCTTTTGGTGGTTCTGGTTCTGGTTCTTTTTCTTTTTCTACTGGATTATTATTGGAATTTGCTTTTATTTTTTTGTAAATTTTATAGCCTCCAAATCCGCCAGCAACAATTAAAACTAAAAGAAGTAATAGAAATAATCTTTTAACTTTTCTTTTCATTCTTCTTGATGCCATTTTACTCACCTTTAATTATTTTAAATGCATCTTCTGGATTTGTTATATCTTTTATTTCTTCTTTAAAATTATTTGGCATTAAGTGTAAATGATAATGTTTAATAATTTGTGTATTACCGTAGTTGTATAAAGTTGTGAAACCTTCTTTATTAAATTTTTCCATAAGCATTGGTCTAATTTTATTAGCTACTTTATGAATATGAACTACTAATTCATCGGGTAATTCAGTTACATCAGTATAATGCTTTTTAGGTATTATTAAACTATGACCTGAAACATTAGGAAAGGCATCTAAGCATACTACGACAAGGTCATCTTCGTAATATATTTTTCCTTTTTCTTCTTTATTTGCTATCTTGCAAAATAAGCAATCATCCTTCATAAAATCACCAAAGATATTATATCATATATCTTTATTTTTTTCCTTAATATACTTTACATTTACACCATTAGATGCTATGATTTTATTATAGTTAGGGTAGTGGTTAAAGATGAATAAAAAAGAAGTTTTAAAATTATGTCCAAATTATTTTAAGATTATAAATTTTGAATTTGATAGCGATGATGTTTTGGCCAGCAAAATTGTTGATATTTATCAAGAATATGTTTTAGAGTCTAACATTGCTACAGAAGAAGATAAAGAATTATTATCAAGTGTTGATAAAATTTTAAATAAATATGTTGATGATTATACATTTCATAATCAATTAAATAGAGAAATAACTCAAATTAGACTTAATGAGAAAGATAATATTATTAAAGAGTTTATTAAATCAATTATTAGAATTTTTGATAATTATGAAGAATTTACTACAAGAACGATTTATATTTCAAGATGGATTTAATTAAGATGCTTAACAATTGTTAAGTATCTTTTTTTTATGTAATTTGATACAATTACGTTGGTGATTTTACTATGAAGAAAGAACTATTATCTCCGGCGGGATCAATGGATGCTTTAAAACAAGCTATTCATAATGGAGCTGATGCTGTATATCTTGCTGGATCATTATATGGAGCAAGAAGTTATGCAAAGAATTTTACTGATGAAGAGATGAAATATGCAATAGAATATGCCCATAAGTATGGAGTAAGAATTAATGTAACAGTTAATACTCTAATATTGGATACAGAGATGAAAGATGTTATTAAATATATTAGATTTTTAATTGGTTGTGGTGTTGATGCATTAATTATTCAAGATATTGGTTTAGCTTATATTCTTCATAATAAATTTCCTGGACTAGAGATACATGGTTCAACACAAATGCATAATTTGGATGATTACTCTGCCAATTTTTTAGAGGAACTAGGATTTAGTCGTATTATTATGGCTAGAGAAGTGTCTTTAGAAGATATAAATAAAATGAAAACTAAACTTGATGTAGAAACATTTATACATGGCGCTTTGTGTATGAGTTATTCTGGTGAGTGTTTATTTAGTAGTGTAGTTTTAAATAGAAGTGGTAATAGAGGCAAATGTGCTCAGTGTTGTAGAATGCCTTATGAATTGTTGATTGATTCAATTAAACAAAAGCGCAATCCTTATATGCTTAGTTTAAAAGACTTAAATACTACAGAAAGATTTGAGGATTTATTAAAAAGTAGAGTTTATTCTTTTAAGATTGAAGGAAGAATGAAATCTCCTGAATATGTTGGATTAATTACGAGAATATATCGTAAATTAATGGATAATCCTAAATGTGATGTTAGTGAGGATATAAACAAATTACAATATTTATTTAATCGTGGATTTACTCTGGGAAACTTATTTAATGAAAACGATTGTTTAAGCGAAATTCCTAATCATCAAGGAGTAGAAATAGGTAAAGTAATAGATGTTACAAATAAAATAATTACTATTAAACTAAGTAATGAATTAAATTTAACTGATGGTATTAAATTTAAGGGTAGTGATTTAGGATTAACTGTTTATAATTTGTATAAAAATAATGAGCAAGTTAAAGTTGGTAAAAAAGGAGAAATAGTTACTATTCCTAATACTATAAAACTTAAGAGTAAAGATATTATTGTAAAGACAACCGATTCTAAATTATTAAAAGAATTGGTTACGTATGATGAAAAACGAATACCTCTAGATATAGATGTATTCGTTAAAGTTGGTAAACCACTAAAGATGGTTGTTGATGATATTGTTGTTGAAGAAGGTATTGTTCAAAATTCGATTAATAATCCTTTGACAGTTGATGGTATAAAAGAAAAGTTAAATAAAACTGGAGATACAGTATATAGTTTTAAGAATATTAATATAGAACTTGATGATAATGCATTTATTCCTGTTAGTATTATTAATAAATTAAGAAGAGAAATACTTGAAAAAGTTGATCAAAAGAGAGTAGTAAAAAAAGAGATTAAAGAATGTGATTTTGTTCATAAAAAAACTAATAATATACCTAAGTTAGGTTTAATAGTTAATGTTAAGACAAAAGAACAATTTGATGCGATAAAAGATTTAAACATTGGAGCATTTATTACTAATGATAAAGAATTATATATCGCTAATAAAGGTAAATATAAGATGTATTTAGAGGTTGGAATGCAAGAAGATAATAATTATAAAAATGAAAGACTTCTTGTAAACAATACAAGTGATTATATGAAGTATAAAGATAGCAATGAAGTAATGCTAGATTACGGGTTTAATGTTTATAATTCTTATTCATTAGAATATTTTAATCAATATTACACAACATTATCTCCTGAACTAACAGTAACAGATATTGAGAAAATGAATATTACTAATAGTGCAATATTTGTATGTTTTGGAAAGCTTCGATTAATGACAATGAAACACTGTTTAGTAACAGGAAAACAACATTGCAATAATTGTGGACTATGTGATAAAAAAATAGAATTAAAAGATACATTTGGAAATATTTACCCAGTTAAATCAGATAGAAAGTTAAATTATATTTATAATTGTAAAAATAAAAATTATATAGATTTAATTGATAAACTAAAAAAAGCAAATGTTAACAATTTTAGAATTGACCTTCTTGATGAAGATGCAAACGAAGCATTAAAAATAGTTAAAACGTTTTTATTGTCAATTAATAAGTAATATAAAAAAGATTATACATATGGTATAATCTTTTTTGAAAAAAGGTGTTTATATGGAATTAGCAAATAAGTGGAAAGATTATGAAGTTATTGATGCTTCTTTAGGAATGAAGTATGAGAGATTTGGAGATTATTATCTACTTAGACCGGATCCAGAAGTAATTTGGGATAATGGTAATCTTGAAGAAAAATATAAGGGAAGAATTGATGCTATATATCATAGATCTAATAAAGGCGGAGGATATTGGGAAAATATTAAATCTGTACCTGAAAGATGGCAAATTAAATATGATAATTTGGTCATTAATTTAAAACTTATGGGATTTAAACATACTGGAATTTTTCCTGAGCAAGGTGTTAATTGGGACTTTATAAGAAATAAAATTAGTAATGCAAATAGAGAAATTAAAGTGTTAAACTTATTTGCTTATACTGGTGGTTCTACTCTTGCAGGATTAAGTGCAAATGCATCAGTTACACATGTTGATTCCTCAAAGGGAATGGTTGACTGGTGTAAGGAAAATGTAAATGATTCTGGTTATAAAGATGCTAAAGTTAGATACCTAATTGATGATTGTATTAAGTTTGTTAAAAGAGAAATAAGACGTGGAAATAAGTATGATGCCATTATAATGGATCCACCTAGTTATGGTCGTGGTGCTAATGGTGAAACATGGCAATTTGAAGAAAATATATTTGAATTAATTGATTTATGTAGTCAAATATTGAGCGACAATCCATTATTCTTTTTAGTTAGTTCTTATAGTGCAGGAATATCTGGTGAAGTCATTGCTAATATGTTAAAACTTACTGTATTAAAGAACCATCCGGGCAAAGTATCATCTTGTGAAATAGGATTGCCAATTAAAAGTAACAATTTAGTTTTACCATGTGGCTATTCTACAAGATGGGAATCTTTAGATTAGGTGTAGATGTGGCAAATATAAAAATAATATATGAAGATAATCATTTATTAGTTGTTGAAAAGCCTATAAATATTGCTGTACAAAAAGATTCTTCAAATGATCTAGATTTACAAACAATGTTAAAGGATTATTTAAAAGAAAAATATAATAAAGCAGGTAATGTTTATTTAGGAATTGTTCATAGACTTGATAGACCAGTTGGTGGTGTTATGGTATTTGCTAAAACTAGTAAGGCCGCTTCAAGATTATCTGAGCAAGTTAGAAATAATCAATTAAAGAAAGTTTATTATGCCGTTGTTGAAAACAAGTTTAAAGAGAAAACAGGAATATATAAAGATTTAATTGATAGGTTAGATAATGGTGATAGTGAAATTTCTTCAAAAGGAAAAGAAGCTGAATTGAATTATTCTGTAGTTGAAGAAAAAGATGGTAGGAGTTTAGTAAAAGTTAATTTAAAAACTGGAAGACATCATCAAATAAGAGTTCAGTTTAAACATCATGGTCATCCTTTATGTGGAGATCAAAGATATAATAAGCAGGATAAAACACAAATAGCATTATTTGCATATAGTTTGAGTTTTTATCATCCTGTAACTAAAGAATTAATGGAATTTACAAGTATTCCTAAATATGGTTATTTTAAAGAATTTAATATTAAATAGAATGGGGGTGTATTATAATGTACGCTAATGTTGTTGTTGAGTATCCAGTTAAGACTCTTGATAAAGAGTTTACTTACTATGTTCCAGAAGAATTACAGTCTCACGTAAAAGTGGGTATGAAAGTGGCTGTCGAATTTGGAAAAAAAGATATTCAAGGATTCATTTTGGGTATTTCTAATACTTATAATGGTGAATATGATCTTAAACCAATTAAGAGCATTATGGAACCCGATTTAATTCTAAGCAAAGAGTTAATTGAATTAGGTAAATATATTAGAAACGAAACATTATGTACATTAATTTCAGCATACCAATCTATGCTTCCCTCAGCATTAAAGATTAATAAAAAAAATAAGAACTATAATTTTTATAAAACATATATTGAATTAAATAAAAGTGAAAATGATATTCAAAAATATGTTTCTAGTTGTAGATATCCTAGACAAGTTGAAATACTTAATTTATTATTGCAAAATAAAAGGATGGAAAAAAGAGTATTAAGTTGTTCAGGACTAGATACTTTGATAAAAAAAGAATTAGTTAGAGAAATTAAAGAACAAGAATATAGAATTAATGTTGATAACCAAAATAGTAATAAAGTTAAATTAACAGAAGAACAAGATAATGCATATAAAAGAATAAAGAGTAGTTTTGATAAGAATGAAACATTTTTGTTGTATGGAATTACTGGGTCTGGTAAAACAGAAATATACTTAAACTTAATCGAGGATGTTGTTAAATTTGGAAAACAAGCTATTATGCTTGCGCCAGAAATAAGTTTAACAATGCAAATTGTTAAAAGATTCTATGAACGTTTTGGTTCAAAAGTGGCTGTTTTACACAGTGCTTTATCTGATGGTGAAAGACATGATGAATATTTAAAAATATCTCGTGGTGAAGTAAGTGTTGTTGTAGGCACAAGATCTGCAATATTTGCACCATTTAATAACTTGGGAATTATTATTATTGATGAAGAACATTCCGATACTTATAAACAAGATAATATGCCAAGATATAATGCTAGAGACGTAGCTAAATTTAGATGTAATTATTACAATATTCCACTTGTTTTAGCGTCAGCAACGCCTTTATTAGATTCTATGGCTAGAGCTCAAAAAGGTGTGTATACATTAGTAACACTAAAACAAAGAGTTGGTAATAGTGTATTACCACAAATACATTTGGTTGATATGGAAACTGAATATAAAAAGAAGAATTTTATATTTAGTGATTTGTTAAAAGAAAAAATAAATGAAAGATTAACAAATGGGGAACAAGTAATCTTATTCTTAAATAGAAGGGGATTTTCAACATTTGTTAGCTGTTCTAATTGTGGCTACACATATAAATGTCCTAATTGTGATATTTCGTTAACATATCATAAAAGTACAAATAATTTAGTTTGTCATTACTGTGGATATAACATTAAATGTGATGATGTATGTCCTAATTGTAAAGAACAATCTTTAAATTATTTGGGACTAGGAACAGAAAAATTAGAACAAGAAATTAAGAAAGAATTTCCTCTTGCTAATGTTGTTAGGATGGATCAAGATACTACTTCTAAAAAAGGTTCTCATGATAAAATAATTGAAGATTTTAAAAATGAGAAATATAACTTGTTATTGGGTACTTCCATGATAAGCAAAGGATTAGATTTTCCTAAAGTTACTTTGGTTGGAGTTATAAATGCCGATACAACATTGAATATTCCTGATTACAGAAGCAATGAAAATACATTTGATTTATTAGAACAAGTTTCTGGTAGAGCTGGTAGATCGGACTTATTGGGTGAAGTAGTTATTCAAACATTTAACTCTGATAACAATGTATTGAAATTTGTTAAAGAAAGTTCTTATGACAAATTTTATAATATGGAAATGATGTTTAGAAAAAAATTAAAATATCCACCATATTATTATTTGGTAAGTATAAGAGTACTTGATAAAGAATATGAAAAAGCATTTAGTGAAGCAAAAAAATGTGTAAATTATTTAAAGAATAATGTGTGTGATGAAACGATAGTTTTAGGACCTACTACAGCTGCAATATTAAAGTTTAATAATGTATATC
>Ga0247610_10008331_pt1 | contig 10552 bp, 6 predicted proteins | sample 174DNAGHGhighgp2_FD_193483 | JGI IMG/M metagenome (GOLD analysis project Ga0247610, IMG submission 193483) | Sheep rumen microbial communities from Palmerston North, Manawatu-Wanganui, New Zealand - 1742 DNA GHGhigh gp2 | ecosystem: Host-associated > Mammals > Digestive system > Stomach > Rumen ... | reverse complement strand
TGGTCGAGAACGTGCACAATCATGTTGTCGTTGTCGCGATGCATCTGTGCGATACGCTCGGCTTGTGGAATGAGTTCATTGCAGGTAATGATTACCATGTCGGGGGTTGGCAATCCATGAATGTTCTGGTTCTCGACTTGCTCATAACCAGCAATTGACTTGAGCGGCTTGCTTGAATCGAAGGCTATATATTGCTTCCAGTTTTCGGTGGTGCTAACTGTGAATCCTATAGTGTCATTTTCGGTATTAAGAGCGCAGATGACAGGGTTGTTGGGCTCAGCAATATCCCAAAGTTGCAATGTTTCAACACCATCGGCAAACGTGATGCGGTCGTTTTTATTAATGCTGTTAAATCCCATGCGCAGTTGATTGTCTTGTGCATCAATAAGAGTGTTGTTCTGCTGGTAGGTGATGATTATGTAGTTGAGCCATGCACTGCTCACAATACCATTTGAGGTGATGCTAATATCGATATTTCCACTTTGAGGCACGCCACCTTCAGGTAAAATTGTATTGTAAGGTGAAGCATAGTTGTAGTATATAAAGCTATTAGATGGGGCATAAATCTTGGCGGTGCTCAACGTATAGTTCATATCTACCCCGTTAAGTTCAGCATTAATGTAGGATGAAGCGGTAACTATAGCACCGGCCATGCAGTTCACAGCAACTTCCTTGTCACTGCATAAATTATTAGGCAGTGAGTAGGGAATGGTAATAGCTGAATTGGTCATAGCTTCTCCAAGCAACTCTTTTCCTGATTCTCCCGGAGAGATGAGGTCTAACTCATGGTGCCAGAAGTCAAGACTTGTTGACCTGGAAACTCCTGATGATGAACTCGATTGCGTGATTGAGGGCTCCAGAGCTTCAGTTCCATCATTTTCGGTTAAGAAATAGTAACCTTTGGTGGCATAGCTGTTGGTCTCACGTGTGTAGTGTGGAATGCCAGTCGGAGTCGATAGCGTGTATTTCACAACCCCACAGCCATAAAAACAGATTTTGTTGTCAAACACCTTGAAAGGTATTGGCTTCAAATCATCGATTTGGGAGCCGTCAAGGGTCTCTTTAATAGCATATCCACCTGAGCCATAAATTCTCACTGCTTGTGGATTGCTGAATCCCATTTGTGCTAGCTCCTCGAATGTGATTTGGTATATGCCATTTTCGGGAACGGCAACTTTTACCCATTTTCCACTTGCCAGTTTAGATGTAGTGGCATAGTTAGATGTCGAGAAAGCATTCGCACCAAGCGATGTTGAAACTGCGAGTGCCACAACGACGGCGATGTTGAATAAAAACTTCTTATGCATAGTGTTTTAAGTATATGTTATCTACTTGTTATTTTGTATCTTAATTTATTATTTTACCTTAATTTAGTTGTTGGCTGGCATCGAGGTGGAGAACTAGTCTCATGCCTATGTTGCCACTCTTGCTGGTAATGGGATAAGCATTACGCCAAGCAATGTAGCCTCCCGAGTCGGAATTGGCACCGCTGCCTCGTGCTACGTGGTAATTATTGAATTGTGATTGTGTGTTCAAGCACACAGGGTTGCTCTTTGGCGACACACTGTAGAAATTGGGATTCCACAAGTCGATGCACCATTCCCACACATTGCCATTCATATCATAAATGCCTAATTCATTGGGCAATTTGCCTTTAACGGGGTGAACGGTGCCTTCGCTGTTGAAGTTGTTCCATGCCACGTCGCCTTCACTATTTGAGCCTGCAAAGCGGTATCCTTTGCTCATGATTCCGCCACGGGCAGCAAATTCCCATTCGGCCTCGGTAGGTAATGAGAAACTGATGCCTTTATAGTCGCCACTGCTAGCAAATAGTGTGTTAAGCCGCTTTACAAACTGCTGGCTGTCATCCCATGTTATGTTATTGACAGGATGTTTCATGTTGCTACTGAAAAAACTGGGATTAGTTCCCATCACAGCGATCCAAATGTCTTGAGTTACTTCGGTCTCGCCAATGTAGAATGTCGACACATTCACTTGGTGAGCTGGATATTCTACTGGGTTGGTGCTGCATTGCTCGGCAGTTGCACCCATATTAAAGGTGCCGCTGTCGACACGTTGCATCAGGAAGTTGTAGTCGCCAATGTTGATAATGAGTGTGTGGCCATCATACAGGCTTCCGTAGCTTACCTTTGGACCTGATGCTGTTGCAGGCAACGATTGTGACTCGCCATGTGACTTGCCGGCAACAGCAGTGGGTGCTGCCTTTACCGCAGCACTGCTATTGCTTTGTCCCTCGCTGACTAATGAGCACATGCACACCAGCATCAGAGGGATAAAAATGGCGAGTTTATTCATTATCTATGTTATTTTCTGTTCTTTTTATTTTACTCTTATTACAAGTTGGGCGGCATCATTGAGTGATGCTCTAAGCGTGTCGCCAGGAGTGAGTTTTGTTGCCTGGCAGCCTTGAAGTTCCACGACTATCATGTCGCCCATTTTGAGCGTGAAATACACACTCAGTTGTGATATCACATTGCTGATGTCTATACCCATCTCGTTCAGTGTCAATGCTGTGTGGCTCTCATCGTTGCGAGCGATGGTGACCTTGGCATTGTTGATGGTTTCGATGTCGGTAATCGGCATGTCGTCACCCAGAAGCAGTCCGCCGTCGAAACTACTCGAAAGGGCCGAAGTCGATTCGCTCGTCTGGGCCAGCGATAAACCACAGGCTTTGACCTTTATGGCAGGCGACACAGAATGACAATAACGATGTGCAAACCGTGGTGCTATGTGCTTGCCCAAGCGGTCGATGTGCAGCACAATGGCTGCAATTCCACTAAAACTCTGAGCGAAGTTGGGCACAAAAAACGGTTTGTTGCTCCTGATTATTGCCGAGTCGGCCATCAGGTAAACCTGGTTTGGCAGCTCTCTGCCATAGCTTATGCCTATTATTTTCACTTTGTGATATTCTTAATGTTGGTACTCGCCTCCATGCGATTGTACATGAGGGCGAGATCGGAATAAATTGATGTGTTTTGCAGCACAATGTTGCGTGGAACCTTGATGCGATAAGGTGTGAAGTTCCAGATGGCTTTGATGTTACTCTCAACGAGAGTATCGGCCACATCTTGAGCATTTTCAAATGGGACGGCTACAATTGCAATCGACACTCCTGTGCTGCGTTGTCGTGTAGAGAACTCGGCAAAGTCATAAATTGGAATATCGCCAACATTCTTGCCTACGATAGCAGGGTTGATGTCGAATGCAGCCACAATGTTCAATCCATACTGCATCAAGCCTAAATCTCGCATCAGGGCACTGCCTAGCGATCCTGCGCCTACAAGAAACGCATTGTGGCGATGCTTGAATCCCAAAAACTCAGTCAACGCCTTAGTAAGAGGGTGCACCTCATATCCTATGCGTGTCTTGCCCTTAATGTTAAGGAACGACAAGTCCTTGGCAATCTGTGATGCATCAACGTTAAGCCGCTTTGCAATCTGTGTCGACGACACGTATTCCTCGTGCTTGCTGTCGAGCATCTTCACATAGGCCAAATACCAAGGCAGCCTCCTGAGCGTGGGTTCAGGAAGCATGTCGCGTGTGATATGTCGGGCGTTGTCGCTCATTTGTTCCAATAATGCATTATCAAAACTGCAAATGTACTAAAAAATCTTCTATACGAAAAATCACATTAGTAATTCTTGCTAACTACATTGATGTGATAGCCAGTTTCTTGGTCTTTGTACTCTCTTGGTGACCATCGGTTGTGATGGTGGCACGGTACATGTAAATGCCACGAGGCAGGCGGCTACCGCTATAGTCACTCAGATCCCACGTGATAGGGAATGATGAGAACATGCTGCTGCGTCCACTCTGGGTAGTGCTCCACATGCGCTGTCCCATGAGGTTAAACACCTCGATGGTGATGGTGACAGTAGCATCAGGACGGTTGTGGGTCACAAGGAAGGTAGTGGATGTTGCTGCAGGATTTGGGAAGGCTTTTATTTCGTCGATTTCGGGTTTTAGTCCACTCATGACGTTGAAAGTGATAGTCTTCTCGCTTGAGTTGTTAAACACGTCCCAAACCTTGAGTTTTAGTGTGTGATGACCATTGCTCAGGTTGCTGAATCCGTAGTTGATGTTTCCTGCCGACCCTTTTTCGGCCTCGATTGCAGTGTAATAGCTGCTCACATCACTATAAGTGATGTTGCCGTCGAGGGTTAGAGTCATGTTGTGGCCAATACCTGCGTTAGAGAAGTTGATGCCACTCTCGTCGCTCACACTTGCGATGAACAATGGTGACTCGTTTACTCTGTCGCCGTCTTTGAAGTTGCTGCTATTCAGTCCCATGTAACTGATGTCGGGACCTATGGTGTCGGCTACTACGCTTTCGTCGTAGCCGTAGATGTAGAAGTCGTCGCACGAACCAGTGGCTTCAATTTTCTTGTCGGGGTCGTAGGCATATAGGCTCACGAGCGATGGACGGTAATTGTCGTAGTTGACAGTAACTTCGCTTGGGATTGTGATGTTGAAAAAGAACTCACCGTTGTTCACACGGTTGACATTGAGAGCTAATTTGTTCTGACGCTCTTCGTAGGTATAAACTATGTCGTTTGCTCCAATGAAGGATACTGACTTTTCACAATCATATAGCGTGCTTTCTATAAGTCCGTTGAAATCGGTCTGCTTTAATCCTGCAAGGTTCTCGATGTGCCCTGTTATGTTCATCGTCTGTCGTGCCTCGAATACTGGCATGTTCTCTGGGTCCACGTCATTTCCGTTTATTTTGTCAATTACTGCCTTAAGCTGTGGCATTGCAGGACGCATTGCCGGGTCGCCATAAAGGTGATATCGCAGAGAGTTCTCGCGACCATTGCTGGTGTTGTTCTTAGCATATACCAGTAAGTCGCCAAGTCGCATAATTTGACCATTATTGTCGCGCTTGTACATCTTTTGGGCAGTAGTGAGATTGAGGAATCGATTGTCGCTCATGTATACCAATCGAGGTGGGCAGAACATGGCTACGCACCCACCATTTGGGTTGAAAAACATGTTTTCGCCACTTGAAGGGCTAGTTCCGTCGTGGCGAGAGAATTCACATGTAGCAGCAAAGAGGATGGGTTGGTGGCTGTAGAAAAGTTTGTTCTCAACATCACTTGTCACAAGCAGTCCGTCGTTAGTCCATCCTGAGGGTCCACCATGACCACAATAGTTCCACCACAGTGTACCTTCAGTGAGAACCTTAAACATTTTTTTGCGGGCTTCAGGAAACTTGGAACCTGAACCGTCGCTCTTCTCCTCGAAATTGTCGAGAAATACGCGGTTAAAGTTTACGTTCTCACCACCATTGGCCAGCACTGTCTGCACTACGTCTTCGCCGTGTTTCCAGTGATTGCTGCCATTATCATCCTCGTTGTCGGCAACATTGAGCATTGTGTTTTTCCAGTTGCCATAGTCGGCCTGAGTGGCATATTTAATTATCTTGCTCACTGCAATGCTGGCATCGGTGGCGCTGCGGGCAGGGATGCGCCCCACGGCAATCGTCATTCTTCCGTTGACACCGGCTATTGAATTGTCCTGAAGATATCCGAAGAAATCGTCGCTAGTGTAGGATTTCATTTCGTCCTCACTGGCGAGGCTTTCCCACACGAGCAGTTTGGGATAACGCAATGCTTTGCCAGCATTAGTGATCAGGCGATTGTCGCAGTAGCCATTTCCCATGAGCAATAGGTAGCCAAGCTTGTGACCTTGATCATCGGTGCCACGGTCATAGAAGTACTTGCATAGCATTCTGTAGGCTAAGGCATCGGGAGTGCCACTTGAGAACTCGTTGAAAACCTTAGTCTGCTCGACTACAAGCACTCGCATGCTGTCGATATCCTCATGCAAAGCTGCCAGCTGATGTGCCTGTGGCATGAATTCGCTAGGAGCAATAATAATCATGTCGGGGATTTCACGGCCATGTATGCTTTGGTTGTCAATATCGGCGCTGAAGGTGGGTGATGGAAACGAGCCACTCTCGTTGAATGCTATTACCTCACGGCGACTTTTGCCATCAAGACTAAAGTGAGCCTTGCTGCCATCGAGACTTACGCTCATTTCTTGTGGGGTTCTGCTATTTGTAACATCCCACACGTGAGTGCTGGCACTGGCACCACTAAGCTCGTATTGTGTGTTGCCATCACTCTTGAGACCAAATGCAAGGCTGCTCTTGCCTGTGAGGTCGAGCGCGCGCAGGTAGCCAAGTGTAATATAGTCGAGTCGAGCCAGGTTAACTGTGCCGCCTGGATTGTAAATTACAGAGTAGGTGAGCTCTCGTGTGCCACTCATGTTGAACGTTTTGAGAGCCGAGGCGACATTATAATGGTAGTGGTTAGGGTCGCTGGCGGTTATGCCTTTTATGGTGGCGCTGCCGGCGATGTTGTTGCCATTATACTTGAATGATACACTGCTGCCATTTACTAGGGTCTTGGCGCAGAAGCGTGTGAGGACACGCACTTCAGTTCCGTCAATCAGGCCATCAAGAGTAAACTTGAACGACTGTGTGCTGGTACTTGTGAAATCTTCGCCCAGCAGCACTCTGCCTGTCTCACCAGGGTTAACAAGTTCTTCCTCGTGAAAGAGGCGCTCAGTGAAGGTGTTTACCACAGCGCCTGTTGGGGGCGTGTTGAGTTGTTGTGGGGTAAGGTCGGGAATTGAACTGTCTTCAGTAATAAAATAATAGCCTTGAGTGGAATAGGGGTGTTGCTGTTGAATGTAAATCAAGTCGTTGTTTGACCATTTCCATGTGGTGGGACCTTGTGCATAGAACAAGATGCGCTCACCAGTGCGCAACACTGGCACTTGTGGCAGATCGTCAGGGATTGTGATACGCAGAGTGTCGTTGATTGGTGCGCCTCCAAAGCCGAATACACGCACTCGGCTCAGGTCATTGAACCCCCACTTGCTGGCATCGCTCGATGTTATTTGATAAATGCCGCTCTCGGGCACTGCCACCTTCACCCACTTGCCAGTGGCAAGTCGTGAAGTGTCGCAGTAGTGCGACATGTCGAATGCTTTGACACTCACAGCTTGTGTAAGCAACACTATAGCCAGCAGCACAGCTTGAGTGATAGAAGTCATGAATTTATGATAGTTTCCTGTCATTGTCAATCAGTTATGGTTTGTCTCAAAAAAGGGCACAGTATCCCCCTTATTAAAAATAAACGTATACGCGTTAAAAATATTGTATTACGATTCATTGTACACAAAAAGAGGAATCTCCGTTGTCATCTTTTTAGCCGTCCAAAATTGTGGAGTGCAAAGTAATTTTCGGGAAAAGTTTTGCTGGACTAAAAAATATCACTACCTTTGCAATAGAAACGTTACCCTTGTGGCAACAACTTGTTGAGCCAGAATAATTAAAACACTGAGAATGAGATTTGTGTGCTGGCAGGCAAGAATGTTTAACTAAAACTTTTGATTTTGGATCCTGACCCTTTATCTTGTATTTTAAGCAATGTGGCATTATTGCTGCAGCAGTTAACCTCATCATCGGCCATGTCATTTAATGCTCCCGATTTGGGTAGCTGGTTGGCCATAGCAACAGCACTTATTGGACTCATGTTCTCGGCGTTCAACTCGGGCTCCGAGATAGCTTATTTCTCCCTCACAAAAAAAGACATTGACAGCATAGAGGATGACCGCAAGCGCAATCGTGTGGAGCATCTTCTTGAGCAGCCCGAGCGATTGCTTGCCACTATCTTGATAGGCAACAACCTGGTGAATATCATGATTGTGATAGTGCTGAACTATGCTATGAATCAGATGTTTGAATTTCATAGTCCAGTTGCCAACTTCTTGATTCAGACCGTGATATTGACATTCTTGATTCTTCTTTTTGGCGAGGTTATTCCCAAGCTCTATGCCACCAACAATAATGTGAAGTTTGCTACCTTTGTTGCGCCAGCATTGCAGGCAATGCAAATGTTTTTCAGCCCCATTTCTCGCTTGATGGTCAAGAGTATGGGTTTTGTGCGTAAGGCAGTGAACCAACACGCCGACGAGATATCGACCGAAGACCTTACCAATGCATTGCAAATGAGTGATGTAAAGAGCCCCGACGAGAAAGATTGGCTTGAGGGCATTCTTACCTTTGGCGACAAGACAGTGAGCGAAATCATGACACCTCGCATTGATATTGTTGACATCGATATCGAGGACAGTTTTGCCGATGTGGTGCGTTGCATCGTTGAAAACGGATATTCCAGAATGCCCGTCTACGAAGATAATCCCGACAATATTAAAGGCATACTCTATGCTAAGGACATTTTGCCTTATATCAACAAGAGTAGCGATGACTTCCAGTGGCAAAAGTTGCTCAGACCAGTGTATTTTGTGCCTGAATCTCGCATGATTGACGACCTTCTTGAGGACTTCCGCAAGAAGAAGATTCACTTGGCTGTAGTCGTTGATGAGTTTGGCTGTACGCAAGGACTTGCCACCATGGAAGATGTGCTCGAGGAAATAGTGGGTGACATCGACGATGAGTACGATACCGAGGAGAAATTCTACACCAAGGAAGACAAGGATACCTATATCTTTGATGCCAAGACTTCGATAACCGATTTTCTCGACGTGACAGGTGTTGAGGAACGCCATTTCGCTAAATACAGCGACGAAGCCGAGAGCATTGCCGGACTATTGCTCAACATCAAGGGCGACTTCCTGAATGAGAAGGAGAAACTCACATGTGGCCCATGCGACTTTACTGTTTTGAAAGTAAAGAAATATCGCATTGCCAAGGTTAAAGTCCACATTAATTCATAGTGTTGAGCATAAGTGCTTTAATGCCATTAATTGTTTTTTGATTATTTTTTAATAACAATAAAAACCTGAAAAATTCATGAAATCTATTTTTTCTAAGATGCGTGCTTGTGCCATCATGGCAGCAGCACTAGCAATGGGGTGGGGCGCTCAGTCTCATGCCTGCACCAATCTGATAGCTGGTAAGAAGGCTACCGTCGACGGCTCAACGATGATTACCTATGCTGCCGATTCTCACACACTCTATGGATTCCTTGAGTATTATCCCGCTGCCGACCACAAGGCCGGTGACATGCGCAGGATTGTTGACTGGGATACAGGTAAGTATTTGGGTGAGATTCCTGAGGTGGCTCACACTTATAAAGTGGTGGGCAACATCAATGAGCACCAAGTGACAGTTGCTGAGTCGACTTGGGGCGGACGCCATGAGTGTGAAGACACAACTGGCCGAATCGACTATGGTAGTCTCATCTACATCGCCCTGCAGCGCGCAACGACTGCCCGCGAGGCCCTTAAGGTCATGACCGACCTTGTGGCTGAGTATGGTTACTGCAGCGAGGGCGAGTCGTTCTCGGTGGGTGACCCTAACGAAGTTTGGGTACTCGAGATGATTGGTAAGGGCGGCAAGGAGAAAGGCGCCGTGTGGGTTGCCATTCGCATTCCCGACGATTGTATCTCGGCTCACGCTAATCAGGCTCGCATCCACAAGATTCCATTTAAGGATAAAGACAACTGCATGTATAGCAAGGACGTTGTGTCGTTTGCCCGCAAGATGGGTTGGTTCAACGGCAAGGATGAGGACTTCGACTTCTCGCTCACTTACTGCCCTGCCGACTATGGCACCCTGCGTGGCTGCGATGCCCGTGCATGGGCGTTCTTCAATAAGTATGCTGCTGGCATGGACCGCTACCTGCCTTATCTTGAGGGTAAGAAAGGCGCCGAAATCATGCCACTTTATGTGAAACCCGACCGCTTGCTGAGCGTGCGCAACATGCAGGACATGATGCGCGACCACTTCGAGGGCACACCTTATGACATGACTCAAGACCCAGGCGCAAAGAACTACTTTGGAGTTCCTTATCGCTATCGCCCAATGGAATTTAAGGTCGACAGTGTTACCTATAGCCACGAGCGCGCAATCGCAACTCAGCAAACTGGCTTCGTGTTCTGCACACAGATGCGTTCTTGGCTTCCCGACCCAGTAGGAGGTATCATTTGGTTTGGTGTTGACGATGCTAACACGGCAGTGTTTGTGCCCATGTATTGCTGCATTAACGAGGTGCCCGACAGTTACCGTGAGGGTAAGGGCGACCTCTACAACTTCGACTTCGATGCCGCATTCTGGGTTAACAACCTTATTGCCAATCAATGCTACCATCGCTACTCGCAGATGATCCCCGACGTGCGTCGTGTTCAGCAAGGTATTGAAGATGCTTTTGCAGCCCAGCAGCCACAGGTCGAAGCCAAGGCACTGGCCCTCTATAAGAATAATAATGCCGATGCAGTGGAGTTCCTTACTAACTATAGCGTAAATAGCGCCCAGGAGACTACTCGCAAGTATCAGGACCTTGCCAAGTACCTCTTTGTGAAATTCCTTGACGGCAATATCAAGAAGGAGAAGGACGGCAAGTTTGAGCGTAACCCTTATGGCAATCCTGTTCAGCCCAAGTTTGGTGGTTACACTCAGGACTACTTCGAGACCATCGTGAAGGGTAGTGGTGACTACTTGCGCGTGAAGGAAGTAGAGAAGTAATTTATTTATCACAATATTACAATGGGTGGCAAT
>Ga0247610_10008329_pt1 | contig 10554 bp, 7 predicted proteins | sample 174DNAGHGhighgp2_FD_193483 | JGI IMG/M metagenome (GOLD analysis project Ga0247610, IMG submission 193483) | Sheep rumen microbial communities from Palmerston North, Manawatu-Wanganui, New Zealand - 1742 DNA GHGhigh gp2 | ecosystem: Host-associated > Mammals > Digestive system > Stomach > Rumen ... | reverse complement strand
CTACCATTAATCGGTTCAAGGCTTGACTGAGTTCTCCCTGTGCATTTTGGAAAGCTGCAAGGTTCTCGTCCGTCAGATTGTTGGCGTTGATGTTCATCTGGGTGGCTTTTGCGCGGGCTTCGATTGCGTCTACGAGGTTCTCGTGCTCACGTATACCGGCTTCCTTGACGGTCTTAACAAGGTTCGGGATAAGATCCAGACGACGTTGGTACTGGTTTTCAACTTGTCCCCAGGCGTTTTCTACATTCTCTTGCATGGTCACCATGGCATTGTAACGACCGACGCACCATGCTACCAACATGCCGATAACGGCAATAACAATAATGGTTGATAAAGTACTTTTTTTCATAACATATATTTTTTTTATTGACTTGCTTTTAGAAATGTCTTCCTGCACCGCCGCCGGAGGAACTGCCTCCGCCCCAGGAACCGGAGGATCTGCTACTGCCTCCACCGCCTCCCCATGAACTGCTGCTTGATGAACTGGAACTGTAAGAACGCTCGAGTTTACGGAGAGTTACGATGCTGTCCCATTCCTTGCCGCAACACTCGCATTTATATAAGTTTTTCTGCTCTCCTGTGTGATCATAAGAGGGGCGTTTGATGACAGTGTTGCGTATCAGTTTGCCGGTTCTTGCGTTACACTCTGGGCATTCATTGTAGCGTGTATAATAGATACCTTTATGAATGAGTAGTTCTTCTTCACCGCACTGCGGGCAATGCCATTTATCAAAAGTACGAGCGTCCAGTTTCTGCTCTGTTTGTTGCTGTTTGGTCAAAAGAGGTGTGAGCTGGTCTTTGGGAATCATCACCATTGTCGTGCCGCATTTCTTACATACGATAGGTATGGTCTGGAGATGCCTGCCGGCGATGCGATGATAGATATAATAGAAGAGGAGCGGGATGGGGAAAATGAACATCAGGCAGCCTGCGCAGCCCTGTACATCATCGCCTTTTTTACGGATCTCCGGTCCGGACTGACCCGGCTCGCCTTGCCATTTCTTATAGGTAACGAGTGCTAACACAATCATGATAATGAATCCCAGCATAAAGTAGCCTGCAAGCAACCAGCCATCCTCGGTACTTGCCGGATGCCATCCTAAAAGCAGTTCAGATCGGTTTTCGTCTTCCATGAGGTAGTTGGCTATGTCGTTGCAGATATGGCTCATACCGCCATCCCAATCGTTATCGCTTAGATAGGAAAGGTTGTCATCCAGGATATAGCCGCATTCGGCATCGGTGAGAATTCCCTCTATGCCTTTACCGGTGATGATTTGTATATCGCGATCTTCGACGGCGAGCAAGACAAGTACGCCTGTGTTCTTGTCCGCTTTTCCAATGCCCCAATAATTGAAGAGGCGTACGGCAAAACCGTAGGTACTACTATATTCATGCTCATCCCATGTGTTGATAGCAACAATCGCCATCTCGACCTCTGTGCTCTTGTCAAGATTGGTGGCGATCTCATTGAGGTATGATTCCGTTTCGGCGGAAAGAACACCATCGGGGTTGGAAACATAGAAGTGCTGCCCCTCCTCCTTGGGAGAGGGAATGGTCTCAATCGTATACGCTTCGGCATGTGCATACAGACCCGCAGCGATACATAAGACGGAAAGGATAAATCGGATCGTTTTCATTTCGGCTGCAAAGGTACAAAAATAAAATGACATATGCAAATTTTTTTTTCATTTTTTTCATCATTCATACTTCACTTTCATGATAAATACATCGTAAATACACGGCAATTACGGTCCAATTACGGTCCAATTACGGTACCGGAACGTATCCCACAAGACCTTATATATATACTTTGTATATATATTCCGTGATTTTAGAAAATGTCTATCAGAATATTATAAATTGCATGCAAAAAACCGGTCCAGACGATTAGACCGGTATTTTGTAGTGTTCCCTGATCGTTTGATTTTACGAACGCGGGATGTATTTCGGAAAGGACTGTTCGAAGATTCGGACTGCATGGTCAAGTGAACCGAAAAGTTCGCCGCCGGAGGCATTGGCATGTCCTCCGCCATGGAAGACCTCGTTTGCCCATATGTTGACGGGTCTGTCGCCTTGCGAACGGAATGAAATACGGATACGCGGTTTGGGTGTTCCGGGTTTGGGGCGCTCCTCGCGCATGAAGACAGAATACCAGACATCACTGATTTGTAACGGCATATTGACGAGTCCTTCGGTATCGCCAACCTGATAATGATAGCGTTCGAGTTCGTCGGCCGATAGGGTAATGAGTGCGAGATGATATTCGGGATAGATGCGCATCTTCCGATAGAGTGCATAACCGGTGAGACGCATTCGGTCTGCCGAATATTGATTGAAGACAGCATTATAAATATCGTCCTTTTTGATGCCGGCCCGCACCAAGTCTGCGATGATCTCGTATAACTCGCAATTGGTGGAGTTAAAGGAGAAATTGCCGGTGTCGGTCATGAGACCTGTATATATCGCAGTGGCGATATCAAAGGTCAGACCGGCTGCGCCTGACAGACTTTCTGATTTTATCAGTTTATAGACGATTTCACAGGATGAACATGCTTCGGGATGAGAGTGTACCTCATCGGCAAAATCAACGGGATTGAGATGATGGTCAATAAGAATCTTCGGGCAAGGATTCGCCAACATCTTATCTCCCATGGGACCGATTCGTTTGGGGTCATTGAAATCTGTGCAAACAAACAGATCAGCCTGTGCGATGATGGCATTGCATTGCTCGGCGCATTTCTCGTAAATGAGAATATCCGCCGCTCCCGGCATCCAATTGAAGAAAGCAGGGAAGGCATTAGGAACCACTATGTGGACTGATTGGTCGTCGGTCTTTTGACGTTGACTACTAATCCAGTGATAGAGAGCAAGGGAAGAACCCATAGCATCACCATCCGGTGCCATGTGGGTAAAGATAACGATATGATGCGCGTTGTCAACGAGTGATTTCATAGAAGAAGCCGGTATTTATTGTTTGGTTTGGAGGTGTACATAGAGGCCGGGCAGGAAGGTCTTTTTAACACCGTCAATACAAGGCCCGAAGAGGTAGAGCGGGAATGGTTTCCACTCGTCACGCTTCCAAACGACCTGATAGGCGCGTGGATGAACATCCACGGACGAGGGATTGCTTTTCGGGATGAGCGAATTGCCCAATGTATTGAAAGTGTTTGCATTGCGCGTGATAATCTTATAGGGAATATCATCCTCTTTGTGCACCTGAATCTTCAACCCGTGATATAACATCCGGAAGGTACCACTGGCTTGAGTTTTATCGCCGGAGTACTCGGTGCTCAGTTCATCAATTATACAATCTGAGGTCATGCCGACAAGGGGTCTGACGAATGAGTTGAGCATGTTGGTGTTGATCTGCTTGGCATTGATGTGCATGGAGAATCCGCATTGCTTGTCCATGCGCATTTCAAACGAAGCCTGTGCCGAACCCTGGTTAAGGGGACAAGTGCCTCCGGCGCTTAAGATGGCATTGCGGCGGTTCGTTATATTGTCCACTTTGGCTTTGATATTTTTCAGGTCCATCTTACCTATATTGGTTTTTGTACTCGCCAACTCAATATGTATGGCTTTGATGTTTGCGTTCGCCTGTTTGACCAGGAATGTGACGGGCAGGCTTGTCAGAATCTGTTGCGGCATCGGGAAAGGTTTCGTAGGTGCATATCGGTTATCCCGGTATATGTTCATTTGTTTGACGACGGCATCAATCTGATCAAGGCTGAGGTCTTGCGCCAATGCTTTCCGGATGGGGTTGAGCGGCGATAGTTCCACGTGCTCGAACTGCATATCCATCCATGTGACGGGTTCACGTACGATATCTCCCAATTTGTTTTTCGGCATTGTATTCGCGATGCGTGTGGAACCGATAATGACCGATCCTTGATCTTCGTGGTTGATATCGCGCGTCTCCAACTTCATTCGTCCGTCCGGGAATAAGATAGCGGCGTGATCCAAAGAGAAGCGATAGACGGAATCACAATAGGTGAACACCGAGTCATAGGCCAAATGATGTGCCGTGAGCGAACAACTGTCCGCCGTGACGTCCAGTTTGGTACGCAAGCTATGCAAAGCCATGGACGCGTTCTTCAGATGGAAATGCATCAGTTCCGCCCTGTTGAGGGGGAAGGTAAGGGTGGTGTCCATTTCTATTTTCGGAAAACAGTTTTCGGGATGCTTGTCATCCAGCCATAGTTCTACACGCGGTCGAACAACATAGAGGTCGGACACAAGTACCTCTTTCTTAAGCATCATCGAATAGAAGATACGTCCGAGTTCGATATGCTCCACATAGATTGACACGCCGGGACGGGAGGTGGTGTCTTTTTTATGAACCGGCTCGCCGCGATAATCAAAACGGATATCGTCAATACCGACGGTACCGCTGAATAAACGCACTTGGATAAGTCCGCAAGAAGCTTTTCCTTCCGGGAGCATGGTCAAGGCCTGGTTCACCTTGTTCATGGCAATACGAGAAGCCCATACATCCGCTCCGATGAAGATGATGATACCCAATGCAAGTACTGCCCCCAGGACAATGAGTGTGATTTTGGTTGTTTTTTTCATAATCGTGCAAGTTTGATAACTTCTTCTGCAATGCGCTTGGCAGAGTCTTTTTGAGCGAGTTGCAGAACGTTGGTATGTAGTATTTTCAGTCGATGATCGTCGTTGATAAGTTCCATTGCGGTAGGAATCAGTTTCTCCGCAGCCTCTGCGTCACGCACCAGCACAGCAGCATCTTTATTGACAAGTGCCATGGCATTATGCGTTTGATGATCTTCCGCCACATTAGGTGATGGAACAAGAATAGAGGGTTTGCCGAGCAAGCATATCTCACTGATGGATGACGCGCCGGCGCGTGATATAACCAAATCTGCATTGGCATATCGGTCCGGCATATCGCTCAGGAAATCCAGACACTCGATGTTTGCAGGACTGCCAGCCGCCTCCCAAGCCGCCTTGCATCGATCGTAATAAACCTTACCCGTCTGCCAAACAACTTGTAGCTCTTGGCTCTTGGCTTTCAGTTGTTCAAGCGAAGCCATCACTGCCTCATTGATCGTCCGCGCCCCTAAAGAGCCGCCGATGATCAATAAATTTTTACTTTTTAGTTTGTCCTTTTTAATTCCGTCGGTCAGGTTCTGGCGTACCGGATTGCCGGTAAGAATAATCTTGTCAGCGGGGAAGAATTTCTCCATACCCTCATATGCAACGCATATCTTTGCGGCTTTGTCTTTAAGAATCTTATTGGTTACTCCGGCGAATCCGTTTTGCTCCTGCAGCAAGATCGGTATTCCCATCTTGGCGGCAGCCCACATAGCTGCTCCGGATGCGTATCCTCCTACTCCTACGCCTACATTCGGTTTGAAATCCCGAATGATTTTCCGGACTTGCATGATAGACTTGACAAGGTCAATGAGTACGGAGATGTTCTTCCACGGTTGTGCGCGATTAAAGCCTCGTACAGGCAGACCAATGATCTTATAACCCGCTTGTGGCACACGTTTCATCTCCATGCGACCGAGTGCACCGATAAACAGGATTTCAGCTTCGGGATCCAATTCTTTGAGTGCGTTAGCAATGCTGACTGCGGGGAAAATGTGACCACCTGTTCCACCGCCCGAAATGAGATAGCGCATATTATTTACAATTTTTCAATTTCCGATTAGATTATTTACTCCAGTGTAACAATCGGTGCATCGTCTTGGCTTTCAGCGATGGTCTCTTGGACACGTTCGCGAAGTTCCAGCTGTTCGCGACTCACACCCATCATAATACCGAAATAGATTGACGTGATAAGAACCGATGTTCCCCCTCGTGAAATAAGAGGCAGGGGTTGCCCCGTAACGGGTCCGAGGCCAACGGCTACCAGCATGGAAATAAGTGCCTGACAAGTGATCATGAGTGCCAAACCCATCGTCATGAGCATAGCCGGCATATCCGAATAACGGCTGGATACATTACATGCCCGGAATAGAATCGCCAAGTATAGGAATATCAGGAACCCGGCTCCGACGATGCCGCTCTCTTCCACGATGATAGCGAAAATATAATCGGCAAAGGCAAGAGGCAGATAATCGCGCTCCTTACTGTTCCCTGGCAATACACCAATGGGCGATGAACCGCCTCTGGCGATGGCAACGGCGGAATAGACCTCCTGAATATTCTCATCCGTAAGCTGGTATTTGGACGTTCCTTCGTCCACAAAATGCCTGTCAAGCCGACTCACCCATGTTGTGGCACGTTTGAAGGGTCCATGCATTTCCCGTTTGGGTCGCACGAAACCGAATTCCACGATGGTATATCCAAGTCCCAGCACAAGCACGGCAATGCCGACCACTGACATCGTATATTTCCACGGGATGCGCGCAAGAATCCAAAGGCAGAAGATAATAAGTCCGATAAGTACCGCCGTAGAGAGGTTAGAGGCCATGATTGGCAACATGACGACGGCTGTAATGATAAGGGTTCGGTAGAAATACTTGCGTTTATCGTCTTCGGTACGAATACGCGCCAGCTGGTCTGCCACCACGATGATGAGACTTAGTTTGGCAAGTTCGGATGGTTGGAAAGTGATTCCGGCTATACGCACCCACCGCGCAGCTCCGTTAATAGTGACTACCAACGGATTGCCGGGTATCATCGTTGAATAGACGAGCAGGGCACTAAGCACCAATAATCCATATCCGCAGAACCGAACCCAATAGGTAGGAATAAACTGAATGACAAATGCTGCGGCAATGCCGAGCACGATGAAGAACATCTGCTGGCCGATTGGTCCGAGTGCAGAGTGATGCATGTAAACGAGCGTAGAAGACGCCGAGAAAAGCGCAATTATCGCCACCACGATAAGTGTGATGAATAATCCCCAGAACGTTCGGTCAATATTGGATAAATCGAGCTTTTTCATGTTCTAATCTCGTGATTACGTGAATTCCTCTCCATTATAGTTTTCTTACGGCCTCCATAAATTGATTGCCGCGGTCTTCATAACTCTTGAAGAGGTCAAAAGAGGCGCAACAGGGCGAAAGGAGCACCGTGTCCCCTTCGTGTGCTGCATTGTAAGCACCATGAATGGCATCGTGCAAATTATCCGTATCAATAATTTGCAATTTGTTATTTGTTATTTGTGATTTGTGATTTGCGAAATGTTCACGCAGTTTCTCGTTATGCAGACCCATAAAGACGAGGGTATGACATTTCTGACACACCAGTTCGTCAATCTCGGAGTAGTCGTTTCCTTTGTCCTTTCCTCCGAGGATAAGGACAGTAGGAGTAGTCATGGCCTCCAAGGCATACCAGCAAGAGTTGACGTTTGTCGCCTTCGAGTCATTGATATAACGTACGCCTTTTACCGTAGCCACATATTGTAAACGGTGCTCTACGCCTTGGAAAGTCTTGAGACTCTCGCGAATGATCTCTTTGCGCACGCCCACTACGTTTGCCGCGATGGTAGCAGCCATGGAGTTAAGGACATTATGCTTGCCTTGCAGCGCCAATTCCTCTTCGCCTACAGGTAGCGGATTGGGTAGCGTGAATCCGTAGGGATAAAGAGTAGCTCCAAGTTGCAACTTTTTCATCTCGCGGTCAATAACAGGATCTTCCGCCCAATAGATAAACGCGTCATCTTCCGTCTGATTGCGGGTAATGCGGAACTTGGCATCGATATAATTCTGGAATTGGAAATCATAGCGATCCAAATGGTCAGGAGTGATATTCAGTAAAATGGCGATATCAGCCTTGAAATCGTACATGTTATCAAGTTGGAAGGACGATAGTTCGATGACATAATAGTCATGATCTTCGTGCGCTACCTGCAGGGCTAATGAATTACCGATATTTCCTGCCAGACCTACATTTAGACCTGCTTTGCGAAGGATATAGAAGATGAGCGAAGTGGTGGTCGTCTTACCGTTTGAACCGGTAATACATATCATCTTCGCGTTCGTATAACGCGCGGCGAACTCAATCTCGGAGATGATGGGTGTACCTTGTGCTTGCAGTTTCTGAATGAGCGGTGCCGTCAATGGAATACCCGGCGACTTCACTACTTCATCCGCATTCAGAATTTGTTCTTCCGAATGTTTCCCGTCTTCCCATGCAATACCATTTTGGTCTAACAAGGCGCGATAAGGTTCCGTGATGGTACCGCAGTCGGAAACAAAGACATCAAAGCCTTTCTCTTTGGCGAGGATAGCAGCTCCGCTACCACTCTCGCCGGCACCCAAGATAACAATTCTTTTCATAATTTATGGCGTAATGGCGTCATGACGACATGACGATTTATCTTATTTTCAATGTTAATATAGTGATGGCAGCAAGGATGAGCGTGACGATGCAGAAACGGAGCACGATCTTCGTTTCATGGTGCAGGTTCTCGCTGCCTTTGAATTTGATGGAACAGGTTGGGTCAATTTTAAGTACCTGTTCTACGGAGGTACGGAAATGGTCGTGCAACGGGGTACGCTTCCATACACGCACATGCTGTCCGCGTTTCTTGTAGAACTTATACACTTGAGTTTGAACGATGACACTCACGCTCTCCATGAGGAATACACCGCATAACAGAGGAATAAGTAACTCCTTATGAATGATCATCGCGCAAACACCTATGATGCCACCTACGGTCAGACTGCCGGTGTCTCCCATGAAGACCTGTGCGGGGAATCCGTTGAACCAAAGGTAACCGACCAGTGCGCCGATGAACGAAGCGAGGAATACTACCAATTCCTCCGAGCCGGGAATGTACATGACGTCAAAATATTCCGCCCACACCACGCTGCCGGATGTGTAGGCAAGAATGAGCAAAGCGATAGCGATGATGGCTGAGTTTCCCGCGCACATTCCGTCCATGCCGTCGTTAAGGTTCGCACCGTTGCTTACCGCAGCCACCACAAAAACAGTCAGAAGCACAAAGAATATCCATCCGAAGCGATATTTGTTGTTCTCACCCGTCCATGTGAAGAGGTCTGCATAGTTGAAGTTATGATGCTTGACGAAGGGAATGGTTGTCTGCGTGGACTTAATCTCCGGACTTTTTTCAAACACCTCGATATTATTCTCAATGTGGTGCGTGACAGTCTCGTTCATAGACACGGCAGGGCAGAAACGAAGCGTTAGGCCTACGATAAGGCCGAGCGCTACCTGGCCTGCAATCTTCACCCAACCATTCATGCCTTCTTTATTTTTCTTGAACGTCTTGATATAGTCGTCCGCGAAGCCGAGAGCACCGAGGATAAGTGTTGTTACGAGCATCAGTATCATATAGACATTCGTCAACTTGCCGACTAACAAGCAAGGCACGAGGATGGCAGCAATGACGATGAGTCCGCCCATCGTGGGGACACCTTTCTTAGCTACGTTAAACGGGTCCAGTTTAGCGTCACGTTGTGTCTCCGAGATGTTGTGGCGCTTCATATAATTGATAAACCAGTTACCGAACCAGATGCTCACGCACAACGCAATGATTCCCGCGATGATGGCTCGGAAGGAAATATAGGTGAACAGACGTGCACCCAATACATCGTTGAAATGATTAAATAATGAATATAACATTGTGTAATGTTTAAAGTTTAATGTTTATAGTTTAAAGGAAGCGCTTTACGACTTCATGGTCGTCAAAATGGTGTTTTACTCCTTTTATTATCTGGTAATCTTCATGTCCTTTTCCGGCAACGAGGATGACATCTCCGCTTTGCGCGAGCGTGCAGGCTGTCTGAATAGCGGCAGTCCTGTCTTCGATGACAAGAGTGGTGCGCAGTTCCTCTGCGCTGAGGCCATCGGTCATATCTTTGAGGATAGCTGCCGGCTCTTCGTCACGAGGGTTGTCTGAGGTAAGAATGAGTTGCTCGCTTCCGCGTTTGGCAATCTGCGCCATCATCGGTCGTTTGCCTTTGTCGCGATTACCTCCACAACCAACGACGGTGATCAATTTGGCATCCTCTCTTTTGATTTCTCGAATGGTCTGTATGACATTATCAACGGCATCGGGCGTGTGGGCGTAATCAACGATAGCAGTCCATCCTTTTGGGCTGTGAATGGTTTCGAAGCGGCCGTTCACAGGCTTCAGCGTCGAGAGTACCCGAAGCACGTCGAGTTCGTCAAACCCAAGGCACAAGGCGGCGCCGTAGATACAGAGGAGATTGGATACATTAAAACGTCCGACAAGCGGCACAAACACTTCCTTGCCATTGATATTCAGCAGCATGCCGTCGAAGCCTTCTTCCAAAATCTGCGCTTTGTAATCCGCCAGCGCGCGGGTAGAATAGGTATGTACAGCTGCTTTGCAGTTTTGCGTCATGACCAGACCGTTCTTGTCATCTTTATTGGTGACAGCGAAGGCGCTTTTTTTGAGTGTGTCAAAGAGGCGTTTCTTTGTGTCGCGGTAGTTATCGAAGGTCTTGTGATAATCAATATGATCGCGTGTAAGGTTGGTGAACAGCGCTCCGTCGAAGTCGAGTCCGGCAATGCGTTCCTGTGCGATGGCATGGCTGCTGACTTCCATGAAAGCGTAAGTGCAACCGGCATCTACCATGCGACGCAACAGAC
>Ga0247610_10008328_pt1 | contig 10555 bp, 8 predicted proteins | sample 174DNAGHGhighgp2_FD_193483 | JGI IMG/M metagenome (GOLD analysis project Ga0247610, IMG submission 193483) | Sheep rumen microbial communities from Palmerston North, Manawatu-Wanganui, New Zealand - 1742 DNA GHGhigh gp2 | ecosystem: Host-associated > Mammals > Digestive system > Stomach > Rumen ... | reverse complement strand
GAGCTTGCCGTCATCATAAAGTTTGCGGAAGAAGTCTGAGGCAAACTGGTGGTGTGTCTTCGATGTGGTGCGGCTGTAGACGTCGAACGAGATGCCAAAGTCCTCGAACGAGTTCTTAATCATCGTGTGGTAACGGTCCACCACATCCTGCGGGGTGATGCCCTCCTTGCGGGCGCGCTGGGTGACAGGCACGCCGTGCTCGTCGCTGCCACCGACAAAAAGCACCTCGCGCTTCTTCGAACGGAGATAACGAACGTAGATGTCGGCCGGGACATACACTCCGGCCAGGTGCCCTATGTGCACACCGCCGTTGGCGTAGGGCAGCGCCGAGGTGACGGTATAGCGTTTGTAGTTCTTCTGTTCCATATCATTAAGCTTGATTAATATTTACTTTTAGAAAGATACCGTATGGAAAAGATACGGCTCCGTGCCGGCCCGATGGCGGGCTGGCACGGGGCCTGTCCCTCGCAATGGCGCTGCAAAGTTACAAAAATTATGCGAACCAAGCAAAAATGAGCACCTAATTCTGACTGTCACGACTGAAAAAGTCAGTTTATCTTGTAGTCGAGGGCATCGGTACGCTCTATATAGTCTATGAGCTGGTGCTTCACGTCGACAAGTTGCGACTTCGAGCGCAGCAGCACATGGTGCTTGCCGGTGCCGTCGCGCAGCTGGAAGAAGAGCTTCGTCTTTCCAGGATGCTCATGTATGAGTTCCTGCAACTCGTTGACTATCTCCGAGGTAAGTTTGTCCTTGTCGGTATTTATTGTGATGGTGATGCGGTCAATGGCTTTCTCCTTGACCGTTTGCAGCAACTCCACGTTTGTGACCTTGAAATCCAGAGGGCTGTCCTCCTGGAAACGGAAGCGCGGCACCATCTTGCCAGTGATGTAGACCGCAGCACCCTCTATGAACTTTCCGTTCAGGTTAAGCCAGTCATCGCCAAAGAGAGCCAGCTCGCCAGAACCGTCGAAGTCTTCGAGCGTTACTATGCCCCACGGTTTGTTTGTCTTCGAGCTGAAACGTGTCTGCACTCCTGTGACGATGCCGCCGAGCGTCACGTCCTCACGGTTGGCAAGGGCGGCACAGCGGTCGGCCAGCTCCGTGCACTTGGCGTTGCACAGGTTGTCAAGCACTATCTTGTACTCGTCGAGCGGATGGGCAGAGAGGTAGATGCCCACCAGGTCGCGCTCCTTGTTGAGCCGCTCTATGTCGCTCCAGCGCTCGTCGGTCTTGGGTATGGGCGGTGTGGCTATCTCTACGCTGTCGAAGCCGCCGAAGAGCGAGTTTTGCGCCTCAGCCTTGCTCTGCTGATACATCTGCCCGTAGCGCACCAGTGTGTCGAGAAACGGCTCGCCCTTGGAGTTCTCGGCGAAGAACGCCTCACGGCGTATGCCAAAGCTGTCGAAGCCTCCGCTCAGCGCCAGGCTCTCGTAGCCCTTGCGGTTGAGGCTTGTGGAGGGCACGCGCTGGGCGAAGTCGAAGATGTCCTTGTAGGGGCCGGCAGTCTCGCGTTCGCGGATGATGGCCTCTGCCGCACCGTCGCCCAGCCCCTTGATAGCGGCCAGTCCGAAGCGTATCTCCCCTTTATGGTTGACGCCGAACTTCAGATACGACTCGTTGACGTCGGGCCCCAGCGTGGCTATGCCCATCTGCTTGCACTCGTCCATGAGCTTCGCCGTCTCCGTTATCTGGTCACGGCGGCGGGTCATGATGGCGGCCATGAACTCTGCGGGATAGTTGGCTTTCAGGTAGGCTGTCTGATAGGCCACCCACGAGTAGCAGGCTGCGTGCGACTTGTTAAAGGCATAGGAGGCGAATTTCTCCCAGTCGGCCCAAATCTTCTCCAGCACCTTCGGGTCGTGCCCGTTTTTCTTGCCCCCTTCTATGAATTTGGGCTTCATGGCGTCGACAATGTCTTTTTTCTTCTTACCCATGGCCTTACGCAGGGCGTCGCTCTCGCCACGGGTGAAGTCGGCCAGCTGGCGCGACAGCAGCATCACCTGCTCCTGGTAGACGGTGATACCGTAGGTGTCTTTCAGGTATTTCTCCATGCAGGGAATGTCGTACTTTATCTCCTCACGGCCGTTCTTACGGGCTATGAACGAAGGTATGTAGTCCATAGGCCCCGGACGATAGAGGGCGTTCATGGCGATGAGATCCTCGAAGACTGTGGGGTGCAGCTCGCGCAGGTATTTCTGCATGCCGGCCGACTCAAACTGGAAGGTGCCTATGGTGCGGCCCTGCTGGTAGAGCTCGTAGGTCTTGGGGTCGTCGATGGGTATGGTGTCGAGGTCCACGTCTATGCCACGGTGCTGCTTTATGTTGGCACAGGCTTCCTTCAGCTCAGAGAGGGTCTTCAGCCCGAGGAAGTCCATCTTGATAAGCCCTGTAGACTCAATGACGTGGCCGTCGTACTGCGTGCAGTTGGTCTTGGTGTCCTTGAAGTCGGGGTCGTCGGCCGTGGAGACGGGCACCCAGTCGGAGATAGGGTCGCGGCAGATGATGAAGCCACAGGCGTGGATGCCGGTGCCGCGGACGGTGCCTTCGAGCATCTTGGCATACTTTATGGTGTTGGCCAACTGCGGGTTGGTGGATGTCTCGGCCTCCTGCAGCTCGCGCACGGCACGGATGGCATTCGTAAGGTTCATCTTCGGCGTCTTTCCGTCTACCTCGGGCAGACGGTCGGGGATGGCCTTGCACAGACGGTTGGACTCGGCCAGTGGCAGCTCCTCGACACGGGCCACGTCCTTGATACTGTTCTTAGTGGCCATCGAGGCGTAGGTGATGATGTGGGCACAATTCTCATGACCGTACTTGTCCATGACCCATTTGAGCACTTTGCCGCGCCCGTCGTCGTCGAAGTCGGTGTCGATATCGGGCAGGGAGATACGGTCGGGGTTGAGGAAACGCTCGAACAGCAGGTCGTACTTCAGCGGGTCTATCTTCGTGATGCCCAGACAATAGGCCACCACACTGCCTGCCGCACTGCCACGACCGGGCCCCACCCACACGTCGAGCTCGTCGCGGGCAGAGTTGATGAAGTCCTGCACTATGAGGAAGTAGCCGGGGAAGCCCATCGTCTTCATGATGTGCAGCTCAAAGCGTATGCGGTCGTCCACCTCTTTGGGCAGCCCGCCACCTTCATCACCCGAGGACTGTGGCGACTGGGCGGGGGTATAGCGCTTCCTGGCTCCCTCGTAGGCCAGCTTGGCCAGATAGTCGGCCTCGAACTTTATGCGATAAATCTTGTCGTAACCACCCAGCTTGGCTATCTTCTTGTCGGCCACGTCGGGGGGAAGGGGGTTCTCGCCGTTCTCGTCGGTGGTGAACTCACGGTAGAGGTCGTCCTCGGTGTATTTCTTGCGCCACTCCTCTTCGGTGCCGAAGCTCTCGGGAATGGGGAAGAAGGGCATGATGGGGTCGTGGTCCAGACTGTATATTTCCACCTTGTCAAGGATCTCCAAGGTGTTTGCCAGCGCCTCGGGTATGTCGGCAAAGACGTCGTTCATCTCGGCACGCGTCTTAAACCACTCCTGCTTGGTGTAGAGCATGCGAGTGGGGTCGTCGAGCTTCTTGCCAGTGCTCAGGCAGAGCAGATGGTCGTGAGCCTCGGCGTTGTCCTGGTCCACAAAGTGTGAGTCGTTGGTGCAGACGAGCTTTATTCCATATTCGTGGGCAAGCTCTATAAGCACTTTGTTGGCCTTCTGCTGCAAGGGAAACGTCTCGCGGTTGGCACGGATGGTGGGGTCTTTCACCTCGTGGCGCATCAGCTCAAGATAGTAGTCATCGCCGAAGAGGCCCTTGTACCACTCAATGGCCTCACGGGCACCGGCCATGTCGCCGTTGAGTATCTTGCGTGGCACTTCGCCGGCTATGCAGGCCGAACAGACGATGAGCCCCTCGTGGTAACGCTCCAGGTCGGCACGGTCGGTGCGTGGACGCATGTAGTAGCCGTCGGTCCAAGAGTTGCTCACAATCTTGATGAGGTTCTTGTAACCCTTGTAGTTCTTAGCCAGCACTATGAGGTGGTAGCCACTCTGGTCCTGCTTACCGTTCTTCTGTTCCTTAGGACCATGTTTGGCCACATACATCTCGCAACCGAAGATGGGCTTGAAAGGTTCAAGACCCTCCTTCTTACGACCCTTGTTGATGTCGTTGCAGATGTCGTGGAACTCCTTTATGCCGAACATGTCGCCATGGTCGGTGATGGCCATGCCTCTCATGCCGTCTTTCACGGCCTTGTCTACCAGTCTCTTTATGCTCGACTGTCCGTCGAGTATGCTGTAATATGTATGTACATGCAGATGAATGAAATCTTCCATATCGTGATTTAAAAAAATGCAGATGTAAAGGTTATAGCTTCAGCCGTCAAGCCTCCTGGCTCTTCCACTCCATGATGTTGCGCTCATCGCGGGAGAAGGCGCGGCCCTTGGCCGAGAGGTCCCCGGCCACGACGTCGGCACAGAAGGGCACATAAACATATCCGTCGGTGCGGATGCACTCGAAACTCTGAATCCCAACGGGGTATTTGCGCTTTGCTGGCTCCATGACATTTACGATTTACAATTGTGTTGCAAAGATACGAAGAAATCCCCGAACCGCCAAACGATTCGGGGATTTTTCTGACACTTTCAGACTTTGTCAAAATTACTCTGCCACGAGTGTGAAGCGGCGGAAAGCTGTAATCTTCAGCTCTTTGTCCTGCTGCTTGAGCCACTCGCTGACGGTAGCCTTGTCGCCGTCGCCAAACTGGAACTCCTGGTCCACGAGGCAGTTCTCCTTCTTGAACTTCTCCACGCGGCCCTTGGCGATACCCTCAATCATAGGCATCTTAAGCTGAGCCTCGCCCTCGGTCTTAGCCTCGGCAATGATGCGGCGAGCCTCGTCGGCCTGCTCCTTGGTGATCCAGCCCTTGGCAGTATTGCTCTCGATGTGGTCCTCGCTGTCCACGTGTGTGGGGTTGATGCCGGCCTTCTTCAGCTTCATGTCGACAAACTTCTGCACCTGCTCCAGCTTGGTCTTCTCCACTGCGGTCTTGTACTCCTCGTCGAGAATCTTCTGGTCGATGCTCTGTGCGTCGAGAGCCACGGGCTTCATGGCAGCCACCTGCATGGCGAGCTTGTGACCCACCTCAACATTCTCCTTGTTGAGCTGCACCATGGTGCAGAGGATGTGCTTGCCCATGTGGTCGTAGACCTCCACGTTGTCGCCCTCAAGGGTGAGGTAGCCGTCGAGCTCCATCTTCTCACCGGTGATGCCACTGCGCTGGGTTACGATTTCCTGTGCCTTCTGGCCGTTGATCTCCAGCTCCTTCACCTCGTCGATGGTCTTGCACTTTGCAGCGATGGCAGCGTCGAGTATGCACTGGGTCATGGCGATGAAGTCAGCACCGTTGGCTACAAAGTCGGTCTCGCACTTCACTGCCACCATGGCGGCAAAGCCTTCCACCTTCTTCACGAGCACGCATCCGTTGCTGGTCTCACGGTCGGAGCGCTTGGCGGCGATGGCGAGGCCACGCTCACGCAGTATCTCCTTGGCACGGTCGAAGTCTCCCTCAGCCTCGGTCAGTGCTTTCTTCACATCGGCCAGGCCTGCACCAGTCATGGTACGGAGCTTCTTGATATCTTCCATATTTGGCTTGTAGTCCATAATCTAAATTTTTTGCCCCCTGAGTGAGGGGGATGGGAGTCTGAACAAGCGGGAATCAGACATCTGGGTTATTGATTTGTTTAGATGTGGGGGCTGCGCTTGTCCAGCCCCCAACCCACTATGGGGCTAAAGTTATTCAGCGGCGGGAGCCTCTGCCTCTGCGGGAGCCTCCTCAGCAGCAGGAGCCTCAGCGGCCTCCTCGGCATTGCGCTGACGGCGTGCGCCGGAAGCGCGACGTGGACGCTCGTCCTCGCCCTCACCCTCGGCCTGAGCCTCGGCGGCCTTCTCGTCGGCCTTCTCAGCCTTGCGCTCCTCCAGACCCTCGGCGATAGCGGCGCAGCAAGCGTTGAGGATTGCCTCTACGCTGTCCTTGGCGTCGTCGTTGGCAGGGATGACGAAGTCGATGTTCTTCGGGTCGCTGTTGGTATCGACGATACCGAATACGGGGATACCCAGGCGATTGGCCTCCTTGACAGCGATGTTCTCCTTCATCACGTCGACAACGAAGAGGGCGCTGGGCAGACGGGTCAGGTCGGCGATAGAACCAAGGTTCTTCTCCAACTTGGCACGCTGGCGTGTCACCTGGAGCAGCTCGCGCTTCGACAGATTGCCGAAGGTGCCGTCGCTCATCAGCTTGTCGATGTTCGACATCTTCTTAACGGCCTTGCGGATGGTGGGGAAGTTGGTGAGCATACCGCCCGGCCAACGCTCGATAACGTAAGGCATATTGATGCTCGTTGCCTTCTCGGCAATGACTTCCTTTGTCTGTTTTTTAGTTCCTACGAAGAGGATTTTCTTTCCCTGACGGGCAATGTTCTTAAGAGCCTCGGCAGCCTCGTCAATCTTCATGACGGTCTTGTGGAGGTCAATGATATGGATGCCATTGCGCTCGGTGTAGATGTAAGGAGCCATGGCGGGGTTCCACTTGCGCTTCAGGTGGCCAAAGTGGCATCCAGCCTGCAAAAGCTGGTCAAAATTTGTTCTTGCCATTGTGTTTAAAATGCTTTAATTGGGTTGTTTACTTTCTTTTTAAATTCTTGGCTTAGAATCAACCGGATGGTAGTTGAGAGATGAGAGCACAGTGCTTGCAGACTTTTTACTCTTCGCAATCAAATCCATCAGGTTTAGATGCTAAACATTGTCAGTTTCCTCGTGTCGGGAAGAGTGCAAAGCCGTCCGGCTATAAACTCTCCACGCCCGACAGAAGATTAACGCTTACTGAACTGGAAGCGGCGGCGTGCCTTTGGCTGTCCGGGCTTCTTGCGCTCCACCTCGCGGCTGTCGCGTGTGAGGAATCCCTGTACCTTCAGTGCCTTCTTATCCTCGGCGTTGACCTTGACAAGTGCGCGGGCGATAGCCATACGGAGAGCCTGGCTCTGACCGGTAAAACCACCACCGTCGAGGTTGGCCTTGATGTCGAATTTCTCAGCGCAGTCGAGCAGCACCAGAGGCTGCTTAACAACGTACTGCAGTATAGCTGAGGGGAAATATTCGGTTAAGTCCTTCTTGTTGATCGTGATCTTGCCAGTACCTTCCGACAGATAAACGCGAGCCACGGAGCTCTTGCGACGACCTATTGCATTGATGTATTCCATATTTATCTTAAATTTTCAATGTTCAATATTCAATCTTACTTGTACTGGTTAATATCGATAGCCTTGGGCTTCTGAGCCTCGTGCTTGTGCTCGGTACCATTATAGATATAAAGGTTGTTGAGCAGATGGCGTCCCAGGGGGCCTTTGGGCAGCATGCCCTTCACGGCGTGCTTCAGTATGCGCTCCACACCGAAGGGCTTCTTGCGCAGCTCTGCGGGAGTGTTGAAACGCTGGCCACCAGGATAGCCGGTGTAGCGGGTGTAGACCTTGTCGGTCTCTTTCTTACCAGTAAATTTCACCTTGTCGGCGTTGATGATGATTACATTGTCGCCGCAGTCAACGTGCGGAGTGAAGCTGGGCTTGTACTTGCCACGAATCAGCTTTGCCACCTTTGAAGCGAGACGGCCCACCACCTGGTCGGTAGCGTCGATGACCACCCACTCTTTCTTGGCTGTCTCCTTGTTGATGGAGACGGTCTTGTAACTTAAAGTGTTCATTTCTACGTTAGAATTTTTACTAAAAAACAGTTTTTTCTTTTTGAGCACGCACCGGGCACGCTCGTTAATTACTCTTTTGGACACCGATTCACAAACCACGCCGTCTGGCCAAAGACGGACGCTATTTACACGACATCCGCGGGGATTCTAAGACCCTCCCCTGTAATAATCGGACTGCAAAGGTACTGCTTTTTCTTTATTTAGGCTACAAAGAAAGAGCTGACAGACGCAAGATTTACGTTTATTTAACACTAACCCTTGCTACAAGTCCTCTCTTTCTGCCATTTTCATCGAATCTGTCTTAATCGGGTATCATGAAATTTATGACCTCGGGCTCTATACGTATGCTGTACTTACCGTTAGGGTGGTCGGCCAACCGGCCGTCTATTCCCACCAGGGCCTTGCTGCTCTCACAGGTCAGGTTTCTTGTACGGTAGGGGTGCACGGAGCGGTGGTTCAGGAAGCGTCCGGTCACAAGGAGCCACAGTCCTTCGATGAGCTGCTTCACTGGCGGGTTGTACACCACCGACACGTCGAGCAGTCCGCTGTAGGGCACGGCGCTGGGGGTCTGACCGTAGCCGCGGGCACTGCCCACACACACCGTCATCACAGAACGGTCTATCTCCTCATAGTTCACGTTGATGCGCATCTTATAGTCATGGCGGTGGAATATCATGAGCACCATTGACGAGAGGAATGCCAAGTGCTGCGAGCCCAGCACCTTGCGTGCCTGCCGCCGCAGGTTCATGATGTCGGCAGTCAGCCCGATGTTCACGCAGTTCAGGAAATAGCGGCTCACCTTCTCGCCGCGCTTGTTCTCATAGTCTATGCACCCCAGGTCTATCTTCCTCACCCGGTGCCTAATAAGCCAGTCCACCGTCTGGGCGTCGTTTTTCTCGTCGAAGCCCCAGTAGCGGGCAAAATCATTGAGCACGCCGTTGGGCACCAGCCCCAGCGCCACCTCTTCCCTCGTCTTCTTGTCTTCGCGCATCAGGCAGTTGGCGGCGTCGTTCAGCGCAGAGTCGCCACCCACTATGACTATGGTCTTGTAGCCATTGTGCACGAGCATGGTCATGAGCCGCTCCACGCTGTCGGTCGACTCGCTCTGCACAAAGTCGTAGAGCACACCCTTCTCGTCGAGCGTGCGCTTCAGCCGCTCCCAGCGCCGGCTGCTCTTGTGTATGCCTTTCTTCGGGCAGTAGAGTATTCCCCAGCGCTCCTTTATCTGTTCATTTTCTTGCATTGCACGATGGTTTTTACGAGTCACATTAGCTGCTCTATCCTTTTCACTTTCTCTTCCATTGGCAGCGTAGCGTCTATCCAGTGTATGGTGAACCCACGCCGCTCCATGCCGCGGAACCAGGTCATCTGCCGTTTGGCAAACTGGTGGATGGCTGTTTCAAGCTGGTGGAACATCTCGTCGGACGAGAGGCGGCCCAACACGTACTCCGTCACATAGCGATACTCCAGACCGTAATAGATGAGGTCTTCGGGCGCGATGCCTTCGTCCAGCAGCCTGCGCACCTCGTCGGCCATACCCTCGTCGAGCCTTGACCTCAGCCTGCGGGTTATCTTCTCCCGCCGCAGGTCGCGGTCTATGCTCACACCGACGATGAGCGAGTCGATGGGGGGCAGCTCCCGCAGGGGCATGGGGTGCTCCAGGTTGTAGGTCTCTATCTCTATGGCACGTATGGCACGCTGGGCCGAGTCCACATCGGTAGTGTTGTGCATCGCCGACCCGGTGCGTGCTTTCAGCTGCCGCAGCATCTCGGTCAGCTCTGGCAGGGGGCGACCTTCCAACCGGGCGCGCAGCTCAGCGTTCTGAGGTACAGGCGACAGATGGTAGCCCTTCAGCACCGCCTCGATATAGAGGCCGGTGCCGCCACAGAGTATAGGCCGCCGGCCACGCCGCACTATGTCTTGATAGGCGTCGAAAAAGTCTTGCTGGTACTGGAAAAGATTGTATTTGGTGCCTGGTTCGCAGATGTCGATGAGATGGTATGGCACACCACGGTAGTCGGCCAGGTCCTTGCCGGTGCCAATGTCCATGCGGCGGTACACCTGACGCGAGTCGGCAGAGATAATCTCTCCGCCAACCTCGAGGGCCAGGGCGGCCGCCAATGGCGTCTTGCCACTGGCTGTGGGGCCAAGGATGGTCAGCATCTTCATCATAATATGGCTGCAAAGTTAGTCATTTATTTTACATCCCACAAATTTTTAGATTAAACATTTTGACCTTGTGCCATTATTTCACATTTTTGCAGGCAGAATGTCACAATGTACTCGGGTTAAGCCACGACATTGGGTTGCCGACAAACCCATTTTCGACAGTCGCCCGATGGACTTAGAAAGTTTCAAACTGGCAGTTAGATAGTTTCCAACTACGAGTTAGATAGTTTCCAACTACGAGTTAGATAGTTTCCAACTCCTAAGAAAATTACCGAAAACCATCAGTCGTCGATGACCTCTGGGTCGGGCAAGTCCCTGTTCATGTCCTGGTATGCCCCCTTGAGGTCATCGTTAGTGATGCTGAACTCTCGGCAGAGCGGTCGGTCGGGGTCTCGCAGTGAGTGCCGGAACAGCCAGTCGTAGGTGCGGAACAGATAGAAAGCCCTTGCCAGTGCTCCGTGCGACGCCCCCTGCAGCCAGTCATAGCGCAGGCGGCTGTCGTTCTTTGCCCCCTGCAGTGCACTGACCACACGTTTCGACTCCCCCACCCCAACGGCCTTGTCGGCCGTGCCGTGTAGAATCCACAGCGGCACCTTTCCCAGCCCTTGCATGTTCTTCAGCGTGCAGCCGCCGCAGAGGGCC
>Ga0247610_10008327_pt1 | contig 10556 bp, 7 predicted proteins | sample 174DNAGHGhighgp2_FD_193483 | JGI IMG/M metagenome (GOLD analysis project Ga0247610, IMG submission 193483) | Sheep rumen microbial communities from Palmerston North, Manawatu-Wanganui, New Zealand - 1742 DNA GHGhigh gp2 | ecosystem: Host-associated > Mammals > Digestive system > Stomach > Rumen ... | reverse complement strand
CTCCGCGACTACGACCAGGTCATTCGTTTGCAACCGGACTTTGAGTTTGCGTACTACAACAAAGCCAATATCTTTTGCGTACAACGGCAATTTAATGACGCCATCGACTTTTACACGCAAGCCATCCAAATAGATGGCGATTTTGCGGAAGCATATTTTAACAGAGGTTTGACCTATATTTTCATCGGCGAGAACGAGAAAGGTTTGGCGGATCTGTCCAAGGCCGGCGAGTTGGGTATTTATCAAGCCTATAATTTGATCACACGGTTTAAATAAGAACCCCACCCGACCTCCCCACAGGGGGAGGAGAAAAGTTGAAAGTTGAAAGTTGAGAGAAGTTGAGAATTAAACGATACATATTAACCCTTGTACTTTGTACTTTGTCCCTTTGTACATCCGCTCAGTTGCTCTACGAGATTTCGGGTAACGGAGCGAAGCAGAAATCGTATCTATTGGCGACCAACCGATTCGTGGAGATGCAGTTTTTGGACACCATTCCGAATGTCTTCAAATGTTTCGGAAAATGCAGTCGTGTCATTACGGAATTCACGATGCAGGACTATGAAGCGTTAGCTGCCTTGCGCCAAGCAGCCATACTCCCCGACTCTATCAAACTGAGTAATTTTTATAGCGAAACGGAGTATGAGTTTATAGACAATAGTCTTCGCATTAACTTAGGCATGGGGTTAGATAAATTATGCCGGATGAAACCGTCGTATTTGACGGAGATGTATCGGGTCGAATTGATGAAACAATGGTTGCAATACGACGAGCAAAGATCAATGGAGAGTTTCTTTGAGACGATAGCCGCAGAGCGGGATATACCGGTGATTGGATTAGACAATATCGGCGAAACGATGTACATGCTCTTTGACCGAGAACCGTTTCATTGGCAATGTAAAGAATTACTCAAAGTAATGGAATATCCGGAGAATGAAGTCAAACAGGAACGGACCATCAAAGCCATGTATCTGGATGGCCGCTTGACCGATATCGCTTTTCAGGTAGAGGGACCGGACAATATCAGCTCCATCTCCTTTTCGGACTATCAAGTGTATTGCCAACGCAATAAAGAATGGACGAAACGGCTCAAACCATTGCTGACCAAAGGCGGCTGTTTTATCACGCTCAATGCCATCTATTTAGGCGGCGATAAGGGGTTGATAGAACAATTGCGGGCTGCAGGATACCGCGTCCGTCCGGTAAACAGGGCGATTAAAATGAAGAATTAAAATTATAAATCATAAAAAATAAATCACAAATGAAAAAGGTATTTTCTGTAATGGTAGCTCTGATGATGGTAGCTACAATGAGTTTGAACGCAGCCGGTCGCGGCAAGTACATTCACGTAGATGCAACGGTGAACAAAAATCTGAAACCGCAAATCGCATTCTATCAGGACAATATAGATGGCGCGGATGTAACCACTCTGCTTGTCAAGACCGTAGATGTAAACGACTACAAAGAGTTCACCGAGGTATCGCGTGTGCTGCTTCGCTTTGCGGACGGAACAATGGCTCGCCTCAACCGCACGGACAAAGCGGTGACGAAAGAGAAAAAATATACTGAGAAAAAAGGTACAGCCACTATCTCGTTCTACCCCTCTGTCGTGGAATATGAGGTGACGCCGGAAGTTATCGAGAAATTAGAAGCCGGCATCGCCATCATCAAAGTGCGTATCGTTTTCAAAGAGAACGAATCGAAAGATTATGATATCTCGGAGGGCTATCAGGCACGTATGGCAGCCGATCTGCTCAAATCCTATCAAGAAGCTGTACAAACCCACCGCAGATCCAACTCAGACCTGAGCGATGAGGATTTCTAATATTGCACAAATATTTGTTTCCGTCAGAGGTAAGAACATGTCCAAGTACATCGTACTTGCATTATTCTGTATAGCGGCTATTCTTCCCGTCCGAGCGCAAATCGGGATGCGTGAATTAGGAGATTCGCTGACGGCTTACACAGGTTTTTCACGTCTGTGGAGTCCTGCCGTGCGGGTCAAGCAACTGCGTATCAGCGGCACAAAAGTGTCGCTATACACGAATGTGACGCTTCATGACTATCGCTGGACACCTGAGAACGTAGCCGAACTCAAACGCAAAGTCAGCCAATGGACGCTGGGTCATGAGAACGGTAAAGTGACTATCTATAGCGGCCGAACGGATATAGAGACCCTCATTACCGATTGCGCTCGGGGGAGGTCGGCTACGTCAAGCGCAACTGACCTCACGAACCGCAATATAGCCCTTTACCCGAGCCACGGACTCTACTACAATCGAGAAAGAGACGAATGGATCTGGCAACGCGCTACATTGTGGACTACGGTGGAGGATCTGTACAGCCATGAGTACGTGCGACTCATCAAAAAGATGTTAGAGAACGCCGGAGCGGATGTCTATATGCCGCGTGCCGGATTGGAGCAAACGGGATTAGGCGTTTCCGGCATGCCGCAATGGACGGAAGGTGCACGTTATTGGCTGATTTCACAAGGCGTCAGTTCCACTATTTGGGACTTGTACGAAGGCAATGAATACAAGGATGACATGAAATGTCGCGCCATGTGGATCAATTCGCTCGATGTGCCTATCGACCTTTGTTTGGCGCTCCATACAGACGGTTATGACAGCGGAAATGACACCACGATCATCGGTACGTTAGCTATCTATACCGCCAAAGATGATGACGGTCATACGACGCTTCGTGATGGCAGAAACCGTGAGCAGACGAACCGCAATTTAGCCGACTGGATTCAAACGCAGGTGGTCAATGACTTGCAGCATATCGCTCCCGAATGGACGAGACGCCAACTCAAAGAAGCGAATTATTGCGAGTCCCGCGTGCCTGTAGTGCCGAGCATGATCTTGGAACTGATCAGCCATAAGAACATGGCGGATATGAAGTACGGTTTAGACCCTCGATTCCGTTTTGCCGCCTCGCGCGCGGTATATAAAGGTATCTTGCGGTATCTGAATGGCACCAAGGCGGTGGTACAACCGCTTTCGGTGGAGCAGATCGGTATCAATAAAGAGGGGCTGCTGCGTTGGGAAGCCCGTTTGGATAGTCTTGAGCCCTCCGCTAAACCCACTTATTACCTCGTCTATGTGCAAGCCAACAACGGCGAATGGGATGTACAGCAGGTCGAGCAGGATACGCAACTGAAATTAGATTTGCGTCCGGGCGTGCTGTATAACTGTTATGTAGTGGCAGGCAATAAAGGCGGCCTGAGCATGCCCAGCCCGATGGTCAGCGCGTATATTAGTGACAAAGAAGATGCTCCGACGGCTTTGATCGTCGATGCTTTCGATGATGTGTATGGCGTAGAATGGTTTGCCGACTCCACTTTCGCAGGAATCGTGCCGGGCAGTTATGCCTGCGAAGATCGGTTCACATGCGCGTATATCGGTCAGCAATGGAATTATCGTCGCGCCGACGAATGGGTGAACGATGATAACTGCGGATGGGGATCTTGCTATCGGGATCATGCCGGACAGATCACCGTCGGCAACACACGCGACTATAGTTTTTTGCACGGACGGGTACTACGAAGGATGCGTATCAGCTATGTCAGTTGCACGGAGCAATTGGCGCAGATCGACTCCACGTATCAATTGGTGGACATTGTGTGCGGACGGCAAAGACAACCGCTACGCGATGCCACCCGTGCTCAAATAGCCCAATACCTGGATCATGGCGGTCATCTGCTGATGAGTACAGACCATTTTAGCGCCATCGATCCCTCGTGGGCAAAGCAGTACTTGCACGCCTCTTATTATTCGGCTCAATCCACTCGCAGCGGACGGATCATCACACCAAGACACCGGATTTTCCACTTGCAATTAGAGCCGAATGAGGAACAACTATTCACCAATCATGCAGAGGGGCTCAAACCCGAAGGGGAAGGAGCAATCCGCATGGCTTCCTATGAGGACATGCGCTGCGGAGCCGCGATAGGCTATCTGTCATCTACCCCATCCCACCTTTCCGGTACACTCGTATATGGTTTTCCGTTGGAGGCGGTCATGGATTTTGACAAGATCTACCGCCATTCAGTCGAATGGTTGTTGGATATAAAGCATTAAATTGTAAAATTGTAAAATCGTAAATAATTATGGCATTTTTCGGCTTGTTTAACAGGGAGAAAAAAGAGACCCTGGACAAAGGTTTGGAGAAAAGCAAAGAATCTGTCTTGAGTAAGATCAGTCATGCGATCGCCGGCAAGTCCACCATCGATGACGATGTACTGGACAATCTGGAAGAGGCACTTATCACGTCCGATGTGGGCGTGGAAACGACCTTGCGCATCATCGAACGCGTGCAGGAACGCGTCAAACGCGACAAGTACATCGGTACCGGCGAACTGAACCGTTTGCTGATTGATGAGATAGCTTCGTTGCTGCAAGAGAACAATGTGGAGGACGTCTTGGATTTCAGCGCTCCCCTCCCCTCCAAACCCTATGTGGTGATGGTAGTGGGCGTGAACGGAGTCGGCAAAACGACCACCATCGGCAAGTTAGCGTACCAATACAAAGCGGCTGGCAAAAAAGTGTATTTAGGAGCCGCCGATACGTTCCGTGCCGCGGCAGTGGAGCAACTCTGTATTTGGGGCGAACGAGTCGGAGTACCCGTCATCAAGCAGCAACAGGGATCCGACCCGGCGTCAGTGGCATTTGACACCCTCCAATCCGCCAAAGCGAACGTCGCGGATGTAGTGCTCATCGATACGGCAGGACGTCTCCATAACAAGATCAACCTCATGCACGAGTTGACCAAGATCAAGAACGTGATGCAGAAAGTAGTACCCGATGCGCCACACGATGTGATGCTGGTACTCGATGGCTCAACGGGACAAAATGCGTTTGAGCAAGCACGTCAGTTCACCGCCGCAACGCAAGTCACTTCGCTGGCTATCACCAAATTGGACGGGACAGCCAAAGGCGGAGTCGTGATCGGTATCAGCGATCAGTTCAAAATACCCGTCCGCTATATCGGTTTGGGCGAGCAGATGACTGATCTGCAGTGCTTCAACCGTGTGGAATTTGTAAAATCTTTATTAGGAAACTTTAATTAATTATATCATGGAACAATATCGAATTGAGTCCGATTTATTAGGCGAATTGCAGGTGCCGGCAAATGCTTATTACGGAGTACAAACGCAACGCGGCATCAATAATTACAAAGTATCGAACCTGAAAATGTCCGATTTTCCGGAGTATGTCATCGCCATTGCGTACATCAAACTGGCAGCTGTGGAAGCGAATCATGAGTTAGGGGTGATCAATGATGAGATCTACGCAGCCATTGCTCAGGCTTGCCGCGAAATCATCGACGGCAAAATGCACGATCAGTTCCCCACGGATATGGTACAAGGCGGTGCCGGTACAACGGTGAACATGAACGCTAACGAGGTGATTGCTAACCGTGCTTTGGAGATCATGGGTCATCAACGCGGTGAGTATCAGTTCTGCTCGCCCAATGACCACGTCAACTGTGCTCAGAGTACCAATGACGCCTATCCGTCCGCATTCCGCTATGCGTTCATTCGTATGAACAAAGGTCTGGTGGAGGAATTGAAACGTCTGATCGCTTCGCTGCGCAGCAAAGGGGATGAATACAACGATTCCATTAAGATGGGGCGTACTCAGCTGCAAGACGCCGTGCCGATGACCAGCGGTCAGGAGTTTCACGCTTTTGCCAACAACTTGGAAGAAGAAGTGGCTAATCTGGATCGCAATGTAAAGTTACTCTATGAGATCAATATGGGCGGAACTGCTATCGGTACCGGTCTGAATGCCGTAGCCGGATACGCGGAGTTATGCATCCAAAAAATGTGCGAACTGACGGGTGAACCCTTTGAGTTAGCCAGCGATTTGGTAGAAGCCACGCCGGATACCGGTGCGTATGTCAGTTATTCAGCCGCACTCAAACGTCTGGCTGTCAAATTGAGCAAGACCTGTAATGATCTTCGTCTCATGGCTTCCGGACCACGATGCGGTTTGCATGAAATCAATCTTCCACCGATGGCTCCGGGCAGTTCGATCATGCCGGGTAAAGTCAATCCGGTGATTCCCGAGGTAACGAATCAAGTATGTTTCAAAGTGATCGGAAACGATACCGCAGTTACTTTTGCAGCAGAAGCGGGGCAGCTCCAACTCAACGTTATGGAACCGATCATAACGGAGTGCATCTTCGAGTCCATTACATGGTTGAGAAACGTCATGGCAATCCTTCGTGAGAAATGTATTGACGGCATCACCATTAACCGCGAGCACAATGCAGAGACAGTCAAACACTCTATCGGTATCGTTACCGCGCTGAATCCGGTGATCGGTTACAAAGCCTCTACTAAGATCGCCAAGGAAGCTCTGGAAACAGGCAAGAGCGTCTATAACTTAGTCTTGGAGCATCAGTTGCTAAGCAAAGAGCAGTTAGACGAATTGCTCAATCCGGAGAACATGCTGGCAGCGCATTAGAGACGTCAGCATTCAGAATTCAGCATTCAGATTTCTCGTTTCTGACGGCTGAAAGCTGATAGCTGAAAGCAACAAAAAGGATGGTCGCTTGACCATCCTTTTTGTTTATCTGCGGCTTCCGCCTCCTCCGCCACCTCGGCTTCCTCCGCCTGAACTGACGCTTCCTCCTCCACGGATTCCGCCGGAGCTTACACTACCACCTCTGCTTCCGCCGGAACTGATAGATCCGCTGCTGCGGGTAGAACTGGGTGCAGGACGTGAGGTCGTTGCGCTGGTCGAACGAGTCGATGTAGATGCAGGACGTGCTACCGTTGCGCTGGTCGAACGAGTCGATGTAGATGCAGGACGTGCGGTCGTTGCACTGGTCGAACGAGTCGTTGTAGATGCAGGACGTGTTGCCGTTGCACTGGTCGAACGAGTCGTTGTAGATGCAGGACGTGCGGTCGTTGCACTGGTCGAACGAGTCGTTGTAGATGCAGGACGTGCGGTCGTTGCACTGGTCGAACGAGTCGTTGTAGTGGTCGAACGGGTTGTCGTAGATACGGTTCCGGCACTGCGGGTCGCGGTCGCTGTAGTAGCTCCGGCGCGAGATCCTGCGGTGGCAGAAGATACACCTGCACGGGTTCCGGTTGTGGTGCCTGCTGCACGAGCGGCTGCAGTGTGGGTACTACCATAGGTGCGACTGCTCGATGCGGTTGCCGATGCTGTAGCGCGTGATCCTGTTGAGGTAGCTGCTGCACGAGCGGTAGTCGTTGCACGGGATACACGGGTCGTGTGACGGATGTCGCGAGCGTTGGTCATGCCACTGTTCCTTTCGCTGAATGAGCGCTCAGGATGTGCTACGGCATACTCTCTGCGGCTCAAACCATGACGCATCTCATGATAACCGTGGTGGTAATGACGTCCCGGACGGAAAGAGCAGTGATGATGGTGATGATGGAAAGCATAGCAGTGATGCCAATACCAATCATGTTCCCAGCAGTAGTGTGCGTGCCACCAAGTCGGGTAATAACCCCAATACCAAGGTGATGTCCATGCTACCCACGTCGGGCTCCAAAACCAATCGTATATAACAGGACGGTAAACATATACCGGTTCTATGATATAGTTCGCGCCGTAAACGTATTCATCGCCGATTACTTGAACGGTAACAACCTCGTTCTCATCTTTTTGAACGTAGATCGACGCTACATCCTGGAATATATCTTGTGCCAGTACGGCTTGTAGTATGATCAGACGTTTGTTGCCTTCGCCTGTTTCTACTATTCGCAGATAGTCCACTTCACCGTCTCCATTGAGATCCAGGTTACAGAATGCACTATCCGGGTTGTTGAGCAGCATCTCGAACTCTTCCAGGTCTTTAGCTTCTGCAAACAGTTTAGCTACAACCTTCAGATCAAGTCCTTCAGAGATGTCGGAACTGTTGGCAGATACGGTGATCGTTTCATCTGCCCATAACGCTGTACTCATGAGCATCAGCATCATCAGAAGTGTAGTTAATTTTTTCATAATTGTAATAATTTAAAGGGTTCTCGTGATCCGGTATTACGGTATTACTTCATTATGGAATTACGAAATCCGGTATCACGTTAACCAAAATATTCAAAAACCGTGCCAAACTCATCAAACGAGTTTTAGATCGTGATGCATTTTCTCTTTTTTGGTACGCATATATCGTTCGTTCCAAGGATTAGGCGCCACCTCAATCGGTATATTTTCAACGATTTCGATACCGTAACTCTCCAACCCCACCCTTTTGACGGGATTATTGGTGAGCAGTCTCAGTTTGCGGGCTCCCATCTCGCATAGAATCTGCGCCCCGACACCATAATCGCGTTCGTCCGGCCGAAAACCCAGGTGGATATTCGCCTCCACTGTATCTTCGCCTTGCTCCTGCAGTTTATACGCGCGTATTTTATTCATTAGTCCGATACCGCGACCTTCCTGATTCATATAGACGATGATCCCTTTCCCCTCGGCTTCGATCATCTGCATGGCGCGTTTGAGTTGTTCGCCGCATTCGCATCGCTTGGAGCCGAATATATCTCCGGTGACGCAACTGGAATGCACACGACAAAGAATGGGTTCATCGGCTTGCCATTCGCCTTTGATCAGCGCCACGTGCTCCAATCCGGTCGTCAAATCCCGGAAGGGGGTCAGCATGAACTCACCGTTCTGTGTGGGCAAAAAGACCGTCTCTCCTCGTTCAATGAGCGCAGCATTCAGCATGGTGCATTCAGCATTCTGACCGCTCACGGCTGATGGCTGATGGCTGATGGCTTCTTTCTCCAGCCGATAAGCAATCAGGTCTTTGATCGTGATAATCTTCAGATCGAACTCGGCGGCTACTTCTTGCAATTGGGGCATACGCGCCATTGTGCCGTCGGGGTTCATGATCTCAATGAGCGCAGCAGCCGGTTGAAAACCCGCTAACCGTGCCAGATCGACACCCGCCTCCGTATGTCCGGCCCGTTGGAGTACACCTCCGGCACGCGCATAAAGCGGATTAATATGTCCGGGACGACCAAACGTCTCCGGTTTGCTCATCGGGTCCGCCAAGGCACGGATCGTAGCCGCCCTATCTGCCGCAGAAACGCCCGTCGTACAACCCTCTAATTTATCTACCGTCACCGTAAACGGCGTACCGAGCATAGAGGTATTGTTGGCTACCTGGTGCATCAAATCCAACTCAGCACAACGCTGCTCAGTAATCGGACAGCAGAGTACACCTCGACCGTGCTGCAACATAAAATTCACTTTCTCCGGAGTAATCTTCTCCGCTGCGATGATGAAATCGCCTTCGTTCTCGCGTTCCTCATCATCGACCACAATGACGAATTTACCTGCGCGGAAATCTTCTAATGCTTCTTCTATTGTATTGATTTTCATAACTATTTATTGTCGCCTATGCGAATTGATTAACGTGGTAATGCGAACCATCAGTTTCTTCCAGCCGATCACCCATGCCTCCGGATTAAAGAGCGGAGAGTCTGTCGTAGCTTTGTAGGTCAGAAATATTCCGATGGGTAGCAAAATAAACGAACTGAGCCACATGCCTGCCCAACAAGGCCACAATGCCTCACGCGCCATCTTGTATCCCGTATTATCGATGATGTAATAGATGATAAACATGATCACCGAAATCACCACAGGTGCCCCGAGTCCTCCTTTGCGGATGATCGCCCCTAACGGCGCTCCGATAAAAAAGAAGATCAGACAGGCAAAAGCGAGGGTGAACTTGCGATACAGCTCAATCTCATGTTTCCGGATATAGCGATCCGTATCTTCCAACAGGATTGCGTTGTATTCAATCTGATCGCGATAAGTCTGCGCTTTCTCACGAGCCAATTGATACATCTGTCGTTTCTTTTGTACTTTCATCGCCGCATACAGCGAATCGAGATTATAAATCTGTCGCTCCTCGCGGGTCAGTTGTTCCGGGATGATCACCTCTCCGCTACTGTTTTCCCGTCCAAAATAACGCTCTCGCACCAACTTACTGCTTTGTTCGTGACATCGTTCCAAGGACACCTCTTGCACAGAGTCAATCGACTGAATGAGCTGCGAGACGTTCTTGCTGACATGCTGGTCGTCCAAGATTGATTCATCGTAACGGTTAAAATCCGTCGAAAAATCGATCACGATCCGCTTGTGACTGAAAGTCTCACGGCGATACGGGATATTCTTCGTCGTCTTGGTTGCGCGTTGCTGTTTTTGACTCAGGTTCTCAAACGACTCGCCGTTCACTAAATCCAACATCAGAAACCGCTTGTCCGCACTGGTGGAAAGACGTCCCGTGTCCGCTACCATCACTTTGGCATTCTCAAAACCCGCCGAATAATCATAGATCATGATATTGAGCAACTCGCCCTTCGATGTTTTGTTCCGCACATAGATGTGATATCCGTTGATCTCGTCGTAAAATTCCCCGACAGGGATCTGCAATTCGGGGCTCTTCTGACGAAGCGAAAAAATGAGCGCCCATAGTTTCACTTGCGAGGTGGGTAGCACATTATTACTGAAATAAAATGCCCCGACGCTCAACATCGATACAGCGATGATCAGCGGCCGCATGATCCGGGA
>Ga0247610_10008322_pt1 | contig 10559 bp, 17 predicted proteins | sample 174DNAGHGhighgp2_FD_193483 | JGI IMG/M metagenome (GOLD analysis project Ga0247610, IMG submission 193483) | Sheep rumen microbial communities from Palmerston North, Manawatu-Wanganui, New Zealand - 1742 DNA GHGhigh gp2 | ecosystem: Host-associated > Mammals > Digestive system > Stomach > Rumen... | reverse complement strand
ATTCGCTCTCCTTCGAGTTGTCGTACGAGAACTTTCCCGAGAATTTCTTCTCGTCGCGAGCCTGGTTTATAAACTGCTCCACTTGGTCTACCGAGCCGATGGCTACCGACACGCTGGGAGCCTTACCCGTCTGTTGCACGCCCTGGTGGAACACATCACGGATATGTTCGGGCTTCACGTACATCTGCAGGGTGTTGCTATACTTGTTGACCACTATCTTGTCGGCGTAGCCCTTCATCACCATCACCTTGAAGTCCGAATAGCTGGTCTCCGTCTGTACACTCGATTTCTCACTACCCTGCGTAAAATACAGGGTTATCAGCAGTACGATGACAATGCCGTAAATCCAGTTCATGTTGAACTTCGGCATGTTCATCTGAGGTTTCTTATTGTTATTCTGTTGTTCCATCATTCCTCATTTCTCACTTCTCATTTCTCATTTCTCATTTTTAATCCAAATCTGGTATTTGAATTAAATTGGCGTCTTCCCACAGGTGCTCCAAATCATAATACGCTCTTACGTCGGGCAAGAACACATGCACCATCACGTCGCCATAGTCCATGGCCACCCACTGGGCATTCTCCAACCCAGCCACCTTCGATGGTTTCTCGCCCAACTCCTTACGGGCAAAGTCGCCTATCGATTCCGTGATAGCCTCCACCTGTGCAGGCGATGAACCCTGACAGATAATGAAGTAGTTGCAAATGGCTCCATCAATGCCATTCAGGTCGGCCACCACTATGTTTGCACCTTTTTTTTCTTGTATTCCTCTTGTTATTGTTTCTACGAGTGTTGTTTTTTGTTCCATTTATATATTAAAGATGTTATTTTGACCTACAAAGATACATGGAATAATTCGAAAAGTGGAATAAAAACAGAAAATTTTGGGGTTTTTAATAAAAAAATGCGTTTTTTCTTTGTTGTTTCAGAAAAAACCACTACCTTTGCACCCGCAATTCGGAAATTGCTCCTCAAGTTTGGGGTATGGTGTAATGGTAACACTGCAGATTCTGGTCCTGCCTTTCCTGGTTCGAGTCCGGGTACCCCAACAAGAAAAACGCTCAATTGTTGATTTCAACAACTGAGCGCTTTTTCTTTTCATACCTTTTATTTTTTATCTTTTAAAGTTCTTTTAGTCGGCCTATGGCCTTTGTAAAAGCGACAAGGTCGAGCGGGTTCTTCTGCGATTGCAAGAGGGTTTCACGGCAAAGTGAATCCAGATGACGTGTGCTTTTTGCTCAATCAGCAATTCGTCGAAATCCTCGTTGTTCAGGTCGCTGATGTCGAGCAATATCGCAGCGTAGCGTAAAGCTTGTTCTATGCCGATGCATCGGATATCTACCGCACAGCCCGTTAGGTGATTACTCAATGTGGCCCCTCCTACTGCCTTATTTACTTCAGGCGAACGGAATCCGGAGTTAATGACTATCGGGTCATCCCCTTCACCATACAGGTCGTTCCACTTTTTCCTCAATCGTTCCAACCATTTGCATAGGCGCTTTAGATTATTCACTTGTGCCTCGTTGGGCACATTCTTAATTCCCGTTTTCGTTTTGGTTAACTCAGCGAGCGTAAAGTGCTCGCTGAGTCTCATTTCTTCATTTCTCATTTTCATTTCTCACTTCTCATTCATCATTTCTCATTTAAATCATCAAGTCTTTGATGATTTTTTTGTATTTTCCTTGTTTAATTCGCTCCACGAAACCATGCATTACCCAACGCTTACATTGCTGTCTTGCTGGGCCATCCTCGATATCCAAAGTAGCCACCACATCCTTCACCCCGAACGTTTCTGGTAGGTCACGATAGGCTTCTGCATTCTTCGAATTCTTCCTGCGTGGCACATACTCCCTTGCAGCGTTGTCCCATGAATCCTGCAACATCTGCCCAAAGAAGTGGTCTTGAAAGTAGATCACAGCGTCGTACATCAAGGTGGAGAATTTGAGGTCATCATCTGTGATGTCCAACTTTCCCGTCTTCTTGAATTCTTCGTATTGACGAGCCAGGATGCGAGGGATGGTCAGCCACGTGGCATAGAACACTCTAAGTTTGCAGCGTCTAAGAAAAAGATAGAATATTTTTTGCTTAGTAAGGTTAGGTTCCCTACCTTTGTTGTAAGAAGGAGGAACCGGCCTGCTGGAGAGGGAAACTCGGAATTGCACAGGGACAAGCCCATGATTCGTATCAGTCCTCCCAGCCACGTTGCAAGCTCTGATAGAATGATAACGGCTTCGAGCCTAATTAGAGTGTAGAGTCAATGCAACTATGCCGATTCCTATAAAACGGTACAAAGGTATGAAAAAAATCTTTATCGGCATCGATTTTTCCAAAGAAAAGTTTGATGCAACGGTCATCAAGGCCGAGGGAGTCGAGGAACGTGCAGAGAGACAGCACGAGGTGTTTGACAACAAGGTGAGCGGTTTCCGTCGCCTGCTCAGATGGGTGAAGTCCGTAGTGGACGAGCAGGACACGGGCCTCTGGCTGTTCTGCGGTGAGAACACTGGCGGTTACAGCAGGGCACTGTGCAACTATCTCTACGGAAGCGGTTACGACATGTGGCTGGAGAATGCCCTGAGCATCAGACGCAGCTCTGCCCTGCAGCGTACGAAGAGTGACAAGGCCGATGCTGGTATCATTGCAGAGTATGCCATGCGCAACTACGACCAGATGCGTCTCTACAAGCCTCTGGACAAGAATCTGGAGCGTCTTCGTGAGGTATTCCTCTATAGGCATAACCTGGTCAAGTTGAAGGCAAGTATGACAGTGCGCAAGGGCGAGAAAAAACAGACACAGGAGAAATCCGACATCAGCCGTTTCATGGCCATGAGCAGCAAGCATCTCATCAGTGAGTTCAATAAGAAGATAGCAGAATGCGATATGAGAATAGAGAAGATTATATGTGAGGACGAGGAACTGCGCAGGAACTTCGAGATCATCACTTCTGTTCCTGGAGTAGGAACGCAGAACGCCGTTTGCCTGATGGTCTACACAGACAACTTCAGCCGTTTTGACTACGACTCCCGTAAGATAGCCTGCTACTACGGAGTGGCACCCTTTGGCCGACAGTCTGGCACCAGTGTGAACACGCCGCCACATGTAAGCCCGTTTGCCAACAAACTCATCAAGGCACTGCTCACACAGGCTGCACTGGCATCCATCCAGTTCTGTACGCAGATGGCCATATACTACCATCGGCTTGTCGAAGCCGGTAAGAAGAAGCCTGTTGCCGTGAATAACGTAAAAAACAAACTGTTACATATCATTACGGCTATGGTAAGAAAACAAGAAATGTACAACCCTGATCACGACTATCATGCAGCACTCAAGGCTGCATGAAGTCGGAAGTGTTAAAAATTTAGTTAAAACAGAAAAAACATTAGGAATTTAACATAGAATGCTCTAACGGTTTTTCTAACACTCTTCCGCTCCTATGTCTTTTGGGGGGATGGCAATCAGCAGCATTTCCACTTGTTCCATCAATGCGTCGCGTAGTCTTAGCGCCCTTTCGCTGGCACCGTTTTCTTCCCAACTATCTATGGGGTACTTCATCCACGGGTTGCGGCTCATCGCGGTATTGATAGTTCCTGCAGGAATCATAATGCCCCGTTTGTTCAGTTTCCGTTCATACTGGCTGGCATTATCCCCCATGTTATAAGCGTCGCGACATACACAAAAGCCTATGCTATAGGCTGCATTACCCCAAATGTAAGCACTACATAGTCTCAGGGCAGTTACCATCTGGTCACTGCTGATGCTTCTCTGAACAGGAACTTTTGAATCAGAGCTTTCTTCTGTATGAGTTTTATTTTCTGCCTCGTGAAAATGGTTGTCGCCATGCACCTCCATGATAAACTGTCCGATTCTGACATTACCTTTCGACAACTCCTGCAAAATTTTCAGTTTCAGTTCGTCACTCATGATAGTAGATTATTTTTGATTATATTCCATGATTAACTGTTCTATCTTCTCTATTTGGGATATATCCACATGAACATTAATATACAAGTTGTTCACTTGGACCACATGCCTTTTACGATTAATCTTTCGGAATAATGCTCTTACTCTTTTTAGAATTCTTGGGTCACAATGCTTCTTTGTGACCCTACGTTGACTGCCGGGCAGTTCTTCAATGATGTTGTTCATTTGCGGTTTTTTAAAGTTATTAATTTAAGATGTCACCGCAAAAGTAATATAGGGGGTGTTGCAAAAACCGCCTACACCTCCCCACTTTCTTCTCTTTCTTTATAAAGTTTAACACTTTCGGCATGCTTGGTCCATATTTTTGCCACTACAGACTCCGGTTCCATCACTTTTAACCTGTTTGCACGCTCCATCAACTTCCCTATGAAATCCCACGAAGGGCGTAGTCTTAATCTGAAGTCTGCCCATCCTTCACCCTGCATCACTTCCACCTGACTGCCATGAAGCGGTAAGTCGCGCAGGTAGTTCACCTCTGTTTCGAAAGCCCTGATAAGTATATCCTCCACCTCCAGCGTCTCGTCCTTCATCACGCCGTAGCAGTCTTTCAGATATTCCGTTACCGTCAGCGTTTTGTCCATCAGGAATACCGTCCCCGAATTCCTCACCCGTTTCATCCTGTCAAGAGCCAGTGTAATCACTGGTTTTGAATCCGAAGGACCTATCAGATACCACCGCTGATGATACAGCTTCAGGAAGTAAGGCTGCACCGTATAGTGGCTCACCCTGTCCCTTCCGTAAGCCTGATAGCTGATATGCAGTATCTGGTTTCTCCTCATAGCCTGGATAATGTCTTTCAGGAATCTTTCCGACGATGGAATATTCTCCACGCCTATCCTGTCTTTGATGTCCGTACATTCACCGATGGCATAGTTTACGGCCAGTGTCGACAGCATCCAATTCTCAATGCTATCCTTCTTGAATATCTCAGGATTCTTGATATAATAGCCCTGTTTGCTGTTATATTCTATGACGATATGGAAATTCTCTTCTATCTCACCCCTGTATCTGAAGAATTTGCTACGGTCCAATCCAACACCCTCATTCACCTTATCCTTTATCCATAGGTCGTTAATCTCACTGAGTGTCATTGGTCCGTTGTCACGTATGGTTGTTATAAGCCATACGTACGCCTTGTACATTAGGTTTTGTCTCATTAGGTTTGTTTTAGATTTTGGGATAAAGAGCGTGGGACCAATAATTCCACATACTGTTTCTTCGAATCTTACTTCCTGGAACAATACCCCAACCTGCATCCCTTAACTTGGGGTCTATCTTATTGAATCGTGTCTGCGCTTCATTCATACATATTGTTTTTTCTGTTTTAATTTTGTAGTTTCAGAATTTATCTCTATTTTTGCAAGCAGAATAAATAATTATTAGGTATGGATACAATGCAACTTAATGCAGAGCTGCTCCGAAACATGAGCATCATCGCCGAAGACGAGAACTTGCTGAAGCGAGCTACAAAATACTTGCGCAAGCTCGTTGCCGAAAAAAAATCAGACCCAACTCTCCTTACTAAAGAAGAGTTCTTTGCCCGTTTAGATAAAGCAGAGAAAGAAATTGCTGAGGGTAAAGGCGTCACCTTCACCAATAAAGACGACATGAATGCCTGGCTAAATTCGCTCTGATGAAATACACTATTACTTATTCTCCAGAAGCCCAAGAGGGACTTGCCAAGCTGAAGCGCAGCGAACCTGCTTCTTTCAAGAAAGCAGTCAAATTGCTCAACGAGATTGCAGATCATCCTCAAACGGGTACAGGCCATCCAGAGCCGCTGAAAGGAAAGCCGGAAAATCGGTGGAGTCGTCAGATCACCAAGAAGCATCGTTTGGTGTATCGCATTTTCGAGACGGAAGTCCACGTTGATGTGCTCTCTGCCTATGGGCATTATGATGATAAATGATTTCATCCGCTTATTCACCTTATCCTTTATCCATAGGTCGTTAATCTCACTGAGTGTCATAGATCCGTTGCCGCGTATGGTTGTTATCAGCCATACGTACGCCTTGTACATTAGGTTTTGTCTCATTAGGTTTGTTTTGTTTTAGATTAACCTCACGCAAGAACAGAAGCTATGGACACCAGCAGAAAAATTACTCGGACCAGGGTAACCACACCCCTTACGACTAAACCACCAATGCCCACGCTTCTGCAAACGTGAGCTTGGCAGCTTTCGACTAGTCGTAATTCGAGCGTTTGTGGTTATTTGGTCCGAAACGAAGCTTCCGAAGCTGTGTTCTTTATAATTTGCTAATCTGGGTGCAAAGATAATGAAAACATCCCAATGCACCAAAAAATCCCTTTTTTTTATGTGTCATTGAGCATCATCATGCTCCAAATCTTCAGTTGTTTCATAGTTCTTATAAAATTATGTTTCTATTAGTCATTTATATATTTCCGTACCTTTTTTCAAGGCACACGTTTTGTTTCATCTTTACCAATACAGAGAAGAACAATAATGATGATTATAGGAGAAGCTATAAAGCTCAATAACAGCCAAAGAGCAACCTCTCTATTATAATTCTTCGCTATCACTGCTACCAGCACATACAAGCTAATTATAAGGCAGAAAAATGACAACGCCAGTATTATAAAACCTATAACTATCAGAATCTCCATATCATTTCTTCGTTTTATTTTGTCGTTTAAAATCCACTAATTGGCCTATGTGGGGCTATGGGGGCTTGTGTACCATAGGAGAACTTGGTTTGAGGGGCATGTGGTAATTTCGGTATTCCCGAATTAACCATTGCAGCCCTCCTTCTTGTTTCTCATTCCTCAGCTGCCATTGGCATCTTCATATCCTCTTCCTCCAGCAGGGGATATGGAACGCTCTTAGCACCATGATCCTGCAACCAAATATGGTTCAACGTAAATGCAATAGAGTCTAGAGATTGTTCTCTGACCTTTGGCTTCAATTCACATTCCCATATAGTGATGCAATGCCAGCCCATTTCAGCCAGTTTACGCTGTTCCTCCTTATCGCGCTCCTTGTTCCTGCGAATCTTTGCCATGTATTTATGCCGCTGTTGTGGAGTGAGGTGGTCCATTACATATTATGACATTATAAAATGCTTGGGCATTCTCTCTTGTCGCTCCTTCACAATCTCAATTTTCCTCTTCCTCGTTATTTGGAAGCAGGTAGTCGCTAGCCTTAGCCTCAGATATGACAGAGCGACCGAGTTTGCTTTCAAGTTGGTTACGGGCTACTTTTGCCACACTACCACCTTCCTTAGCCACTTTGGTCTGCTGTTTGTAGCCCTTGGGATTGCGCTGCTTCGAAAGCTCTGTAGTCGAAGCTTCTGCCAGTATATTAAGGGCTATTTCCAGATTGGTCATGTTGTCTCGCAGGTTTTCCTTCTTCAATCCCTTGAAATGCTTGTATTGCTTAGTGGTGAATCCGCTCCACTCGCGAGTAATGATGTCCGTCAAGGATGCATATTCCAGCCCTTCATGCACACCAGTCCGTTGCCACTCGTCTGTCAACTCCTTGCGTACCTCGATACTCTTGATGCGCTGATTAATCCAAGCATCACTATAGCCCAAACGCTTATAGTCAACAATAGCTTGGTCGATACTCTTCTCTGGGTCTTGCATCTGGTCAAGTCTTTCGCTGGCCACCTGCGCCATCCATTGCTTAAATGGTTCGGCCTTAGGCGAGGGGATGGATTGGATTAGTCGGAAAAGTTGCTCTGTATCAGCCACATCGGTCAGTCGCATCTTTCCATCATCTGCACGAAGTTTCAACTGGTTACAATTTGTAACCGTTTCATTTCCTTCCTTTATAAGTCTGTGTTTCAAGACCTTCCAATAGTTGCGAGGATTAGGACTGTCTGTTAGCACAGCACAAACATCTACTATCGAGAAATACCATTGCTCCTTCTCATCGTCCCACACCGTGCGAACCTTCTTTTCTTCAAAGAGTTTTATTGCTTGTTTCTTTGTCATGTCCTTACACTTTACATTTCACAATCCATTGAATCATAATCATCGATGAACAGCGTTTTCTTTATGCCATCACATTCTTCTTCGACCTCATAATTCACCTCTATATAGAAGTCACCAACCTTAGCAACATTCACAAACAGGACTTCTGCATTATGTACTCGTCCATCCTCATTGCAATACCAGTATATTGTATCGCCGACTTTATATTTAGGGGGATTTGTCATTGTCTTTTATTTATTAAATATGCAATCCCGATGCCATTCGAGAAACTGCGGGTTAATGTGATATTTACGAGGTGTAACGAGCGTAGCATTTTCAATTGGTTCGAAATACTTGGCGTAGCTCTGATATTTTTATGTCTGTAGTATTCATTGCCTTATTGTTTTCGGATTGCAAAGTTAGCAAAAAAAACTTCTCCATCCAAATTTAATAACTATAAATACAGAGAAAAGTTATTGAAGCTCCTTAATGTACCATTCTTGTGACCTGGTGTTTATATGAAATAATTATTGCCTCAAACAAAAAACCTCGCGAACTTCACAGCGGACGAGGGGATAAACAGATTATTAATTATATTTCTTTAAACATGCAGCATCGCTATGCTGCCAAAGAAAAAATCTCAGCATAGTGGAACAGCTCCTTCTCGCACGAAACGAAAAGGAGAGCCAATAATAATATAAGAGGTAAAGTGCGGAGGGTACCTTTAGAAAATACCCCCCACTGCCTTATAAGCCTGTATGTTAAACTGCGCCATAAGCGTGGGTTCTAGTAAAAGTTAGTGCAAAGATACGAATAAGTGAGAACAATACAAAACAAAAATCAATTTTTTTGTTTTTATTGTCGAGCGAAAGTTTCTTAGACGAAGTCAAAGATACGTAATCGACTTGTCGCTTTGTGGACCCTGTGATCTCCTTTTTTGCATTGGATGAGTTCTATTGTCTGTTGGTGATGCGGAAGATTCCTTTAATTGTCGCGCAGTTCATTTTCTGCCGTCCACCAGCAGTCTGAACGGAAAGGGGGGTGACAATTTGTCCCCACCCTTTAGCAAGGATTGGGTCGCGCCTTTTCATGGTCTTTATATAGCCGGAAGGGTCTTTACTTTCCGTCAGAACCTCAACGACGTCCACCACATTGGGATCATGCGGTTCTACTGATCACTTTTTGAAGTTTCTGTATTACACATCGTTCTTAACTCCCCATGATCGCAACACATATAAAGTTCTAAAAAAATATCAATCCTTTACTACGCCTACAAACAGACTTATCAGGTCATAATTCTCTTTTGCCCATGTCATCAATGCATCCATACGCTATTTCTTTTTATTCTCTACCGCTTTCTTTTCTTCGCTGGCAAGTCTGCGCTCTACCTTCTTCACGTCTTCGGCAGCAGGAAGGTCTTCGGGCACGATGCCACGTTCTAAGAGCATTTTGCGAACTGCTGCATTGTTGTCGATATGCTCTTTGGCGATCATCGTTTCGCTTTGCAGATCTTTGGTCTGAACATTCATGCTGGTCATCTCAGCAGCAAAGTCCTTAGCCTTGATGCTGATAGTGGGCAGGAAGTCTGCCAGGGGACGACTTGCAGGAACACCCATTTTTCGCTTCAGCGTGGCTGTGTTCAGGCGGAACAAAGCTTGATCGCCTTTAGAGCGAATCACAGCAAAACTCATATCGTTGACACCACGCTCATACAGAATACCAGATAGTTTCTTCTCCGTTTCTTGCAACTTGGCACGGGCTTTCACGCGTTCAACCTCCAACAGGCGCTGCTCTATGAGTTCAGCCTTGCGAGTCTGAACAGCAAAATAGGTCTGTGCAAAGGCTATCTGCTCTTTACGTGGGTCGCCATTCTGAGCCACCAGATAGCAGGCATAACGGGTAAGCATCAGATCTTCTATCTCACGTTCAGAACCACTTCCCAGGGATACCATTTTCCTGACGTCGGGAAAATGGTCTGAAACGTTATGCCCTACGTTCTCGCAAGCTATTTTGGCCTTGTTTATAACATTTGCAAAATTCTCCCATTTGCTATAGCCTAGCAATGTTTGCAACTCGCGTGCACTCCAGCATTCAACACCGTCAATCTCAAGTGCAGCCTGCTCGAAAGCGCTATATAATTGTTGTATGATTTCTTTCTTCATTGTTGTTCTAATTCTTTAATGATAGCCTCAATTTTCTGATTCAGTTCATTGCCTTCTTTCACCAGAGTTTCCAGTTTGGCATTTATCTCAGCGATGTTAATCACTTCGCGAGTATCTTCCTGCTCCACATAGCTGCTGACGGAGAGATTGCAGTCGTTCTCAAGGATATCGTCATTCTTCACCAGGATCACCGGGACGGTTCTTTGATCAACTTTCTTATAAGCCCTATGTCCTGCGTGCGTCATAAGCGTGGGTCATTAGTAATGTTAGTGCAAAGATACGAATAAGCGAGCAAAATACCAAATGTTTTATCGAGTTTGTGACTTTGGTACTTGGTACTTTGGTACTTTTTGCCGATTTTTATTTTCCCATAGAAAAGGGAGGGAGAGGAAGAAGATGATATATAATTCTATAAGTATATATATTATTAAATTTATATATATTATAATATATATAAATTCTTATAGCCTCTTCTTGCATTTTTC
>Ga0247610_10008320_pt1 | contig 10561 bp, 4 predicted proteins | sample 174DNAGHGhighgp2_FD_193483 | JGI IMG/M metagenome (GOLD analysis project Ga0247610, IMG submission 193483) | Sheep rumen microbial communities from Palmerston North, Manawatu-Wanganui, New Zealand - 1742 DNA GHGhigh gp2 | ecosystem: Host-associated > Mammals > Digestive system > Stomach > Rumen ... | reverse complement strand
TCTTCGGCTAACACTCTTTTGAAGCCGATATTGTCAGGATTCAGATAGATGCCCATAATGCTCTAAGTTTTCAACTTTTTGGCAAAGATAATAAATACTTTTTACTCTGCAAAGATTATTTACCATTCAATTCATTTTTTCGCATCTTTGACACTTCCCCACTCGAAAAAATAATTAAAAAAATTGATACAAAATATTTTGCAGTGTCAAATAATGTTTCTATCTTTGTAGTATATTGTAGTATGTTGTAAATTTTACTTAACAAATTAAAACAGTTATGCACTTGTCACCATCAAAGCCCTGTGAGGGCAAAATTTATTACATAGCCAAGTCGTACAGAGACGAAAACGGTGTCAGCACCAAGAAAAACGTCAGACGGCTCGGCACATTGGCCGAAATCCGTGAAAAATATCACGTCGCTGACGCCTGGAGCTGGGCCAGGACACAGCTCGACATCGAGAACTCAAACGATGCTCTAAACAAGCGTGCTGTCAGTGTCAGGTACCACGCCGACAGGATAATAGACAAGGACACTAACAGGACGTTCAACATCGGCTACCTGATTCTCAACAAGATCTATTATGACCTCGGAATCGACAGGATCTGCTCGGGCATGGAACGTAACAGCAAGTTCACATTCAACCTTAACGAGATAATGCGGCAGTTGGTCATAAGCCGCATACTTTGGCCGGCCTCGAAATTGGAAACATGGAAACTATCCTCCAACCTTGCGCTGGTCAAACCCGTGAGCCTGCATCAGATATACAGAGCGTTGGTCGTCATAGAGAAAAACATCAACTACTTGCAAGACAGGCTGTTCCATTACAGCAAAGACCTCCTTGGCCGTAACACGTCGGTAATCTATTACGACTGCACAAACTTCTTCTTTGAGTCCGAAAGGCAGACAGAATTAAAATGTCCCGGAGCCTCAAAAGAAAACCGCCGCACCCCAATAGTCCAAATGGGTATTTTTATGGACGCCGACGGCCTCCCGCTGGCCTTCAACATCAACCCCGGCAACACCAACGAGCAGGCAACCCTGCGTCCGACAGAGCAAATGATTGCCGAACGCATGGAGATTGAAGAGTTCATAATGTGCACTGATGCCGGACTGTCCTCCACAAGCAACAAACTGTACAACGACATCGGACGGCGTAAATTCATCACGGTACAGTCCGTCAAGACACTTCCGAATACCGAAGGGCAAAAGAAATCACCGGGGAGAATCAAGGACTGGGCCATGTCCGGCACAGGCTGGCGTTTGTCGGGCGCCATTAACCGAGAGTACACCATGGAGGAAATCCTAAATCCCGTAAACAGGGACAAGTACTATGGCTTGACATTCTACAAAGAACGCTGGTTCAAGATCCATGGGGAAGACCCGCTGACCAATTCCAAAACCGAATTGGAACAGAGGTGCATAGTCTCCTTCTCGTTGAAATACATGGAATACCAACGTCAACGGCGTTCTCAGAACATCGAAAAAGCCGAAAGAGCCATATCTCACGGAAATGCGGCAGACCCGCCCAAAAATTTCAGAAGTTACATTGTAACAGACAAATGCACCCAAGACGGCGAATTGGCGCCGATAAACGCCGGCTTCCACATTGACCAAGACAAAATCGCATACGAAGAACAATACGACGGCTTCTACGCTATATGCACCAACTTGAGCGAATACACGGACAAGAACGGCAAGACACATCATTCTGTCGCAGACTTGTTGAAAATAAACCGTGCGCGCTGGGAAATAGAGGAGTCATTCCGCATAATGAAAACGCAGATGAAGGCAAGACCTGTCTACCACAGAACAGACAAGGCAATCAAAGCGCATTTTTCCACGTGTTTTGTCGCGCTGTTCATATACAGGGTGCTTGAACACAGACTTTCGTCTGAATACACGACAGACCAAATACTTGACACATTAAAAGATATGAACGCACTACACACTCCATCGGAAGGTTTCATTCCGACTTTCAAAAGAACAGAGCTGACGGACAAACTATTTGAAATCAGCGGATTTCGCCTGGACACGGAAATAATAATGTTAAAAAGACTTAAATCCATAATCGCGCAAACAAAAAATTGAATATACTACAAAGTCTGAAAAAGTAAAAACGCTGTAAGTGATTGATGTTTACAGCGTTATAGACATTTTGCATACTATAAAGTGTCAAAGATGGGAAAGATAGTACAAAAAAATGAGGTGAGCAAATTTTTTTTTGATTTTTGTTTGGAATTAGTTTGGTTTTTGTTTATCTTTGCAGTGCCTTAATTAGCGATGGGTTGTTACGTAACGGATAGGCTCGACATAACAATCAACTAATAGGGACGGTTTCCGTTGCCGTTGTCGGAGTGCTTCGCTGCCGACCAAATCAGAGCCTTATTTTTGATAGTCCTCAACCTTCGAGGCTCTGCGGTCTTAATTTCCCAAAAATCTTTTTCCTTCAACCTGCCTACCTTTATATATGGTTTGCTTATCTTCATTGTTGTGTGTTTTAATTAAACGTCGCAAAGGTAGGGCGGGGATGGGTGGTCGCCAAATTTTTGGGACAAATGGAGAAAAAAAATTAGAGGCGGATGGTGTCCGCCTCTAATTTTTACAGAACATAGTGTGGTTATTTGCCGGATTTTAGTTTCAGGAGCGCGATTTGTACCTCGGATTGCAGGAGAGTTGGTATAAATGTTCTACGCTCTTGCTTGAAACATTTTTCAAAAGTTTCAGAATCTACTGCAATGTGAAATCCACGGAAAAAGGTTCCTCTATGACCTCTATCCCATAATGGATGGAGAATGTATTTTGTGGGCGTTGTGTCTATTAGCATAAACATCTGATTCCACTTGTTCCTTACGTCAAAGGTTTTCTCTCTGCCGTAAAACGGTTTGGGATGATAAGTAACATCTTTTCCGTGAAACTCCCTCAAAGCGTAATAGACATAATAAGTTCCTCTTACTTCTTCCGGTTTAGGAATCCGAGACAGTCCCCCCGAAAGGTTTTCTCCGTATTGTTCCGGCGATACGTTTTTGATGTCGGCGGGGGCGATGCTCTCGTCCCATACGCCGTTTTCAAGAAGGTTGAGGATTGCAGTGGCAATCTGTTTGAGTTGTTCGCTGCTTGTGTACTCCTCGAAATAGACGTACTCGACGGCGCGGATTTTCGGGTTGGCTTCAAACGTCGATGGCGTGTCCTTTGATTGGAATGTTACGCCGTACTTGTGTTTGGCGCGGTTGCCGTGCTGCTCGTAGTTGATGACCTTGACGTTGTGCATACTCAATCGCAATGAATACGAGTCGCCCTGCTTGTCAATCCATATCTTGTACTTGCTTCCACTTGTGCCGTATGCGCCAATAAGGTTGCTTATCATCAACACGAATTCATCACAATCCATAGGTGAATCGCCCCATTTCGCAATTTTTTTGCGCAAATTCTTTGTAAATTCGTTTTCTTTGCCTATTTTTGCACCCGAAAGGTGGTTAGGCACGGACAGATTGGACGAGTCCACTGACGTGCATTTGTAGCCCTTGAAATCGGCTGTGTTCATCTCAAACGGGTTGTTTGGGGAACGTCTAACGTCTTTCTTTTTAAACGAAATTATGACGGTTGTCGGTTGTCCGGCAGCCGTTTTTTCGTTTATGCGTGAGCCTGACAGCGGAGAACCACCAAATTTCAGTTTCAGCAACTTGATTTCGTTGTCAAACAGCGGAGAAATGTTGTCTCCGTTGGTGGGGATGTTGGAAGGGTCGGTGGGGAGCGGTGTCCAATCGCCTTGTTTGAGGGCGTCGTTGCCACGGTCGCCGAAATACAACTGAGCCTCCGTTGGGAAAAACTCTACGGAGATATTGTATTTTTCCAACAGGTCGAGCAAGCGGGTGGGGTCGGATACGGACATCAGCCATATCTTTTTGCCGTTTTGTGTCTGTACGTCAAAACCGCGTCCGCTGTCGCTTACTTGCTGCCATTCGGGAACGTCTTTGAGCCGTTTGAATGTATCGCTGTTGGAGCATACCAAGGTGATTGTTCCGTTGGGAGTGGTGCGGATTTCCATACCACGGGTGAGTGTGAAGTTTTTTGAGTTGCGGCTGCGGATGGCGTCCATAATTACCCATCCACATTCCTTTATGCTGTACTTGGCTGCGATTACCTTGGCTGTGTTGCTGCTGTCGGTGTCTTTGGGCGTGAGGATGCCTTTCATCACTTCTCCCTCGTGGGTGGTGAAGGATATTAGTTTTGACTTTTCGGGGGCGTTTTTGTAGCCTTTGAGGAGGTTTCCGACGATGATGTTACGTTGTTCCCGGTCTGCTGTGGATTCCTTGACGTATTCGCTCCAATTTTCGAGGAAGCGGCTGTCTGCATATTCGTCCAATGTTGAGAGACCCATTATCGCTTCCAACTGCGTGATGTCTTTGTCAACAAGCGTCAGGCTCATTTCCTTGATGCTGTTTGCAACGGCAAAGGTGATTGTGATGTTGCTTGGCGAGAATTTGTTTTTGGTCTTGTTGCCAATCTCTGTGCCCAAACAAATTGCCTTGGTGTCGTGGTCGCCTTCGATGATGCAAGCGCGTCCGGCGTAGAAAAATTTGATGAACCGGGCGCGGCGTTTCAATGCGTCGAACTTGAAGGAGCGATTTTTGATGGTTTCTGCCGTTTCGTTGTCTATTTCGAGCCACTTCTGATTAATGGCTTGTTCGATGACCTGAGCATCACCGTCCTTTTTGCTGTTTACTTCTTTTACATTCTGCTTGTGTTCCTCGGCTTTCTTGGTAATCTCGTCGATGGCTTGCTGTTTCTTCTTCTCGTAGTAGTCTGCGTATTCGTCCGCCGTCTGCTTTGCCATTGCCTTAGCGTCGCCGCCTTTGGTGATGGTTTGGATGAACATTGCCACTTGTTCCTTTGTATAAGGCTTTCTGAGAACCTTGCAGGAGTATATGCCCTGATATACGGCATCGGAGAAACACGAATTGCCCGACGATGAAGGTTGAAGGATTTTGAGCGAGCCAATTAATTTGGCGTCCAAATCCATTGATTCCACTTCGAGGTCATATTCGCCTTTCTTTTTGAGGTCGTCCACCAACTTTTTGTAGTTGGAAGAAACACTGTCGTAAAAGTCGGCTTGCTCCTCACAAGTGAGCAATGGGACGTAGCCGGATATGCGTTTTACAAAGTCCTTCTTTTTGACGTTTTCGGCAGCGTCGCTGTTGGATTTTGGCTTGTCGCCGTTTTCGTCCAATCCGAGCGGGTTGTTGAGTTTGCGGTTGATGTCGGGATTTTCTTCGAGGTATTCGTATGCCACTTGGTCGCCGTATTTGTTGAAGAAGTCGAGTACGTCGATGATGTTGGTTGACTGCTTTTGGTTTGACGTGGAGTTTGCATCAAGGGATTTGAGTTTTTTCTGCAACATCATCATCAGCCTTTGTTCCGCCGGGATAGCGGAGATGAGGTAGTCGTATGTTGGCAGGTAGATTTGCCCGGTACGGTTGACACGTCCGCGTTTCTGCACCTCTTTGTCGATGTCGAGTTCGGTCTGCGCTATAATCATACAGCGCGGCTTTACTTGGTCGGGGCGGAGGTTGGTGTTTTTGACTGTGGCGTGTGCCGATGCTCCCGTTGCGCCTGACGTGTTGATTATAAGCACGTCTGATTGGTTGTTTTGGAACTCTGAAAAAGCGACGTTCCTTTTTACCGGCGGGCGCGGCACGATGTAGCCGAAGGTACATTCAGGGTTGGAAAATTGGATTTTCTTTGCCCTGCCCGTTACTTCGGTTACGATGTAGTTTTCGCCGGTTTCGGGGTTTATTGCGTTTTCAATGCGGCTGATTATCAGGTCTATTGGCGAAATGCAGATATTGGAAACGGCGTTGACAATGTTTTCCCTGATTGACATATACATATCCTGACCTTCGGGCGGCAACAAATCAATGGCAATGGTGTCTTTTTCGTGGAAGTCGCCTTCGCCGTTGCGCACTATCTTCAATGTGTTTTCGAGTGCGCGGTCGAGTACGAGCGCAAAATCGCAGGATATTTCTTCGCCCTTGTTGTCGGTGTCTTCAAGGCTCTTGATGAAGGCCTCCATTGTGGAAGATACGGCGATAACTACCTTTTTGCCTTCGTCCAAACGCCTGATTGCGTGGTCGGCAACGGCTTCGGCTTTGATGGCGAATAGGAGTTGGTTGACGATTTGGAAGAGTTTTGAAAACAGAGGTGTATGCCCAACGCCTAACTTTTGGTCGGTCTTGGATGTATGGATGTCGGCGGTGTCTGTCTCGTTCATCTGCTCTATGACAGGCATTACGTATGTTTGTTCAAACTCGTTGATTTGGTTGAGAAGGTCGGTGATGTAGTCGCACATACCGCGATGCTCTTTTTCGAGGTCGGGAGTGCCGTATTGTAGCGCGTTGTCGGCGTTTAGCGTTATATAGTTGACTTCAATGTCCTTGTAGATGCTCTCTCGGCGTATCATCTGACCTTCGGAAACGATGTTGGCGGAGATGATTTCCTGCAAAGCCTCGCCGCCGTTTGCGATTGCGCCCACGAGTTCCGATTCTTGCAGCCCCGCCTCGGCGATGCAGGTACGGTTGGCGTAGATTATCATATTCTGCGGCTGTTTGGCGAATGTTGCAGATAGGAACACAGAATTAGCCGACGCTTTGCAGAGTTCGTTGAAGCAAGTGAATTGGTTTGACCCGGCGAGAACTAACTCTGGGTCCGGGTCCCACCAATCACGTTGGACGATTTTTGAGCCGCTGATGTTGTGGCTTTCGTCGAAGATGAACACCGCGTTTGGGGCGATGTCTTTGAGGAACGAATATTTCAGGTAGTCCTCGCCGTCGGTGATAGTGCCGCCTTTCTCCTTGTGGTAGGCGTTTTTGAGTTGTGAGTAGGTGGTGAGGATGTAGTCGTAGCCTTTTGGCATTTTGCCTGATTTGTAAATCTTTTCCTTCACCTTCTTGTCGGCTATCGGACGGTAAACAGTTACCTGTTTGTCGTTTTCGTCCAAGGTCTTGATTGATGCGTCGGTCTTGCCGCTTGTGCTGCTGTTGATGATGAAGGGCACGAGGTCGGAACATCCGATGTCGCACAGGTCGCGGTAATTGTCGCTGAACAATCCGGTGTTTTCGGTGCAATATACGGGTATGAGACCTTGCACCACGGCATAGCGGATGATGGACGATGCCACACGCCCCTTGCCAATGCCCGTTTGGTCGCCGATGATGACAGACTGATGCCGCGCTTCAAAATTGTAGATGATGAGCGCAACGGCATCCACTTGTTCCGCAAACAGACGTTCCTTGATTTGTTCTCTTGTCCATTGCAGACGCTCGCAAACAAAATTCGTGGTGTCGCCGCCGACGGCTTTTTGTAGTTTGTCCAATGCGCGGTGGCTTTCGTAGCCCATAGAATCCGGCGTTTGGGTTTTGAGGATGTTGACACGCTTGGAGATTGGGGTGTACGGCATACCCAAACCTTTGTGCAATGGTTTGATTTTTTCGATGTCGCGTCCCCTCAATGTCAGCGAGGGCAGCATCTGATAGTCGTAAGGGACTTCCGTCGCGTCAGTCCTGACGTGGTGTACGGTTTTGACGTTGAGTGCTGCATCCGTGTCGGCATTGGTGCAGTAGTACACGCCATCGTCCCCGATGATTCGGAAGAATTGGTGGTATATTTCTATTAACTTCATTTTTAGTTGTTTTTAGTTGTTTCGGGTGTAAAGGTAGGGGCGTGTTTTTGAATTTCCAAATTTTTGGGACAAATGGGAAAAAAAATTGGGGAAGATGTTGTGTAAGTGGTATAAATTGGCTATATTTGTGGCGTGAAAAATACCAAACTCTTATAATAATGGCGGAAATTGCTTTTTTGGAGATATTTGTTTTGCTTTCGTTTCCTGAGGATAGGAACGAAAACAGAAGGCATTTGCATTTGTTCAGAGTTAGGAAAAACGAATCATCATATATCGCTAAGATATGGATTGAAAAAAACGGCAAAAAAGACGTTTCGATTGCTGAGTATGCAAATACAAAGGTTGCAAAACAATTTTCTTCCTCAGACGAAGCCAAGGTGCTTAATGCCATTTCCGACAAATGGGATGCGGTAAATGCAAAAATAGACGACTTTTTTGCAGGTAAAAAACTAATCGGAGTTATTGACTTAAAAAAGTAGAGAATTATGAAAGAGCATAAGTTGCAAGGTGTAACCGTCAAAATGAAAAAAGTGGATTTTTCCTCTTACAGAGGGAAAATGGCGATTTACCTTTCGGACGGAAGGATTATCCTTACCCCCGTGGGGATGTTCCCCGACATCAAGAAACTAACTATGCAAGAGAGACAACAATACTTCATTGTTGAAGGACAGTATCTTGCGTTTATGCGGCAGCCGGAAATGTATCCTGTTACCGACTTTTTGAGGGCTTCGTAAAAAAAATGCCTTTCTTTTGCTCTCCAACCATAAGTTTTTTTGGAAAAAAAAAATTTGGAGATGAATTTTTTTATCGTATATTTGCAGCGTAACTCTCGGAATAGAGACACAAGGGGCTTATAGGTCCCGGACTTCTATTTTGGGAGTTACTTTTTTATATTTGTATTGCTGTCAAACAATATGTAACTTTTTGACCGTATCTGCGTTCCCCTATCATAAGTTTAGCCGTTCCAACGCCCTTGATGTTGCAATGCATTTCGTACATTTTTACAAAATGAAAATCCTTTGATTGCTTGTTGGCTTTTGGAGTGTCTTCTTTCACTTTTATTGCATTAGCAATTACGCCATCGACATTTAATGCCGCAATAACAGATTTTTTACTCTTGCAAGCCCAATAGCATATCTCGCCAATACTTTTGCCAATGATTGCAACGTTTTGGTTGAAATACTTGCTGTAAATCTCAGTATCTTTGAACATTGCAAATTCCTTCTGCAAAAATGTTTTCCTATCGGTGTCGTTAGATGGTATTTGTGCAATTACATCGTTAGGTACGGCGTTTTCGATTTCGGGGATTTCGGGGGTGTCGCCGCAAAGGTAAGAGATGTTTGCTCCCTTCCAATGTTCTCGCAATGATGAGAAAAACCTACTGAAAAAGTCCATTACTTTGGGCTTGTCGTTTTCGCTCGGATAGAGGTCTGATTTGCCAACTTGGACAAGGAAGTCGTTGAAGATGCCCTTTTCTTTTAGTTTTTCGCTGCAATAGACCTCGAAACAACGCGCTGTCAATTCTATTATTGTACTCCAATAATCGCCTGTTTTTCTGCGCTTGTCCTTTTTGACGGATGCCGCATACATATCAAGCCTACACAAAGTAGTTTCCCAATCTCTCAAAAGGTCGTACAAGCCTATTTTCCCTTTTTCTGCAAATGCTCCGCGCTCGTATCGGTAGCCCGCCGTAAGGTATTCGCAATTTTTCAAATAGAGACTTGCTAAATGATTGTCAAGCGAATGAAACCATTCGTGGGCTAATGTTCCCGAACCTTCTTTGGCTGTAAGGTTGATGGTCTTGTCGCTACGTCGGTAGTATGCCTCTGCATTACCGGATTGTTTTGCACCAAAGACAAGCCCTATTTTTCTGCCGTGCGACACCAATCCTTTGCCCGAAGTACCATTGTGTCCGAGTATCAACGCCAAATCGGAAAAAGCGTTGAAGGCGTTTTCTATTGATTTCTGCCTGTCGGCGGAGTTCATACGGTTGAATATGATGGAGCGGAAATTGAACATATTGTTGAGCCTTTCGATGGTGATTTCCTTGCCGTCAGTCCAATCTCGCCCCGCCCTTGCGGTTGACTTTTTGCCGGTGAATGTGCCGCTGTAAAGGAGTTCGCGCCCTTTGCGGATGAGGGAGATGTATTTTTCAGGGTCTGTCGCGGGCAGTTCCCATACTTGCACACCGCCAATATCCTCTTTTTTGCACAATGGTACGCACTCATAGTCGGAATAGTTGCGTTTGTTTTCTTTTGATGCCGTTATGCTGCCGTCTTTGAAGGTTACTAACACTACATCGCGTTTCCCTTCGGGATAACAACGGTAGAAGAAATCGGACACTTGTTTGTAAAGAGGGTCGTATTTTTTGTTATATGGTGGATTGTTTGAAATCCAACTGCCTGTGGGAATGTCAGGATATTTGCCCTTGTTTGCCACGCCGACGCACAAATCTTCTTTTTTGTTGCCATTGGTAATATTCGCATATATGTAGGATGTTTTTTTGCTCGCCATCAAGTCTATTGATATTGGCTTGCGGTTGGCGTAGAGTTTTGCAAGCGCGATTTCATTGTCGAAAAGCGGAGAGATGGATGCTGAGAAATGCTTTGAGATACGTGCAAAAAGACCGTCGAATGTGGAGATTTGGCTGTCGGTCTGCGGGTCGTAGCGATGCCATACGTGGTTGAGGTCGCCGTTCCACGCTGTGCGACCGTCTATGAGTATAAGCACGATAGGGAATGTAGTGCCTTGTTTGCGGTATAGGTTGCCGTCGATGTAGATGATGTCGGCTATATTGTACTGACGGTGCAGATAGGCGATGAAGTCGCGGTATTGACCATAGAGTTTGCCGTTTTTCCAATAGGATTCGCTAATCGCCCACCTTT
>Ga0247610_10008319_pt1 | contig 10563 bp, 12 predicted proteins | sample 174DNAGHGhighgp2_FD_193483 | JGI IMG/M metagenome (GOLD analysis project Ga0247610, IMG submission 193483) | Sheep rumen microbial communities from Palmerston North, Manawatu-Wanganui, New Zealand - 1742 DNA GHGhigh gp2 | ecosystem: Host-associated > Mammals > Digestive system > Stomach > Rumen... | reverse complement strand
ATACTGGTGGCGCCCTTCATCTCTACCGATATAAACTGATTGTTTTCAGCATCATAGCGATCCAGTCCCATCTGGGTTCCAACCCAAAGCGTACCGTCTTTGTCCAGGAACAGAAACGATATCACGTTGCTGCTCACGGTGTTCTTATTGTCTTTCTCGTGCAGATAGTTAGTAAATCGGTAACCATCATATTTGTTCAGTCCGTACTCAGTACCTATCCATATATAGCCATTTTTGTCCTGGCAGATTTGGGTAATCTGGTTACTCGACAACTTCTCCGACGTATAGAAATGTGACTGACCTGATGCGGTCAGCGTATAGATCGAGATTATAGTTAGCAGCAGTTTACGTATCATCGTTATTTTGTTTTGGATTTGTTTATAGATAGAAAACACTTTCTGGGCCCATATTGAATAGCAAATCTAGAACCGATAGATTCGGCATAAATCCATGCTTCTGGGCATATACCTGATAGTAATGCTTTGGTGTAAAGTCTGCGTCGGGCGCAGGGTGCTTGGGATTGATAGCTGTGCGCATATCAGTCAGATTATCAGGTTCCAGCACGAACTCTGACGTACGCTCCACCTTTGCTTCGATATCGATTAATTCGCACATTTTCTGGCAGATAGCCTCGTTATAGTCCATCAGATAGTCCCATCGTTTCTCGAAGAACGGACGGATATCATCCTGATAATACTCAAAGAATGGCGACTCGCCGTAGGCACTCTGCAGAGCCATCCAATGCAGATGACGCCAATTGCCGTGATCGCTTATGCGCATATCCCTTATCATAGATGAGCTACCACGCTCAACAGGCACGGTAAGGGCCTGCACGCCATTGGTGGTGGCTATCAGACAGCGATTGCGATAGGTCTGTTTCTGAAAACTCTCGCACTGCTCTATCAGCACAGCATCAGCCCGATGCAGCTTTTGATACCACTGCACCGGGCCGAAATATGTCGTACTTAGCAAAACCTGCATGGTTTCACCTTATTTTATATTGTCTACGATGTTGCCGATACGGCTCCAACGGATACCGCTGAATCCTTTACGGTCAGGATCGCTGCTCCACCAGATGAAGATAGGCTTACCTACGATATGATCCTCAGGCACAAAACCCCAGTAGCGAGAGTCGGCCGAGTTATGGCGATTGTCACCCATCATCCAGTAATAGTCTAACTTGAATGTGTACTCGTTAGCCTCCTTGCCGTTGATGAATATCTTGCCATTGCTAACCTTCAGGTCGTTACCCTCGTAGGCACGGATCGGACGTTCGTAGATGGGCAGGTTTTCGAGTGTAAGCTTGACTGAAGCTCCCTTCTTTGGAATCCAGATTGGACCGTAGTTATCGCGGGTCCAGTGATAGTTGCCGTTCTGGGGATACATGCTCCACTGCTCTTTATCCATGTGGAACGATATACTCTCCAATAGGTCGCCACGCTTATTCATCTCCTCAACCACACGTTTTGTAAGCGGCATATAACCATTGTTGTTAAGCGACGCCAGCTCCTCACTGGTGATGTTCCACTCTTCCAGCTCCTCCTCAGTAAAGTGGCGCTTAAGTTTCAGATTATATGTGTACTGCACGTTCTCAGGTTCCTTGTTGGCCTTGCCGTCCAGATATACTATATGGTCCTTTATCTGCAGAGTCTGACCAGGCAGACCTACACAACGCTTCACATAGTTCTCGCGGCGATCGGTAGGACGAGTAGCTATCTCACCAAATTCCTGTGGGTTCTGCTGTATCACGTTCTTACCCATCTCGTAAATCTGACTGAAAACCTGCAAGCGCTTCTCAGTCGAAAGCGAATCGAGGTTTGGCATATTTGGCCAACTGCCCAGTCCGTAGCCATAGCACAGGTTGTAATACTCTGTCTGATAGTTCAAGGCCGTGCATATAGTATCGCCAGCTGGATAGTTGAACACTACGATGTCGTTCAACTGCACATTGCCCAAGCCCTTTACACGTCGATAGTCCCAGTGAGGCCACTCTATGTAGCTCTTGCACTCTACCACAGGCAGAGTGTGCTGAGTCAGCGGCATTGTGAGTGGTGTCTGTGGGATACGTGGGCCGTAGCTTACCTTCGACACAAACAGGTAATCGCCTGTCAGCAGCGACTTCTCGAGCGAACTTGATGGTATGACGTAGTTCTGGAAGAAGAACTGATTGATGAAGTAGACTGCCACCAGCGCAAACACCAGTGCATCTACCCACGACATCACAAACTTCACGGGCTTCTCGGCCTCTTTCCACCATTGCCACTTTATCTTCTTGGTGATATACACATCAAAAATGAAAGGTATCACCAGCAGTCCCCACCAGCTCTCCACCCAATATAGGAAGAGCAGATAAAGCACCAGCACGCCAATGAACTTGGCCCACTGTACTTTGGGATTGAATTCTTTCTTTTTTACCATTTCGTGTTAAGGCTTAAAATTTAAACATATCGCTGATGGTCAGCAGTCCCTGATGCTCTTTGGTATACTCAGCAGCCAGCACTGCGCCAAGTGCAAAGCCCTTGCGACTATGAGCATCGTGGGTGATGGTTATCAGGTCGGCATCGCTGTCGTAGCGTATGGTATGTATACCAGGCACTTCGCCACGACGGATATTGTCTACACGCAGGAACTTAGGATCGGTAGTATCCTCTTTCCAAGCCTCCTTGCGGTCGATGTTCTCAACGATTTCCTCGGCCAGTGTGATAGCTGTGCCACTTGGGTGGTCTAGCTTGTGTACATGGTGGGTCTCCTCCAACTCAACGTCGTACTGTGGAAACTGGTTCATAATCTTGGCCAGATAGCGGTTTACGGCTGAGAAGATAGCCACACCGATAGAGAAGTTTGATGCCCAGAACAGCGTCTTGCCGTCCTCGCTGCAAGCCTTGCGTACCTCGTCGCCATGCTCCTTCATCCATCCTGTCGATCCACTTACTACCTTTACCCCCTTCGCCCAAGCCTTTAGATAGTTGCCATAAGCTGCCTGTGGGGCAGTAAACTCGATAGCCACATCAGCCGATGCGAACTCAGGCGAATCAAAATCCTGTTGATTATCGATATCGATAATACTTACAATCTCATGACCACGGTCGATGGCTATCTGCTCTATCATCTTGCCCATCTTTCCGTAGCCGATTAAAGCTATTTTCATAATTAATTCGAATTAAAACGCCGCAAAGATACTACTTTTAATCAACAAATACCCATTTTCAACAGAAAATAACTAAAAAATTTGCTGATATTAAAATAATGTAATACTTTTGCACCCTCGAAGAGAGCATAGAATTCTATTTCAGGAAATGAGAAAATCTATTTTTGACTTACTTGAACGTAAGGGTAAACAGCCGATCAGCATGCTGACGGCTTACGATTATCATACAGCCTGCACTATCGATGAGGCTGGAATCGACATGATTTTAGTTGGCGATTCGCTCGGCAATGTGATGCTGGGTTATGAGAATACATTAGCAGTTACAGTGGATGATATGATTCATCACGGCGCAGCAGTCGTGCGTGGTGCTAAGCAGGCATTCGTGGTTATCGATATGCCGTTTATGTCGTATCAGGTATCAGTCGAAGATGCTGTACGCAATGCCGGACGCATCTTAAAAGAGACTAACTGTCAGGCAGTTAAGCTTGAGGGCGGTGTGGAATATGCCGACCGTATCAAGGCTATCGTAGATGCAGGAATACCTGTTGTAGCACATATCGGACTGACACCACAGTCCGTTAATGCCATGGGTGGCTATAAGGTACAGGGTAAATCATTAGAACAGGCCCAGAAACTGATTCGTGACGCCCAGGCAGTGGAAGAGGCTGGCGCTTTTGCCATTACCTTGGAGTGTGTGCCAGCAGCATTGGCTAAGCTCATCACCTCGCAGACCAAGGCATTGACTATTGGTATCGGAGCTGGTAATGGCTGTGACGGCCAGGTGTTGGTTTATCAGGATATGCTGGGCTATAACGATGGCTTCATACCTAAGTTCGTGAAGAAATACGCCGACTTGCACAGTGTGATGCTTGAGGCTTTTAAACAGTATAAACAAGAGTGTGAAGAGCGTGCCTTCCCTGCAGCAGGGCAGACCTATGCTATCAGCGAGGAGGTGATGCAGGCGCTTTTTGAAACGGAGTTAGAAGAAGTAAGAAGATAAAAGAATATGAAAGTTGTTAAGACAGTTAAGGAGGTAAGAGAGATTGTAGCAGAGTGGAGAAAGGAAGGTCTTTCTGTAGGTTTGGTTCCTACTATGGGATTTCTCCACGAGGGTCATCAGAGCCTTATCCGCAAGTCGGCTAGCCAGAACGACCGCACTGTGGTTTCAGTGTTCGTTAACCCCATCCAGTTTGGTCCTAACGAGGATCTGGAGGCTTATCCACGCGACTTGAACCGCGATATGGAGAAGGTTGAAGAAGCTGGTGGCGACCTGATTTTCAATCCAGAGCCAGCCGAGATGTATCCTGGTCACTTCACATCGTTTATCGATACCACCGAGACAACCGAGCTGCTTTGTGGTGCTGTTCGTCCAGTTCACTTCCGTGGTGTTTGCACTGTAGTAGGCAAGCTGTTTAACATCGTTTGTCCTGATCGTGCTTACTTCGGACAGAAGGATGCCCAACAGTTGGCTACCGTTAAGCGATTTGTTCGTGATCTGAACTTCCCCGTTGACATTGTTCCCTGCCCCATCGTTCGCGAGGACGACGGACTGGCCAAGTCGAGCCGCAACACCTATCTGAATGCCGACGAGCGCCAGGCTGCGCTGATTCTTTCTAAGAGTCTTAAGCTTGGTAAGCAGGCTATCGAGGCTGGCGAGCGCGATGCACAGAAGGTGATCGATATCATCCGCCAGAACCTGGAGACTGAGCCTATGGCACGTATCGACTACGTTGAGGTGGTCGACTTCGAGAACATCCAGCGTACAGCCCGTATCGAGGGCGAGGTACTGGTTGCTATCGCCGTATATATCGGCAAGACACGACTCATCGACAATTTCATCGTTAATATTTAATATAGGTATATGGACATAACACTGCTGAAAGCTAAGATTCATCGTGCTGTGGTTACCCAGGCCGATCTGGACTACGTGGGCAGTATCACTATCGACTCCGACCTGCTGCGCGAAAGTGGCATACTGGAGTACGAGAAGGTTGAGATAGCCGACATCGACAATGGCAACCGCTTTGAAACCTACGCTATCGCTGGCGAAGCAGGCTCAGGCGTTATCTGTCTGAACGGAGCTGCTGCACGCTGTGTAGAGGTGGGCGACAAGATTATCATCATGGCCTATGCCTATATGACTCCTGAGGAAGCTAAGACTCACAAGCCTACTGTACTCTTCGTAGACGAGAACAATCGTATTGCTCGCAAGGCAAACTACGAGAAGCACGGCTTACTCAAAGAGCAATAAATCATCAAATAGTCCAATAGCACCATGCTGACAGGAAAGACTATTGTACTGGGCGTTACGGGCGGTATTGCCGCCTACAAAAGCGCCAATCTGGCTTCGATGCTCATCAAGCTGCATGCCGATGTGCATGTGATTATGACGCAGAACGCCACCAAGTTCATCACGCCGATGACGTTCGAGACACTTACCAACAATAAGTGCATTGTTGATACCTTCGACCGCAATTTCTCGTTCGACGTAAAACATGTGTCGCTGGCCAAGCGCGGCGACCTGTTTGTTGTGGCTCCCTGTACAGCTAATGTTATCGGCAAACTGGCTCACGGCATTTGCGACGATATGCTTACCACCACCATGCTGGCCACTCGCGCGCCAAAACTGATTGCGCCAGCCATGAATACTGGTATGTGGGAGAATCCTATCCTGCAGGACAATCTTGTTAAACTTAAGGGCTACGGCTATCATATCATCGATCCAATCGTAGGCCGACTGGCTTGTGGCGATACAGGCACAGGCAAGATGAACTCTGAGGAGGTAATCGTGGAACATATCCTCACGTTTATGGCCAAGGAGCACGATCTGAAGGGCAAGCGATTCCTTATAACAGCAGGCCCTACACAAGAGTCTATCGACCCTGTTCGCTATATCACCAACCACTCATCAGGCAAGATGGGCTACGCTATAGCCAAGATGGCTAGACTGCGTGGAGCCGAGGTTACGCTGGTTTCTGGTCCTGTAAATATCAAGGCCTTCGAGGGCGTCAGTGTGGTGCCCGTTAAGAGTGCTGCTGATATGTTCGAGGCTGTTACCAGCCGTAGCACTGAGGCCGATGTGGTGATAATGTGCAGCGCTGTGGCCGACTATACGCCAGCTGAATATTCTGACCAGAAGGTGAAGAAACACAATGGCGATATGGCCATCCAACTTAAGCGCACTCAAGACATTTTGGGTTGGTTAGGCGAGCACAAGCCTGCAGGCCAGACACTCGTTGGATTCTCGATGGAAACGGAGAATTTGATTGAGAACTCACGTGCAAAACTCGATAAGAAACACGCTGATATGATTTGCGCCAACTCTATCGCTAATGGCAATACTGGCTTTGCTGTCGACACCAATAAGGTTACACTCATCACCAGCGACGCCGTAACCGAGTTGCCTCTGTGTTCTAAGGAAGAGACAGCCGACAAGATACTCTCGCACATCCTAACACTCTAGCACGCTATGCATATTCTGATAGATATCGGCAATTCCACCATTGTTATCGCGCTGGCTGATAGCAAGGGCGACATCACTGCCACATGGCGATTCAAGACCAAAAAGGAGGAGACGGCCAGTTTCTTCCGCTACGAACTGCGCCAGGGACTTCGCAAATACGGCGTAGAGGCTGCTGATATACAGAATATCACCATTTCATCGGTAGTGCCTGAGGTGAATGATGACATCGCGCAGGCCGTAGTCGACCTGACAGGCATCACCCCTCACTTCTTCTCGATAGCCGATGCTGAGGGAATTATCACAATCGATGTAGAATCGCCATCGCAACTAGGCAAGGACCGTTTGGCCGATGCTATTGGCGCAGCCAAGTGCTATGGTGTGCCAGCCATCGTCATCGACTTTGGCACAGCTACCACACTGGGAGTTATCGATGAAAACGCACATTTCTTGGGTGGATTGATCATTCCTGGCGTAAAGACATCGCTCAGCGCACTCAGCACTCGCGCATCGCAACTGCCCGCCATCACGATTGAGAAGCCTCAGCACCTGATTGGTCGCAACACCCTCGAATGCATGCAGAGCGGTATTGTAAACGGCACAGCTGCCATGATCGACGGCCTTATCCACCAGCTTGCCTCATCCATGTCGCAAGCCCCCAAAATCATCGCTACCGGCGGCATGGCCCGCACCATCGCACCCAACTGCCAAACGCCCATCACCATCGACCCACACCTACTCTTCAAAGGCCTCTTCCAGGCTAAATAACTTAAAACTTGTTAATATTCTAAAGTTTTAGAGTAAATTATTTGTTTATTCTAAAAACTTAGAGTACATTTGCCGACGGTAATTCTAAAAGTTTAGAACATGAAGGATAAGAAACAACTGACAAAAGCTGAGACGCAAGTGATGAACATACTCTGGTCGTTGCCAGAGAGTAAGGGTTATTCGGCTGAGATTATGGAGAAATTCCCTGAGCCTAAACCCGCTCTTACCACACTGCTTACATTCCTGAAGATACTTAAGGAAAAGGGCTTCGTGAGTGCCGAGAAGATAGGTAAAGCCCAACTTTTCAGTACCACCATCAGCAAGGAAGACTACACACGCGCCTATATGAAAGAGGTGAAGAATACGTTCTTTGGTGGCTCGTTCGCTTCGCTCGTATCTTTCTTTGCCAAGGATGAGCAGCTGAGCGACGACGAAGTAAATGAGATTATGGAAATCATAAAGAATCGCAAGTAATGACTGAATTTTTGACCTATGACCTGAAGGTAGCCGTATTGATAGCGGTATTCTACTTCTGCTATCGGCTGCTGATGGAGCGCGAAACGTTTCACAGACTCAATCGTATCGTGCTATTATCCTCCATCGCCCTCTCGCTCGTCATCCCCCTTTGCGTCATCACTTTCCATGAGACAATAGAGGTTGAGCAGACGGTAGCAACAAATCATCCAAATCCACAATCGCCCATAACGGATATGTCGGCAGTAAAGGCTGCAGATAGCGTGCAGATGGCTCCTGTTGACCAATCAGCCGTTATCTTTGCCATCTTTTTGATTGGTGTTCTTTGTAGATTGTTCTTTATAGCAAACAGTTATCGGCTTTTGCGCCGAATTATTAATGATAGTGAGCAACATGCGTTGGAGGATGATGTAACTCTGGCAGTTGTCGACCTGCCTGTTGCACCGTTCTCGTGGATGCGTACCATCGTGTTAAGCCGGATTGACTACGAGGAGCGCAACCCTTCGATACTTGCCCACGAGCGTGGACATATCCGCCTGCTTCACAGCTGGGATATCGTCTTCGTCGAAATGCTTACGGCCCTGCAATGGTTCAATCCTGTGGTATGGCTCCTGCGTCGCGACCTGCGAACCGTCCATGAGTACGAAGCCGATGCATCCGTCCTCTCGTCAGACTCAGACGTGAGTCAATACATTCAACTACTGATGCGGAAGGCGATGGGTACAAAGGCCAGTATCCTCGCCAATGGCATCAACAACAGCACCATTAAAAAACGAATTCTCATGATGTTAAAACATAAGTCAAACAGGCGAGCATGGCTCAAAGCCCTTTATATCGCCCCCATAGTAGCAGTTTCATTAGCAGCAACGGCAAAAACAGTGACTGAATTTAAGACCAAACCTACCAATCCTGTTACGCAAACTGCTGTCGCAGCTGACACTTTAAGTATTAGTAACACGCTTGTATGGATTCTTACCCAAGAGCAGTTAAAGAAAGCCAAGACAATAACTCCAGGTAAAAAAGGGTCTATCAGTATCAGCGCGGCTATACACGACAATGGTATCCCTATCGATAAGAACAACGCCTTTTTCTATCAGATCCGTGTACCAAAGGGTTGCTGGGTAGAAGACGACGAAGATTCTTGGATAGAAGTAAGCTGGGAAAGATTCTTATTCGCTGGCAAGACCACCAAGATACAGCTCGATGGTGTACCATTCGATGAGAATAGCGCGCCCAAATTGCACTATTCTGCCCTCAAGAAAATCGAAAACCATCGGAAAGGCAATGTCAACGTGGTAAATCTGATTACCAAGCCCGTATCCATTCCATCGGGCATTAAGAGCAACGCCTCAAAAAAGTAACAGCATCATAACCATGTTACCCCTCGCTCGCTGAAGGTTTTCTCTCTCTCCCAGCAGCGAGGGGCTTAAAAGAGAAAAAGATGACGAAGTTAAGAGATATCTTGGGATATGTGTTAGGAGGATTGCTGTTTGTGCTGCTTATACCTGCTGTGATGTGGTTTGCATCGGGCAGACCTGCGATAGCGCACGTTGGCGTTTTAAGGGCGTCTGTGGCCGTTCTGATGATGCTTGGCGGATTGGCGATGAGTATTTGGACTATCGTATATATGCGCCAGCGTGGCAAGGGAAATCCCATGGACGCTTTTGGACACGAAGTAGCCCCACGCACCCAGCATCTGATGACTGATGGCCCTTATCGCATCAACCGCAATCCAATGCTTAATGGCACGCTGCTCTATCTTGCAGGCTTTGTCGTTCTGCTATGCACTTGGCAGTCAGCACTCGTTTGGCTAATCTTCATAGCTATTATGATGGTACAGGTTATCAGCGAAGAACGTCGCCTTCATCGCGACTTCGGCCAGGAATACGACACCTACCGCCGCCACACCCGCAGGTTTTAAGATATTTATTTGGATTTTTTCAAATTTCTGCAAATTATTTGTTTGGATAATTTCTTTTTTCGTATATTTGCACTTATGATACATATTATGTTTTAATAGTAAAAACCTATAATTGATATTATAATGGATTTATTTAGTAAACTATCCCTGTTGAACAGTTCGTCTACAGATCCTGAAATACGAGATGCATTCAAGGACATTGCAGGAGAACTTTTCAGAAACTATCATATTGAGAAGTCTGGGAAATCTTATAGTATCGCAAATATAGAGTTCTATTTCTGCAATCCTAAGCATCCTGACATAATCACGTATCCTAGAAGTATTAATGCAGGTCGGTGGTTCTTTCATCAAAGCGGAATAGATTTGACTTTTAAGAGTTCCTATACTCAGTTTGAAGATCAAGTTGGAGTTGTTGATTTAAACAACCCTTATGCATTTGGTGGTATACTGATTCGCAAAATCAAAAACAATGAAACCGTTTTTGACGGACCGTACAAATGCGAATGGGAGTTGTTTGATAGTTTTGATGCATTCAATTCTATTCCAGCAGAATGGCCGAAGATTGTAAAAAATGATACCGTTCAATCAATAACACCACATCTGTGCCAACGCAAATTCTCCTATTCAGGAGATCAAATGAGAAAGAAATATGACGAGCTGACCCAGAAGGTTTACAATGGCATATGTCCTCTCTCATTTGATGATTTTTGCAAATATATCAAAGATGATAAGCTAGCCTATAGCATATAGTTCCTAGTGTATCATAAAGGGGGTTAGCCTTCATATATTTCT
>Ga0247610_10008318_pt1 | contig 10563 bp, 10 predicted proteins | sample 174DNAGHGhighgp2_FD_193483 | JGI IMG/M metagenome (GOLD analysis project Ga0247610, IMG submission 193483) | Sheep rumen microbial communities from Palmerston North, Manawatu-Wanganui, New Zealand - 1742 DNA GHGhigh gp2 | ecosystem: Host-associated > Mammals > Digestive system > Stomach > Rumen... | reverse complement strand
TCTTATGAATCCGAATGTAGATGACAGAACCTGGCTTTTAATATGTTTATTTGATAAAATTGCACTTCCTGTAACTACGGTAGTGCTTGTTTTAATAGGAGTTCCTCTTGCGATTACTCCGCCAAGAGTCAGATATAACAGAGGATTTTTATTCAGTATATTGATTATTTTTGCGTACTATTTAATAAGGGCACTTTCTATATCATTTGGGGAAGCAGGTTCGCTGCATCCTGCACTGGCGGCCTTTATGCCTGATATAATACTGACGGTAATCGGTTTGGGGTTGTATTACAGAAAAGTTTATACAATCTGCTAGGGGGGAGTAAATGGCAAGATTATCGGGAGGACACTATATTTCTGCAGCGCATGGTAAAATCAATACAAAATCAGACCTTATAATGATGGTTTGCGGCATTTTTTTTGCTTTGTTTATAAATTTTCCTAATATTTGGATTTTATGGCTGATTTTGTCATTTATTTCAATTGTAGTAATTACTATTGCACCTTCTCCTGAAAATATTGCTAACAGAACCCAGAGAATAAATGCTTTGAAAATTGCAAGTATTTATTTATCTCCATACAAAAATATATGGAAAAATTTGAAACTTTCCAATAAACACTGTACATTAAAATTGGAAAATGACGGAGTTAGTATAACAGCAACAGAAAAAAATAATTTTGGAGATCCGTACAGAAAATTTAGAGTTCTGAAATCCAATACACATTCTTACAGAAAACTATGGGATATGTTTTGTATAAGTTTTGATTATCAGACAACATATGACAGATTATTGGAATTATGTCATTTATACAATACACAGATATATGAAACGACACTCGGTTTGCCAAGTATTTCTGACAATAAAATTAATATCAAGCCCGAATCGAAAAATACAAATGTCAAAGAAAAACTTGATATAAACAATGCTTCAGAAATAGAGATAACGGCTCTTCCGGGAATAAGTATTGTTTTATCCAAAAAACTTATAAAAAAGCGTGAAGAAATTGGCGGTTTTAAAACTTTAGATGATGTTTTTTTATTTTTAAAACTAAAGCCACATATGGAAAATCAATTACGTTCACTGGTATGTGTAAAAAAGATGAAAGGTTCTGTTAAGATAGAACGTTTTGAAGAAAGAAAAATTGATTTATAGATGAAACTTAGAGTTTTTAATATTATTAAAAGAACAAAAGTTGAAGGACCTGAAACAAGATACTGTATTTGGGTTCAGGGGTGTTCAAGATATTGTAAAGGTTGTCAGGCAACTCACACATGGCCGCATGAGGGTGGGATTATATTTGATACAAAAGATATTATAAAAGATATTTTGTCTCAATATGGAATTGAAGGTGTTACGTTTTTGGGGGGAGAACCATTTGAGCAAGCTGAAGCTTTAGGAAAAATTGCAAAAACTTGTCAAGAAAATAATTTGGGCGTATTAACATTTACTGGCGGATTAATAGAAGATTTAAAAAAAGAAGAAAAAAATAAATTATTACTGAATAATACAGATTTACTAGTAGACGGACCTTTCATGATTGATAAACTGGATTATTCAAGACCCTGGTGCGGTTCGTCTAATCAAAGATACCATTTTTTAACGAATAGGTATAATGAAAAAATATTTACAAAATATCAAAATAAAGTTGAGGTTAATATATCAAAAAACGGTCAAATTTTTATGAACGGAATGGGGAATTTTGAAGAAATACAACGTAAGATTGATTTAGCAAGTATTAAATAATGGTATTATTCTAAATAAAGAATATGAGGAATAAAAAATGAGCGCATATAATTTGGCAAATTTAATTAGAGCAAGATTTCCAATGATTTATATTACAACTTTTGAAGAAGATAGAGTTACAAAGTATATTCAATCAATTGTCTCAAATGAAAAACTTGTTAAATTTCCCAGAGAAGTTTTTACGTGGGCACAAACAACAGGTTTAAAAAACGAAACTACAGGTAAAGTTGTAACAGATACAACTTGTCCCTGTAAAGCATTAGAATATATTAGAAAATATGAAAAAGATTCTGTTTTTATATTGTATGATTTTCATGTTAATTTTGGACCAAAGGGGCGTCAGCCGGATTATAATGTCATTAGAAAAGTAAGAGATATTATCCCCGATTTAAAACTTGGAACTGTAAGAAAAACTGTATTTTTTGTGTCACCTGAATTGCTGATCCCTGAAGCTTTACAAAAAGAAATAACAATTTTTGATTTTCCGCTTCCGAATTTAGAAGAAATAAAAGCAAAATTTAGAAATATGTTAAGTCAAAATAAAGGGGTAACGAACGAACTTGACTCAGAAAGTGAGGATAAACTATGCAAAGCTGCACTTGGTTTAACTCTTCAAGAAGCAGAAAGTGCATTTGCGCTTGCAATGGTTAACGATGGAAAAATCAACATTAAAGATCTTCCTGTTGTATTAGAAGAAAAAGTTCAAGTAATTAAAAAAACAGGAATTTTAGAATTTATTAAATCGGATTATTCAATAAAAGATATAGGAGGACTTGATAATCTTAAAAATTGGCTTTTAAAACGTAATAATTCATGGTCAGAACAAGCAAAAAAATATTGTATTCCGGCACCAAAAGGAGTTCTTGTAACCGGAGTTCCGGGCTGCGGTAAGAGTTTAACAGCAAAAGCTATGAGTACAATTTGGCAGCTTCCGTTATTAAAATTGGATTTTGGTAAAGTTTTTTCAGGACTTGTCGGAAGTTCGGAAGAAAATATGAGAAGAGCACTGGCTACTGCTGAAGCTGTTGCACCATCTATTCTCTGGATTGATGAAATAGAAAAAGGTTTAAGCGGACTTGGCTCAAACGGTGATAGCGGTGTTTCTTCAAGAATATTCGGTCAATTTTTAACATGGATGCAGGAAAAAGAGAGTCCGGTTTTTGTAATAGCAACAGCTAATAATATTAACGGGCTTCCTCCTGAACTATTGAGAAAAGGCCGTTTTGACGAAATCTTTTTTGTAGACCTTCCAACCGTTGAAGAAAGAGCAGAAATTTTTAAACTTCATTTGGAAAAAAGATTAAAAGATAAAGAAGTAGCAAGTGAAATTCTGGAAGTTAAAAATCTGTGTAATGAACTGGCTAAAATGACAGAAGGCTTTATCGGTTCAGAAATTGAACAAGTTGTAGTGTCGGCTTTATGTGATGCATTTTTTGAACAAAGACCACTTAAATTTGAAGATTTAGCTAAAAATATTCAAACAACGGTACCTCTTTCTATGACACAAAGAGAACAAATCTTAGCGCTAAGAGCTTGGGCTAATGTTAGAGCTGTTTCTGCAGCTAAAACATCAAACCTTAAAAAATATTCAAAAGAAATAGATGATACAAATGCTACTTCAAGCCGCGGCGGAAGAACATTAGATTTTTAAATAAGAAAAAGAAAGGATAATACATGTCTTGTACAATAGTAGCAGTACCTTATGCGTTAGCTTGGGTTGTTGGCAGTCTTATAGCTTCAACTGCAGTATCTACAGTTAATAAAACGAGAGATATCATAACAGAATATTATGAGCAGGAAGCTGAATTATACAAAAACCAAACAGCGAGTGCTAATAATTCTGATTGTGATGATGTAGAAGTAATAACAGATAAACATTTTATAGAAAAAGAGTTTGAAACTCCTTTTGCAGACAAAGAATTATTAATAAAAACTCTTGAAGAACACGGATGTGCTGATATAACATGTGATGAAATTGGTTCAATATCTTGCAATGTTGATAATTACTCTCTTTCTTTTTATAAAAATATCTCAGATGGTCCATATAAACTGAGAATTTCCGCATTAGAAACTGATAATACAGAAGAAAAAGTAGGTGACCTGCATTCTGAATATGCTTTAAACGTACAAGAAGATGCATATTTACAGATTATAAATAAATTAAAAGAAAACAATATGCAAATAGAGTCCGAAGAGGTTCAGGACGATAATACAATTGTTTTAACTATAAATTTGGAGTAAATATTATGTCTGATAAAAAATTAACAATAAAACTATTGCCGAATGGTGAAATTCAAATGGAAACCCATGGAGTTAAAGGTAAAAAATGTCTGGATTATATTGAAGTATTAAAAAAACTTGTCGGAGTAAATATTAAAGATACACAGCTTTCTCAGGAATATTATGAAACAGAATCAACCGTAACCGACGAGGATAGTGCGGAATTGAGATATGATAATTAAGATAATTTGCATAAAATAAAGGCGGTTTTTATCAACAATTGATAAAAACCGCCTTTGTATTTAAGATTTTATACTAATTCAACAGAATATTGTGCATTGCGTTCAGCAATTTCTACAAGGCTTCTTGAAACAGCTATCATAGAGATTTCTGAATCAAGCTTGTTAACACAAGAACCGCATCCGATAGCAGAAGCGCCTGCTGCAAATGCTAATGAAGCAGTTGTAGGATTAATTCCTGTAGCTGTCATAATCGGAAGTTCAATATTTCTTGAAAGTTCAATTGTGTTAGAGATTGTTAATTCTGCTCTTTCAACAAGTCCTCTTGCACCGTTTGAAGGATTTTCGTTTGTGAAATGACCTTCTGTTTGGATTAAATCAACGCCAATTGTTTCAAGTTCTCTTGCAAGATCAATTTGTTCAGAAATTTCTAATTCACCCGGAATGGTCACACAGAAAAATACATCAGAACCGATTAATTCTCTTGTTCTTTTTGCTAAGCTCAAAACTTGAGAAGCTGAGAAAGATTGACCTTTTTTATAAAGCGCATCAAAGTTTCCTAATTCAACTGCATCAGCTCCTAATACAATTGCATGGTGTAATTCTTCAGGGTCAACCGATGAAACAAATAATGGCAAATCTGTCATTTGACGAGCCATTGAAATAATATCAGGATTTGCACAAATATCAATTGCGCTTGCTCCTGAATTAGATGCTGCCATAACAACTTTTTTAACTTTGTCAGCATCAAAATTATCTATACCTGCAATAATTTTTACAGCTCTTTTTTCTTCTAAAGCTCTTTTAAAACTTTCAATTCTTGACATACTTTTCTCCTTCTTGTCAATTGTGATAAAAACTTCCCGTCCATTATACATTAAAATTTGAACTCTTGCAATATAATCCAGACATTTGTTTTTATATTCTACATCAGAGGAATTTTAAAAATTTTGTTATTAAAAAACAATAATACGGGTGAGGATAATTTATGAAAAAAATATTGTTATTAATTTTATCTGTACTTTCTCTTCCTGCGCTTGCTCTTTCAACAAGGGAAAAATCAGGAAACACAATCTATGAAATGATTCGTCCCGCAATTGTATCAATTGACAGTCAATTAAGTGACGGTATATCTTGCGGAACAGGCTGTATAATAGATAAAAACGGAACAATTTTAACCAGCGCTCATGTTTTGGATGAAGGAAGAGAAGTTGTTGTAACGACTTCCGGCGGAGAAGACTATAAAGCAAAAATTATAAAAAAGTTTGGCGAAAAAAAGGACGTTGCTTTAATTAAAATTTCTGCATCGCATGATTTTCAAACGGTAAAGCTTGGAAATTCAGAGAAAATAAAAGTAGGTGAGAGAGTTTATGCAATCGGTAATCCTTTTGGTTTTACAGGAACTTTTACGCAAGGTATCATTTCAAGAATTGATTATGTAAGAAACAGAATCCAAACTGATGCTGCAATAAATCCGGGCTCATCCGGAGGCCCGCTCTTAAATGCATCGGGACAAATAATAGGAATCAACCAGGCAATTTATAATCCGGATAATAATATTTCCAATATCGGAATAGGTTTTGCAATTCCTATTAATTCAATAAGAGAATATTTATTGGATAAGGAAGATTTAAAAGAAGAAAATCATACATGAAGAGGGAATGAGAAAATTAGTGTTTTGGGTAAACTTTGAATGTAAAATTTTCTTTACAAATAAGCAAATTACAGCTGCATTCGGTTTTTATATAAGTGTATAACTGTGTGTGGTAAAAATTAATGTTGAATGTAAGTACAAATTATTTTATAAATGCAAATAAAATTAGTTCAATTAATAGTAACCCAAAACAAGCTATAGTGGCATCTTCTAACAGGTATGTATCATTTAAGGCAATAACGTATTCTGCAAATCCTGTTATTCGTACGCAAATGATAACGAAAGAAGAACAGGAAAAATACAATGAATTGAGTGCTGTATTAGATATAAATTATAAAAATAAGTTGAACTTTGCTCTAAAATCCGGAAAACTTCTTAATGATGTGTCAGAAGATAAGAGTACCGTTTTAGATAATTTATACAAAATATACACAACCCCAAGGGCAAAAGGTCTTGAGAGTAAAATGATACTGGAGCAAGGTTTGGATATTCTTGCTAATCCTTTTGTTATTACACAAACAGGTGAAAATGTACCGAAAGAATACAGAGAATATTTTATTTCTGAGATGACAAATCATTCTCAAAATAAAAATATCAGAAAAAATGCCGAACAATTTTTAAAAGAAATGCATATGGGAACATGCCCTACTGCAAGTGTAGAATTTGATTTAGCAACAAAACAGCCGGCAGAATTCTTCAGAATTGTGGAAGGTTTAACATCACCAAATGTATCCGTAAGAAAGGTTATTGATAATAATGCGCTGAGTGATAAAACAACGGATGTATTATATCTGTTAAATGTATTTAAAACTCCGCATAAAAATATTGATTGGAATAAAACAGAAGTGCTTTTAAAACCCGATAAGTATGCTATCACAAGGGCAAGAATGCAAACAAAGCATCAAGATAAAGGGGAACGCTCAATTATTGATATTCTAATGCAGTCAACAATGATGCAATTAGGCTCGCAGCAAACGTATAATTCCTTGATTGATAAGCGTGCAACAAATGATTGGACTCAAGATGACGGCGGATTAATTAATTTTGAAAAAACCTATGTAGAATCAGTAATGGAAAATAAGCTTACTACTTGTGTAGATTATCAGATTACTGACGAAAATTTTAAATTAGTAAAACGTACAAAACCCTTAGAAGAAATTAAAAGAGATATAATGGATTCTCTTAAAATGGGGTACAATGTAATAATTGGTTATACCTGGGAAGATGAAGAAGGCCGTAGAAAAGACGGGCATGAAATAACAATTGTCGGTACAAAAACTGATAAAAACGGAGAAACATTGTTTATATGCCAGGATTCTGATGATGAATTTGATAAACCGATAGTTATGACAGAGTCATTTTTAATCCCGAATTTGCACCATGCAGGATTGCCGGATGAGATTGCATCACGAGATAATAAAGAAGTTGATCCTTGGGAAACTGCTCTTGATGAATTTAATCAAAACAAAAAGAAGAATAGTTAGAAATTTTATTATAAAAAAATCGTGCCGGAAATTTATTTCTGACACGATTTTTATTTTTTTATTTGTTTAATTTTTAGTTTTCAACATATTCTCTTAAACGTTTGCTTCTGTTTGGATGTCTTAATTTTCTAAGAGCCTTAGCTTCGATTTGTCTGATACGTTCACGAGTAACGCCGAATAACTGTCCTACTTCTTCTAAAGTTCTTTGACGTCCGTCATCCATACCGAAACGAAGTCTTAAAACATCTCTTTCACGAGGAGAAAGTGTGCAGAGAACTTCTGCCAAATCTTCTCTTAAGAGTTCTGATGCAACAGTTTTAATAGGAGCATCTGCTTCTTTATCTTCAATAAAATCACCTAATCTTGAATCTTCTTCTTTACCTATAGGAGTTTCAAGAGAAAGCGGTTCTTGAGCAATCTTAACGATTTCTCTTAATTTAGGAATAGAAACGCCCATTTCAACGGCCAATTCTTCTTCGGTTGGCTTTCTTGAAAGTTCTTGGGCTAATCTTCTGGTAACTTTTTTCAATTTGTTAATTGTTTCAACCATGTGAACAGGAATACGAATTGTTCTTGCCTGATCAGCAATCGCTCTTGTGATAGCTTGTCTAATCCACCAAGTAGCGTATGTAGAGAATTTAAATCCTCTTTCATGGTCGAATTTTTCAGCAGCTCTTATCAGACCCAAATTACCTTCCTGAATAAGGTCTAAGAATAGCATACCTCTGCCCACATATTTTTTAGCGATACTTACAACAAGCCTTAAGTTTGCTTGAACAAGTTTTCTTTTTGCAATAGCACCGGGAGTGCCGCCTTGAATAATTTTTCTTGCAAGTTCAATTTCTTCGTTAGTTGATAAAAGTTTAATTCTTCCGATTTCTCTTAAATAAAGTCTTACAGGATCTTCAACAGCCATACCGCGCTGAATGTCAGTATCAGCTTCTTGTATGGTGTCATTAGAATCCATCATGTAGAAATCTTCGCTTTTAACACCGCTTAATTTTGATGTGCTTATAATATCTTCAATATTGTCAGTACCTAAATCTGTTTCAATATAATCAACTGAATCATCTTCTTCGTCTTTTTCTGCATCAAAATCCAGCAAATCCATGCTTTCATCTTCTACACTGATTACTGATGAATGTGAATTTCTTTTTTGAGTCATTTATTTTTCTCCGGTTCTTAACTTTATTTTGTCTCTGAGTTGCATCTGAATTTTTAGGGCTTCTATTTCATCATCATTTACTTGTTTGTATTGTTCTCTGAGCTTTTTGCTTTCTTGCTCCTGATAGAACCTTAGTAGTCTTGAAACATTTTCCCTTACCGCATTTTCAAACTCGCCAGCCTCTAAGCCATTAAAGGCTTCAGAAAGTTCAACTATATCGGTTAATATTCGGGTTAAATTATCATCCTCTATAAACTGTGTATACAACTCTTTTGTTAAATCTCTAACATTATTTATTGTACACGCCAATTTGTCAATTGTATTTTTTACAATTATTAACGTTTCGTTTCGGATGATATTTTCCGGTAGAAGTTCATTGAGTTTTTGAATACTTAATGGACTGTCTGTTGCTAGAAAAACGCTCAATAAATTTTTTTGCGCTTTTATTTCAAATTGTGAAGATTTTGTTACAAGTTTTTCTTCATTATAATTTTTTGTACTGTTTTCAGCGAGTCTTTCCGAACGAGCAAGTTCTTTTAATAATGCGTTTTCATTGATATTCAAAACGGAAGAAACCATCTTAACATATTCTGATTGAATAATTTTATTATTAACATCTTTTAAGATTTCAATAACTTGAGTTACAAGTTCTGCTTTTTCTTGCGGAGTTTTTGCTTCATTTTTATTTTTAAGAGCATTATTAAGCAGAAAATCTATAAGCAGAGGAGCATTTTTAATATATTCTATAAAAGCTTCACCGCCTGAAGTGCGTATAAATTCATCGGGATCTTTTCCCTGTGGCGGAGATATAACCCTTATTTCGCAAGCGTATTTTTCTGCAGATGCTGATGAAATATGGCTTTCATCAAATTGTTTAACGTTTCCCAAAACAGAAAGTGTTTCTTTTATAACGGTGCTACCTTTTTTGGTGGCATTAATTCCGGCATTATCCGTATCAAACGAAAGGTATATTCTTCTTGATTTTGTATATCTTGCAAGAAGTTTAACGTGTTCCGGAGTTAGTGCAGTTCCGCAGGATGCAACTGCGTTTACGACGCCATGCGCTTGAGCGGATATAACATCAAAATATCCTTCCATTATAATTGCGCCGTCTTGTTCTTTAATTGCGTTTTGAGCGGTGTCTAAGCCGAATAAAAGTCGGCTTTTATTATATATAAGAGAGTCTGAAGAATTTAAATACTTTGGATTTTGTCCTTCGTCTACAGCGCGAGCTCCAAACGCTACATAATCTCCGTTTTCGTTTCTTATAGGAATAATAATTCTGTTTCTGAAACGGTCAATATAGTTTCCGTTATTTGATTTCAGAATAAGTCCCGCTTCTTCTAAAATATCATCTTTAAATTCTTTATGCAGTTCTTTGTATAATGTGTCATATTTATTAGGCGCCCAGCCTAATGTAAACTGGTCAATAATATTATCTGTAATTTCTCTTTTTTTTAGGGCAGTCATAGCTTTATTTGCATCTGATGCTGAACGAAGCTGAAGATGATAAAATTCTGCAGCTTTTTTACAGGCTTTTACCATTTCATTTTTTTTGTTTTTATTTTCGGAAGGTTTTGAAAATTTCTTTGGAAGTTCTATTCCGAATTTTTCAGCAAGCTCTAAAATAACATCTTTGTACTCTCTGTTTTGAATTTTTACAAGAAAGTTTAGAGCATCTCCCCCTGCTCCGCATGAAAAACATTTATAAATTCCTTTTGTGGGACTTACTGACATAGACGGTTTTGTATCGTTATGAAAAGGACATAGACCCCAATAATTTGCGCCGCTTTTTTTTAGCACAACAAATTGTGATACAACATCTACTATATCCAGCCTGTCTTTGATAAGTGATATAACTTCTTCAAAAGAATTTGTTTGAACCATAACAAGATTTTAACACTAAAAATTTTTATCTTCTACAATGTATTTAAATTGCACCAAATTATACAATTTGGTGCAAAAATGTGAAAAATAGTAATTTTATGTTCATTTCTTTGTTGCCAAAGAAACGAACCAAAGAAAGCACCCAAGCTCGAACTACGCTCACTAATCA
>Ga0247610_10008316_pt1 | contig 10566 bp, 13 predicted proteins | sample 174DNAGHGhighgp2_FD_193483 | JGI IMG/M metagenome (GOLD analysis project Ga0247610, IMG submission 193483) | Sheep rumen microbial communities from Palmerston North, Manawatu-Wanganui, New Zealand - 1742 DNA GHGhigh gp2 | ecosystem: Host-associated > Mammals > Digestive system > Stomach > Rumen... | reverse complement strand
GACACTTTTTTTGATAGATTTCAAAACTTTTGTAAAAATCTGTAGAAAATCCTACATCCCTTCCGCTTTCATAATAATTTAGACCGGTTGTTCCAATAATTCTTTTTAACAATACATCAACCGGCATATCTAAATAAAAAACCAAATCCGGATCTGGAGCATAATCATACAAATTTTTTACCCATTCAATATCTTGCCCTCTAACAACATCACGAGCCAATGCCGTATAATAATACCTATCTAAAAGCACTATAAAACCTGACTTTAATGCAGGTATAATCTGGTTTTCTAACCTATCCGCAAAATCTGCGGCATACAAAAGACTAAACGTAGTTGCGTTAAGAAGATTTCGTTCTTTTGCATCATCAATTACATTTGCGATTAATCTTGAAGTTTTCCATTCTGACACCATTACACCATACGATTGCGCCTGAATAGATTTTTTTAATAATTCCAACTGCGTTGATTTACCGGAACCATCAGTTCCTTCAATTACAATGAGTAAACCTTCATAACCGTTTTTTGTTTTAAATTTATTCATTCAAGTCTACCCCTTTATTCTTCAAAACATCCTTTAACAAATTTCTTATTGTAACTTGTTTCGAATGAATTGAATCCATTGCATCTAATTTTATAAGCCCGTATTCTTTAACCATTTTTTGATATTCTTTTATTACTCGAGTTTGAAAAATCATATAGCTCTCATAAGGATCATTGCTCAATTTTAAATCCATACCCGCTTCGTAAAATTTAGGAGCACGATTGGCACAAATTCTCTCCATTGCTTCTTTAGGTTTTATATCAAAATAAATTGCCAAATCCGGCTTTATTGCAAAATTATAAACTTCTCTTACCCAATTTGAATCAACACCTCTTGCGACATCTCTTGCAAAGGCAGTATAGGCATATCTGTCTGCTAAAACTATAAAACCGGCTTTTAAAGCGGGATCAATAACTTGTTTTAATCTGTCTGCAAAATCTACAGCATGAAGCAATGAAAAGGTTCTGGGAGAAAGCATGTTTTTCTTTTTTGCGAGTTTTGTAGTTTGGCTTATGAGTTCAGAAGAATTCCATTCCGTAAAAATAACATCCTGCCCAATTGATTTTAGCCAATCACGCAAAAGTGAAAGTTGTGTTGATTTTCCTGAACCGTCAATTCCTTCAACACATACTAAAGTACCATTGTAATTATGTTTTTCATTTAACTTTGGCAAACTAACACTCCTTTTTAAGAAATCTTACATTTATTTTCCCAAATTTAGCTGACAAATTATCCACTATATGAATAAAGTAAAGCTCCGGTTCTAAATCTTTTTCATTTAAATCAATTATCGCTCCCCAATCACTACGACCATGGTGAGCCGCAATCATTTTGGCAATCTTTTTAAATCCGTTTGCCATACATATAGTAAAACCATACTGGGAATGAGATACCCACTCTTTTCTAAAATTTTCATCATAATCTATCAAACCTGTATCTGTATCTATTGTGTATTCAAAAATTTTACCAATGTCATGTAAAATACAAGCCCCAAGTATGTCATCTGAATTAAACTTATAATCAGAAATAGCCATATTTTCTTCTGCATATTTCAAACATTCAAGAGTATGCACCATTAAGCCGCCTATATAATTATGATGCATTAATTTTGCAGCTGGCATTATCTTTATACGCTCTTTATTCTCCATAAAATACGTTGTTAAAAACTTATTTAGTTTTTCATCTTTTATTTTTTCAAAGTAAGATGTCAATTCTGCATATACTCTTTCTCTTTCATTTTCGGATAAACCCATTTTTGCTTCTTTTACAAGCGATAGAGCTGAAACTAAACAATTATTAAATTTTTCATTAAATGATGCTGACACAATTCTTACTATATTTCCGGTTCTAAAAATCTTACTGTCAAAACGATTCAAAGTTTCTTCCCAGAGAATACAATTCAACAAAGTATTATCACTCAAATTTTTAAGCTGTAATTTTCCCATTTTTGTTCCGGCTTTTGTATCACCTACCGAAAATACTACAACTTCATAATCTGTATCAGTACTAAACATCTTATCCTTTCAATATAATTATTAATTTTTATTCCTGTCAATAATCTTTCCGCCATCACCCCAAACAAATGAAGCTCTGATTTCTTTACCGACTTTTTCAATCAAATGATCAGCATTTTGCTTTCTTAGAGCATCAAAGTTTTTGCAACCTGATTTCATTTCATTCATAAATTCATCGGCAAATGAACCATTTTGGATATCTTTCAATAAATCTTTCATAGCCTGACGAGATTGCGTTCCAATAACTTTCGGACCTCTTGTCATATCACCGTACTCTGCAGTATTGGATATTGAATAACGCATATCAGCTAATCCGCCTTGATTTATTAAATCTACCAAAAGTTTCATTTCATGAAGTACTTCAAAATATGCCATATATGGAGAATATCCGGCATCAACAAGAACTTCAAATCCTGTTTTAATTAATGCCGATACACCACCGCAAATAACAGCTTGTTCCCCAAATAAATCAGTTTCAGTTTCTTCTTTGAAAGTAGTTTCTATTATTCCCGCACGCCCGGCTCCTATTGCAGAGGCATAGGATAATGCAACTTCTTTTGAATCCCCGGAAACATCTTGATACACTGCAATTAAAGAAGGGACTCCTCTGCCGTTTTCATATTCACTTCTAACAGTGTGCCCCGGACCTTTTGGAGCAACCATTATAACATTTACATCGTCAGGTGCAACGATTTTTTTGTAGTGAATATTAAAACCATGGGAAAACATTAAATACTGACCTGCTTTAATATTTGGTTTTATTTGATTTTCATAAACTTCAGCTTGAACTTCATCAGGAATTAAGATTTGAATTATATCTGAAGACTTTACAGCATCTTTAATTGACATAGTTCTAAAACCGTAATTTTTTGCTTTGATATCGGATTTCCCGCCTAATCTCAAACCAATACAAACGTCACATCCCGAATCTTTAAGATTTACAGCCTGTCCATATCCTTGAGAACCAAAACCTATTACAGCTATTTTTTTTGTTTTTATTATTTCTTTATTTATGTCCTTATCAAGATAAATTTTTAAATTACTCATATTTCTCCTTAAAAATTCTATCACAAAATTCTAATACACTGTATAAATTAATTTACTACAAAACAATATTAAATTACAAATTTAATTTATAGAAGAAATTTCCCCAAACTGAAAAATCTGGAGTAAATTATCAGGTTGTTTTATTTGCTTATAAAAATCTTTCACCAAAACACATTGAGTTTGAACACAATTTAATTTTTTTTGATGCAGATATTTTTCGAATATATCAGCATTCAAAGTATATTGACGATGTTTTAAAAACACACAATAATTTGACTTTCTTCTTGATATTTCAGACAAAGCGAAATTAATTATCTTATCATAATCAAGATTATATGCATCATTCAATGAAAAATCAATTATATAATTATAATTATCGGACGTAGTAATAGATAAATATGCAATAATTCTACCGTTGACAGAATCATCCAAAACATAACGGTTTTTATAAAAATTATTCATGCCTGCAAATAAAGGTTCTTCAAACTCATTTTTAATCCTGCACATAGAAGGCTTATATAAAGGATTTAATTCAGAATTATACATTCTTGCGACTGATTTAGCATCAGAATTTTGACAACTTCTAAAATGAAACATCTCAAATGAATCAGGCTTAAAATTCTCAATTTTCCACAAATTTTCATAACTGCATTGCCTAAAACCACACCCATTCAAAAACAGTTCTAAAAGTTCGTCATGAGATTGATCAACTGAAACATGAAATGATTTTACACCTTTTGCACCATATCTTGCAAAAACAAATTCTACAAGCTGTTTCCCAATTTCATACATATTTTGTTTAAATATCAATCTTGTTATATTTATTTTGTATGGATTACCATAAAACGGAACTACAGTAATCAATCCTAAAATTTCTTTTCCTTCTAGCAATATATAAGATTCAGGTAAAAATTTATATCTAAATGGTAAAATTTCATGCACAAGCCTTGCAGCTTCATAAGTTAAATCTTGCATTATTTTGTCATTACTGCCTAGATATGCTATCATTTTTTTTATTTTAGGTGCATCAAAACAGTTCAATCTTCTTATAATTGTCATACAGTAATTATATAACTTATTCCTGACATTTTCAAGTTTAAAATATTCTTATTTATGCTAACATAAAAATATGTTAACAGCTATTATAAAAAATAACAAAATTGAAGTAACAAAAACCAACAACATATCACTAAATAATAAGAAAGGTGCAATAGTAAAAGTTTTGGGATGCGGACTTTGCGGTTCGGATATAGTTAAATTTGTTCATAAAACTGTTAAAAACGGAACAGTTCTCGGCCATGAAATTGTTGCCAAAATTGAAGAAATAAATTCTGACACCAAATTTAATATTGGAGATATTATTGTAACTTCGCACCATATACCATGTGGTGAATGTGTATACTGCAAACATGGTAATGTATCTATGTGCAGGCATTTTAAATCTACCAATATATATCCGGGAGGTTTTTCTGAATATGTATATCTGACAGAAGAACATTTACAAAATGTAGCACATATAAAACCGGAAAATTTAACAGAAATTGAAGCCTCTTTTTATGAACCTTTAGGCTGCATAGTAAGAGCAGTAAAACGCGCTAATCTTTTAAAAGGCGACAGTACACTTGTAATAGGATTGGGTTCGATTGGAATATTAACAGCACAAACACTTAATACATACGAAAACGATGTTATGGGATGTGATTTATTAGATGATAGAGTTGAATTTCTAAAATCATATAATATAAAAGCAACAAAAAATTTACCCGATGATTATCAAGCCGACTGTGTTTTTATGACGTCAGGTGCTGACAAAGCAATAGATACCGCAATTAAACATGTAAGGAGTGGAGGGAAAATTTTAGTTTTTTCAAGTACCCCGCATGATAATTCAGCATACCCAAATAATGAAATATATTATAGAGAATTAACTGTATTAGGCAGTTATTCACCATCTCCTGAGGATTTAAAAGATTCTCTGGAACTTTTAAAAACAGGTAGAGTTAAAGTTGACAAAATATCTACAGAATATTCATTAAAAGATATTCAAAAAGCATTCGATGATACAATGTCAAACAAAATTTTAAAAGCATATATAAAGGTAAACTAATGAAAGCAATATTATATTACGGGCCACAAAATATAAAATACGAAGATGTTATGGTAAAACCACCACAAGAAGGAGAAGTTGTAGTAAAAGTCATCTCGGCATTAACCTGCGGAACAGACGTAAAAACATACAGAAGAGGACATCCCGTTTTAATAAAATCCGTTCCTTCAGGTTTTGGGCATGAATTTGCAGGTATAGTCGACAGAGTAGGAAAAGGCGTAACTAATTTCAAGCAGGGAGATAGAGTTGTTGCCGCAAATTCAGCTCCATGCGGAGAATGTTTTTACTGCAGACATGAAGAATATAACCTTTGTGAAAATCTAGACTTACTTAACGGAGCTTACGCTGAGTACATAACAGTTCCGGCAAGAATTGTTCAGAAAAATATGCTGATTTTACCTGAAAATCTGAGTTTTGATAAAGCTGCATTTTGTGAGCCTTTGGCAAATGTTGTTCATGGAGTGGAAAGAACTAATATTAAAGCAGGACAAACTGTAGGAATTATAGGTATAGGCCCTATTGGTTTGATGTTTGCAAGACTTGCAAAACTAAAAGGTGCAAATGTAATTGTTGCAGGCAGAAATCCAATAAAGTTAAAAGCTGCGGAAAATTTTTCACATGCAGATGAAATTATTGATTTAACGAAATACCCAAACCCTGAAAAAATATTCAAAGAATTCACAGAAGAAGGCAGAGGATTGGATGTTGCAGTAGAATGCGTAGGATTACCGGAAATTTGGGAAAGGATATTTTCATGTGTACGCCCCGGAGGCACTGTTCACTTTTTTGGTGGCTGTAAATCGGGTTCTACAGTAACTTTTGACACAACTAAAATGCACTATGGAGATATAAAACTCATGAGTGTATTCCATCACACCCCAAAATATTTTAGAATGGCACTTGATTATATAGCTTCAGGTGATGTTGAAGTCGAAAAATTAATAACAGGTACACTTCCTCTTGAAAAAGTAGAATGGGCAATGCAACAGCATATTGAAGGTAAAGCAATTAAATTTTTAATAAAACCTTACCATAAGTAATCAGGACTGATTTTCCAACCGTCAAGCATTATTAAAGCAGTGCAATAATTACCGGCAGAGCCAACCTTATACCCGGATGAGGAAGAATCTTTCTTTTTATTGCAGCCACGCCATCCGTCATTTAAAAGTCTATCTCTTGAAAAACCGTATCCATCGGGATATAATCCGCCTCTTGGAATATTTTTAACACAATCTCCATAACCGGTGTTATAATAATTCTTCTTTTCTTGAAAAATATAAAATGTAAATTTGTCACGTCCTAACACATTTGGATTTTGTTTTCCGTTAATATCTACAAATATTGCAAAACCTTGTTGACCTGATGAAGAAGCTGGTATAAAAATTTTTGAACTAAAAGTTACTCCGTTTAATAAACTGTAAGTATTGGTAAATGTACTTACAGTAGTTGGTTTACTCGCTTCACTTATTTTTGTAGTTTTTATATACGGCAGCAAATACTTTTCAAGAAAATCTTGAGCAGACAAGCTAAAATCCCAATTTTCAACCTCAGTATTATCATTTACAGAAAGATTTACAGCTTGAGATAATTCTGAATAAACTTTCTTTAACCTTGTAACAGTAACATTTTTTTGATAATTTTGCACCAAAATCGGAAGTGTTATTGCAGCAACAATACCGATAACACCAAGAGTAATTAAAACTTCCGCAAGAGTAAAAGCAAATTTTTTCATATATCCTCCACTTAGCTTATTATTCAATAAATTTATATACTTGTCAATATATTTATATACTAATATCTAAATTTGTACATAAAAGTTATAATTAAAGAATGACTAAAATTGTTAATGAAATAAAAAATCTTGTAAATGACAGAGACATGACCTTAAAACAACTGGCCGAACTAATAGGTAAAAATCAGAATAGAATATACTCTTTAGCAAGTCTTTCTCAAAAATTAAGAAATGAAACTATTTCATACAAAGAAATAAAATTGATTGCTCAAATTTTAGGATATAAAATTAAATTTATAGATGTAAAAAATACTTTTTATTAACAAAAAGACCGGCTGAACCGGTCTTTAAAAGTACTGCTAAATAACACGCAGTCCTGTCTCTATACCCGCATCGGCGTTTATCCTCTTTGCCGATGTCAACGCCAAATTACGGCGTCGTCTCGCTCCTCTTAATATAAATTCCACACTGTCGCATACATTACACGAAGGTGATATTATCTTTTTTAGCATATTATATTCTCCATATTAGTTACATTATTTGTATCGGATTTATTTTTAATAACTTTAATAATTTTATATGTTTGTAAAGAAATTTTTACACTTTATATACAACTTGGCAATTATCAAAAACAATTTTCGTTAATATAATATATAAGAAAGGAAATGTGTGTATGGAATCTATTACTCCGGTATCAACAAATTTAGTTCAGAATTATCAGGCTGCACAGAATCAAGGAGTTGTTACAACCCCTTCTTCTATTGAACCTGTACAACCAGAAATTGCACAAGATATTGTAAGCAAAGAAGCAGCTAATGCTTCAAAAGCATATGCTGCAGGTATTATTAATACTCAAACTAACGAAAACAGAGAAGAAATTGTTCAGCCAGAACAAGCTCCCGAAGAACAAGCCCCTGCAGAGCAAGTCCCTACAGAAGAAACTTCCGCAGAACAAGCTCCCGCTGAAGAAAACAATACTGAAAAAACAGAAAAACAATAATAAAAAAACTCCGAATATTCGGAGTTTTTTAAATTTTAATTTAAACAGCGTAAACGCTCACTTGCTTTCTGTCACGCCTATGCGCTTCAAATTTGACTTGACCGTCAATCATTGCATACAAAGTATCATCAGAGCCAATACCGACGTTGTTGCCGGGATGAACTTTTGTTCCTCTTTGACGAACTATGATATTACCGGCTTTAACAATTTCTCCGCCAAACTTTTTGACGCCTAAACGCTTAGCTTCCGAATCACGTCCGTTACGGGTTGAACCCATACCTTTCTTATGTGCCATTTTATTATTCTCCTTTTAATTTCTTATTATGCTTCTTCAACAGTTTCTGCTGATTTCTTTTGAGCTGAAGTTCTGATTTTTGAAATCATAACTCTGGTAAACTCTTGTCTGTGTCCTTGTTTTCTTCTGTAACCTTTCTTAGGTCTTTGTTTATAAACAATAATTTTTTTCGCTTTATCATGTTTTACGATAGTTCCTTCGGCAGATGCACCTGAAACATAAGGTTGACCTACTTTTGATTTTTTACCGTTAACTATCATTACAACTTTGTCGAATACAACTTTTGAGTCTTTTTCGCCATCTAACAATTCAACATCAAGATATTTACCTTCTTCAACTTGATATTGTTTTCCGCCTGTTTCTACAATTGCGAACATATTTATATCCTTTCTTTTTGGGTATCGTACACCACAATTTCGGCCATGGGTGTTTATAAAACGATTTACCGCATACTAATACATAGATGATTATCCAATACTAATACCATAATGTCAAGCACTATTAAAATTTATTAACTTTATGCATCTGACAATATTTTTGAAGTAGAATAAAATTATATGAAATTCACTTTAAACGAAATAGAAAACGCAATAAATATTTTAATTGCTGACAAGATAGAGGGAAGTTTTGAGATATCAACAGATACAAGGACCATTAAAAAAGGGGATTTGTACCTGCCTTTAAAAGGAGAAAATTTTGACGGAGAAAATTTTTGCCAAAAAGCAATTGAAATAGGTGCTGTAGGATGTTTTTACACAAAAGAAAAACCGAAATGTAAAATTGGGATAAAAGTTAATAACACTTTGGAAACATACTTAAAAATAGCTAATTATGCAAGACGCAAAATTAATCCTATAGTTATAGGTGTTACCGGAAGTTCAGGCAAGACAACAACAAAGGAAATAATATATGCTGTAGTCTCTGAAAAATTTAAAGCTCAAAAAACTTTTTCAAATCACAATAATGAAATTGGCTTTTGTCAAACCGTACTTAATATGAATACAGATTGTCAGGTTCTTATTGTTGAAATGGGAATGCGAGGTTTTGGAGAAATTGAATTGATTGATAAATACGCTGAACCTGATTATGCTGTTATTACAAATGCAGGCTCCGCACATATAGGACGACTTGGCAGCTTAGATAATATAGCAAAGGCGAAATGTGAAATTACAAAATATCTTAATAAAGCATTGATTGCGCATAACAATGAGCGGATAAAAAAATTTGCTGATTTTGACGGAGAAAAAGTTTTTTATTCTATAAATGATGTCAAAATATTAGAAAAATGTCCGGGTTATTCAAAGTTTTCTTATAAGGATAACGTATATGAAATAAACATTGAAGGTGATTTTAATATAGAAAATTCTATTCCTGCAATAGAACTGGGATATCGATTAGGAATGAATTATGAAGAAATCAAATCAGGACTTTCAAAATATAAACCGATAGAAAAACGCTGGGAAATAGAAAACATACACGGATACAATATTATCAATGATAGTTATAATGCCAATCCTGAATCTATGAAGGCTTCCGTTTCAACATTTATGGAATTGTACAATAATTCCGTAATAATATTGGGTAATATGGGAGAATTGGGAGAAAAAGAAATTGATTTTCACAGACAAACAGGAATGAGTATCGGAGAAAAATACAATTCCTTAAAAAATAAAGAGAAAGTCCTGTTTATTACTGTAGGGAATTTAGCATATTATATTGGTGTTGAATTAAAAAAAGCAGGATTAGATGTAAAACATTTTGACAACAATATTGCAACATCTCGTTACATTCTTGATAATATTGATATCGGTACTACAATATTTTTAAAGGCTTCAAGAGCAATGAAATTTGAAGAAATTATAGAGACTTTAAAAGGAGATAAGATATGATAATGCTTGCAGCGGCATTTTTGCTTGGAATGATATTATGCTTGCTTATAGGAACTCCTTTCATTGATTTTTTAAAGAAAAAGATGATAGGACAATATGTAAAAGATTGTGCACCCGAAACTCATGCAAAAAAGCAGGGTACACCTACTATGGGCGGTATTTTTATTATTACGGCAATAATTTTAGCATCAGTAATAACACTTGCAATGGCACAAAGATTAACTACCGGAGCTTTTATTATACTTTTAACTCTTTTATTTTACACTTTTGCAGGCTTTCAAGATGATTATATAAAAGTAAAAGGTAAAGGTAATGATGGTTTATCAGCAAGAGGGAAACTATTAAGACAAATTGCAATAGCAATGTTACCTACTTTATATCTTATGATAACACATCATTCTGCAACTATAGTTGATATAGGGCATTTTTCAATAAATCTCG
>Ga0247610_10008313_pt1 | contig 10568 bp, 9 predicted proteins | sample 174DNAGHGhighgp2_FD_193483 | JGI IMG/M metagenome (GOLD analysis project Ga0247610, IMG submission 193483) | Sheep rumen microbial communities from Palmerston North, Manawatu-Wanganui, New Zealand - 1742 DNA GHGhigh gp2 | ecosystem: Host-associated > Mammals > Digestive system > Stomach > Rumen ... | reverse complement strand
GATACTAATAGTAATGGCAATACGATATACGTTGATGGTTATAATGGGCATAGCGGAAAAGCAATAAGCGTTACAAGCGTTTCATATTCGGATGAATTCCACAATGCCAGCGATTATACGAACGCCGAAGCAAATTATGGTATCATTTATAAAACTGTTTCATTCCCAGAAGCTAATACGAAAGAGAAACTGTGGAACGCAGCCATTAAGTGGATCAAAAATTGCTATTTCGGATTGGTAACATCATTCACAGTAAAAGCTGTTGATATGTATATTACCGGAGAATCGAGTAATAGGATATTGCTTGGCGATTGCGTAAACGTTACGTACACAATCAATCAAAATGGTACAATAAATACATATACAAGAAAGCTTATTTGTAAAAGCATTTCTTATGATTTGTTTAATCCAGAAAATAACAGCTATACTTTCGGTTTCCCAACCGATTTGCTAGAAAACAATAAGGACAGGAAGAAGTCTTCAAAGAAAAAAGATCTTAGCGAAGCTACCGCTCCTAAATCATCAGTTCGTAGTGGTGGAGATACCGGTCCTTGGACTTGGCATAAAGTTTGGCATATGATTGGTGAAAGAGATGGCAACCATGATTATGAAGGAACTGATGCCGCCACTTCTTTCTACAATAATGGAGAAATGGCAACCGTCGTAACCTGTTATGATCCGGAAGAAATTACAGCTAATCTTCCACAAGATGTTGTTACGCCAGGATTACGAAATAATATCTTAATCGATAATCATCAATATTTAGTTAAAGATGTTGAGAAGTGGTCCTTCAAAGCAAAAACGATTGGAAGAATTAGTCTTTCTGGAAAACCTATTAAATGGGTTGCTATTTCGGAGGATCGAGGAATTTTTGCTTACGTTTCAAATCGCGGTATAAATTCTGTAAGTTATTGGTACATTAAGAAAAAAGTTAAATACGACGGAATTGAAGCTGGAAAAACCGAAGGACTGTCTACTTTTGAAGCTATTGCGCAGATGATTGAAAAAGATACTGATGGAACTTGGGGCGGATTGTCTAATGCAAATTCTTTCAGAAGTGCTGGAAAAGTAAGCGGTTCAATTCAGAAAGTATATGATCCTCAAGAGTATGCCAGTGCAGCTAATGCTAAAGAAGATCCTAACGGTCTATTTTCTGGTGATCTTGTTGGACGATTAGGTAAGGCAAGTAACAAGTACGTGGCCATTTCTAAAGAATATGGTATCTTTGGTTTTACTGCTGGTAGAAGTTCGACTGGTGTACTTCCGGTTGGGCATTGGTATATGCGCGGTAAAGGTATCGTGTATGATAATGTCAGAGGTATCTTCATCGATGAGAACGGCATGTATTTAACTGTTGACGGAGATCCTGATAGTAATAAATCATTTGTGCTTGATGGAGATACCGGAGATATTCAAGATGCCAACGGTAAAGTTCAGCTTGGATATGACACAACACAACCTGGAGATCTATGGCAAGTCGAACTAAATGTTCCGATTACTTATACAGATAAAGACGGAAACGTTGTAACTGTCGATCACTTTGTAAAAGCATCGGATATTAATTTGCCTAGTATACCGAGTTTTAAGACGAAGATTGCTGTTGCAGATGCTATTATCGCTGGTAAAGTAAATGCCGTAGATATTGCTGCTGAGAGGGCTTATATCAACAACATAAAAGGTAATACGATAGTTGCTGATACAACTGTTAGAGCATCGTTAATCAGAGGAAATACTTTAAGAAGCGATGATTTTATTATTAATGTCACCGGTAGCGAAGATAATCCAGATGGTGCATCTCATCTTGGAGATTGTTTAAAAACATGTATAATAGACAAAGGTAAAGGAATAGCAGCAGAAAACGATGACGCAAATAAATATTATCTTAAGTTTACAAACGCTAAAAACATCGCTTTGCCAAATATCGAACTACCTATTGATGATGATTTGACCGCTGTAAAAACATATGTCAACAAAATTAATAGCTCTATTAATTATGGTGATGCGAAAGTATATGCTAAATTGGTGTATGGCGATGATGTTCGCGGTAATGACTTAAAGATTTATAATAATGGTGCAACTGCTTCTGGCACCTATTCAATTAAGACTGATTTTGTAAAGACCGCATGGTTTGAAACCGGAACCGGTAACGATGTTGGAAAAATATTTTTGCATCTTAGTAATAGCGCTGGAGGAGATATTGCCACACCAAATTTTAATATAGCCGATACGCAATTTTATAAAGATGCTGTATCGGCTGCATATAGTGGAGGATGGGCTGCTGCAAAAGCAAAAGTGTCAGTTCCGACTACGACTGCTTCTGGAACGTCAATATCTATAGCTTTTCCGACTTCGACCGTAGATGGTGCTGCTACGACTCAAAATTATACATTATCTGATGATGGTAATAATAAGGTAAAATTAACAACACCTGTAACAGTAAATGGGAATACTTCTACGGTTACTGTCGCTGAGTATACACATAATAAATATTCTTCTGGATGGGCTGCTGCAAAAGCAAAAGTATCAGTTCCGACTACGACTGCTTCTGGAACGTCAATATCTATAGCTTTTCCGACTTCGACTGTAGATGGTGCTGCTACGACTCAAAATTATACATTATCTGATGATGGTAATAATAAGGTAAAATTAACAACACCTGTAACAGTAAATGGGAATACTTCTACGGTTACTGTCGCTGAGTATACACATAATAAATATTCTTCTGGATATTCTAACGGTTCTCCTTCTAGTGGTGCTGTATCTAGCAAAGCATCAGATATTTATCATTGGAATTTTACAATAACAAAAGCTGATGGTTCTACTAAAAATTTAGACATAAATTGTAGTTCTATTTATAGTGACGCTAGATCCGGATATTATACACAAGCTCAATATGATACTCGTTATAATGCAGGTTGGGATGATCATCTAAATCATACTTATGCATGGTTTGAAACTTCGAATTCCCCTTGTGAACAAAATTATCCTATGGCAACTGGTAAGTACTATCGTATATTTTATATAAAATCCAACTGGCAAAGAGAAATAGGAAAAGATAATGTTAATGGCGTAATGAAGACTATTTCATGGGGACCAGTGCCTAGTAGTGGAGGAGCTGGAACTATTGACATTCCAACAAATCAAATTACGACAAGACAAAGTTCATACGGGACTGAATTGACAGAATTACGCAAGAAATTCTTGCAAGCGCAATCAGACTATGACTGGGTAGCATTTAAAGTAACATGTTCTTGTGGAGCCAGTAAATGGTATTGTATGGATCCTCATGGATAACTTTTTAAAAAAAAAGAAAGGATGGAAGTTCATGAATAAAATTGTTCTTAATGATGGCACTGAAATTGAAAATGGACTTATCGCTATAGATTCTCCTAAACAAATCTTCGTGTCGATTCCTGGAACTAATATTGTAGAAGCTACTCTTAGATTCTGCAATCATGAAAACACAAAAGTTTTGATTTGTTATGATAGTATCTATAAACGCACTTTTAAAGGTTTTACTCACTTTTCTTCCGTTTATGTAAATACAGATCAAGATGTGATCGAGATGCACTTAAGTGGAGACGAAGTGAGCGTTAAAACCGAGTATACTGTTCCGGAGATATATCTACCAGAAGAAATGAGACATGAAGAAGAGGATGAAGAAAATGGAAACGAATCAAATGAATCTACTTAATAAAATCGATACGATTGAGGGAATTCTTGGTAATCTTGTCAGAGCTGAAGGGCTTGAAAAATGTAAGTGCATCACCATTATAGACGAACTGCTCAATCAGGCTAAGAGCGATGCTCTCATCATGGAAGCTAAGCTTGCAGATTTCGAAAAGAATCAAAATGGTGAAGAAAAATCAGAACCAGAGCCTAAAGTTGAGACAGTGTCCCCAGAATAATCAAGGACTATTATAGAGAGGGAGGATCTTATACAAGGTCCTCCTCTTTTTGTCCTTAAGAAAGGAGGGAATGCTTATGCCAACAACCATAACCAAGTTTATTGAAAGATGCGAAGACATTATCCGAGCTAAACCAGTTTATACACTTGGCGCTAGTAATACTTCGAAATGCGACTGCATCGGAATGATTAAATACGGTTTGCGCATGAATGGTGTTACCCTCTCAACAACTGGAACAAATGATACGTTCAGAACAAAGATTGTAAACATTCGCACTATTACTTCTGTTTCTGTTTTACACGTAGGAGATGTAGTTTTTAAGGCACGAAAGCCAGGAGAATCAGGATATAATTTGCCGTCAAAGTATAAACAAGGTGGAACAGGTTATAACGGAGACTTAACTGATTACACACACATTGGCGTTGTAAAAAGTATTAGTCCATTAAGAATTATTCACATGACCTCACCAACATCTAAAACAGATACGAGTATTGGAACTGGTTTATCCCGGTGGAGATTCGCGGCAAATCTTAAATCAACGTACATTTCTGATTCTATAGGTCCTTCTCTGGAACCAGTTAAACCAGTTATTACTAAGACTGCGATTGTTACAGCATCAAGCGGCCAATGGGTTAAGATGAGATCTTCGCCAATAACGTCATGCAGACTATATGACGAAGTCCCTGTTGGGGCTATTGTGAAGGTTACTGGTTCTTATGGAGACTGGACACAAATTGATTACGGTAAACGAAGGGGTTGGTACATGATGACCAAATTCCTTAAGTTTACATAGGAGGAACAATGTTATGCCAACGGTAGAAGGATTGACACCGCAAATTATGTGGTACACGTTATACGGCATTTTTGCGGTGGCCCTGTTGTTTCTTATCGGTTTTAGGGTATATGATGCGATCCATACCCTGGCAGAAAGGAGAAGGCAGAAAAAGGAATCTGAAAAACCTGATTTTGCCGATATAGTAAGTAAAAAGGTCACCAAAGATTTAGGCCCAAGGTTGGAAAAAATAGAATCGGATCTAGCAAAAGACAAAGCCCGCCTCGAAACACATGAGCAACTAATCAGTGGCATTCAGTCTGGGCAGAAGGATATACATGAAGGGCTTGCCGCAATAGCGAAATTTATGGTGGTTCTAAGTACTTATGGAAACATAGGAAACAACGAAAAAGTCAAAGAAGCAACAGCAGATCTTCAGAAGTTTTTGGCAGAGAAGATCTAATCAAAATGGAAGGAGTTTTTGAGTAATGAAACTGAATTGGAAAGTCAGGTTTAAAAATAAAGCATGGTTGACAATGTTTATTTCTTTGATTGTTGGTTTTGTGTTCAATATTCTTAGAATGTTTGACGTTGTTCCAGTTGTAACTGAAAACAACATTATGAATATTGTTAGTAATATTCTGACATTCCTTGGCTTGATGGGCGTGTTGGTTGATCCTACTACGGTTGGTGTTGGTGATAGTGACAGGGCCATGTCTTATGAAGAACCCTGGGATGACAGTAAAGAGGGGCCTACAGAATAAATTGTCCGTTGAACTGCGATAACTGCAGGATGAAGGAACTTGAAAAGGAGTGGGGGATCCATGTGGGTATACGCAAATCCAAATCCAGAAAATAAACAAGTTCCTGACTGCGTTATACGGGCAATCTGTATAGCACTCAATAAACCATGGCTCGAAGTGTCTGACGAATTATATTCGTTCGCAAGGAGAGAATACAGCGTAACTTGTGATGACAATATCTGGGGACATTACCTGTATTCTCTCGGCTTCGAGCCTTTTCTGTTACCATTTAGATGCCCTAAATGTGTGACAATAAATGAATTTACTAAAATGTATCCATATGGAACGTACATTATTGGAACTGGAAAACATGCAGTAGCTGTAATTGACGGTAATTATTATGATAGCTGGGATTCGGGGAAAGAGATCGCCAGTTATTTTTGGAGAATAAGATGAGAAAGGGTGAACCTGGCAATGGCGCAACAATATTACAATCCTTATATGAATGCTTATCCCATAAATTACTGGGGTAACAATCAGTTTCAGCAGATGCCACAGATTCCTCAGCAACCACAGTATATGATAAATGTGGATGGGGAAAACTCTGCCAAGTCGTGGCAACCGGCTTCAGTACCGCAGCCGAACACAATTATCCCGTTGTTCGATTCGGATGGTGAACATGTATATTTCAAGACATACGATTCTTATGGACGTATGAATCCTTTGCGTAAAGGCCGAATCGTGTTTGACGATCCTAATGAGCCTGATACGCATAAACCAGAAGTTGATATGAGCTCGTATGCTACTAAAGAGGATTTAAATAAGATCAGAGAAGAACTTATGAGCCAGATTCAGAATAAAACAAATCAAAATGGAAATAATTTTCGAGGTGAGAAGCGATGAATGCTTGGTATAAACGTATTAATAATATGCCACAGCCGTCGCAAACTCCTTCGCTTCAAAGTATAGTTAGTAAAGCAATGCAGAATCCTGCTGCTTTTGTACAGGAACAATTTCCGGATATCCCGGAGAATATCAGAAATAACCCGAACGCTATTCTGAATTATCTGTCACAAACCAGAGGACAGCAGTTTGTACAGCAGATGATGAATATTTCCGGGATGCAAGGAAGGAGATAAACCTATGGCGACTATTTCTCAGATTGTAGCACAGATTAGAACGGCTATCTTCGGTAGAGATGTTCGTGAAAATATCGCCCAAGGTATTGAGAAGTGCTATACCGATGTTACGAGTGGCACGACAATACTTGACACCGAAATAGCTAAGATTGAAGGCCTTGATGCGGTAGCTTCTCAGCTGCCTTCGAATCAGAATCCTACTGCTACGGTTTCAGAAGTATCTGGGCATAAACGTATTAGTTTCGGTATTCCAGCTGGTGTTACGCCAAACGTGACAGCCGGTACTACCACCACTTCGGAGCCCGGAACGAATGCAGCCATTACAAGGAGGTCCGGAAGTCCTGATTCAGCTCCTGTCTTTGATTTTGTCATTCCTAAAGGTACTCCCGGAGACGCCACTATCGATGACACGGCCGGTTCCGGAGACACGACAATGGTCTGGTCTGCTGATAAGCTCACGAATGATGTCGTAAAGCCGTTGAACGAGAAAGCCGAAGCAGACAACCTCTACTCCTACAAGACCACCTCTGGTAACCCTGTCATCGTAGAGGATGCCGTAGCGGATGCGGTCAAAACCATGCGGATTGAGATTGCTCCGGTACAGGATCTGCATGGATATGATTACCCTTGGCCTGCTGGCGGTGGGAAGAATAAACTGCCGTTTGGTTTTGATGATACTGCTTATGGAATCACATTCAAGGTAAATGACGATGGTTCAATTTCCTATAGTGGTACAGCAGGAGCAGATGACATCATCGCAAGTGGAAGCTCCGTTACACTTCCTGCCGGGACATACATTCTGAACGGGGCAAACTCTGTTTGTCGGTTAAGAGCAGGAAAAGGACAGAGCGGAATGACTTATATAACCACAGACGCGGGAAGTGGAGTAACGATTGAACTGACAGAGGAAACAGAGTTGCATATCCGTCCAAGGATTCAAGGACAGAAAGGTCAGACAATCAGCGGTACCATTTATCCTATGGTTCGCCTTTCTTCTGAAACAGATTCCACCTTCGCCCCCTACTCCAACATCTGCCCCATTTCCGGTTGGACGGAGTGCAATGTAACGGATACGGGGAAGAATCTGTTTGATCCGAGTAATTTTGTAGCAGATCATTACATTTCCTCATCCGGTGAAATTGTTGAAAGCAGTGGATTCCGTTATTCTGGTTTAATTCAAGTCGAAACCGGTAAAACATATGTTGTCAAAGGAATAAAAAATGTACAGGGTGGTCAGACTAAACGCTTGCACGGTTACAATGAAAACGGTGATTGGGTTAAACAAATAAGTTATTACGGCATTAGTGAATCTGGGATTGTGCCGTTTGAGTTTACAGGAGTAATTGATTCCGGTATTAAGTATGTTCGCCTGTCATATGCTGAAGCGGATACGAATTTAATGATTGCAGACACAACATACGGAACGGAATACGAACCTTTCGGAACCGTATCCACCATCCCCTTCGATCAGACGATCTACGGAGCAGAACTGACCATCAACAGGGATGGGACAGGACGGGCTGTGCCAAAGGGCGATAAACACATATGGAATGGTACAGAGAATTGGAATGCGAACAGTGGTAATGGTTATCTGCTAGATTTAGGAGATAATAACTATCTGGGACTGTCTTTGGCAAATATGTTCAAGTTTGTACCGCCGAGCACTGGTACTGCCATAAATGAAGGAGAATGCTGTTGGCATGCAACATATCATGGCATTTTCGTTGTAAAGCCGAATATGACAGAATATGATACCGTAGCAAAATGGAAAGCATTTCTTGCGGAAAACAATCTGGAAGTATACTACGAATATGCTACAGAACCTACTCCCATCCCGTTAACCGCTCCACAGGTTCAACTCCTCACAGGTTACAACACCGTCTACGCTGACACAGGTGCGATCCTGTCCATGCTCTATCCTGTGGAAAAGTACCAGACCGTAGAACAGTCAGACCGTGAACGTATTCACATTGTAGACAGCACAGCCGAACCCGTGAAGACCATCCCGGACGGAGCGGACGGAGTGCCGATGGGGATCACGTTTGCAGTGGAGCCGGTGCAGGACTTGCATGGGCAGAGCAGTCCGTATCCTGCCGGGGGCGGGAAGAACCTGTTTGATATCAACACTTACCCACTAACGCAAAATCAGTATATTAACGGAAATGATGGTTATTCCTCAAGCACACAAAACCCTTACGCTTGCACAGTGGGTTTTGTTCCGTTTAGTGGACACGATGGGCAACAGTTTACGCTAAACAAACGACCCGGTGGAGTAAATACAGGAATTGCATTTTATTCTGATGCAACAAATGGAAGTTTTATAAGCGGTGTAATAAATAATGGGCAACCCGCAGGAGAACCAATAACATTTACTGTTCCAAATGGAACAAATTATATCCGTTTTACAGTTCCGGCAGGCGAAACAGAAATACAGATAGAATCTGGTTCCACCGCCACCGACTATGCCCCTTACTCCAACATCTGCCCCATCTCTGGATGGACAGAAGGGAAACTGACGGGGACGGGGAAAAACTTAGTCGATGAAACAAAAAACACAGAAGGAATCTTCTACAATGATGATGGGTCGATCACGCAAAACAACAATGTGACGTGTACAGAGTTTGTAAAAGTCAAGCCAAACGCTACATACACCATCAGCGGAACAAATATGCATAAGACCACACCGTCAGGAGTAGATAACGTTGGGTTGCGTTTCGTCTACTTTGACAAGGACAAGAATTTCTTGTCACGGTCAGAAGGTGTTTTGAGCGGAAACACTTTGACAGGCACAACACCGTCAAATTGCTGTTTCATCCGCTCAACCTATGGCAAGGTGGGAACAAGCGTTCAGCTTGGAAAAGGATCAACAGCTACAGCATATCAGCCTTTCGGTTCCACCTACACCATCCAATTCGGAGAAACCGTCTACGGCGGAACGCTGACCGTCAACAAGGACGGGACGGGAAGTATAAATGTAGATAAGGTTATTGAAACAATACCAACCATTACAAGTCTTAATACATCGGCAGGTGGTATTAAATATGCTTATTTTACAACACAGCATACAATAGAATATCACGTAAATGATGGCATCCGGGTTAAGTGCGAGAACTTCAAATCTTGCACATATGAAACAAGAGGAGAACCGTTTACAGCGTATCTGGGTGGACCTAATCAAGTAGTTATTTTCTTTGATACAGATACGACCATAGAACAAGCAAACGCGTATGTTAACGGTTCAAAAATACTGCTGTACTTAATAGGTAAATGGTCAGATCATTCTACTACACTCCCCATCACCGCTCCACAGGTCAAATCCTTGCTGGGCGCGAACAACCTCTTCGCTGACACGGGAGACATCCTGTCAGTGGACTATTCAGCGGACACGAAGCTGTACGTGGATAAACTCTTTGCTTCTCTGACAAACGCTACGGGGGTGAGTTTCTGATGGCAAATTATATCGCAACTGACACGCAATTAACTGCTATTGCTGATGCAATCAGAGCCAAAGGCAAGATAGCCCCATTAGGTAAAAACCTGTGCAATCCTAAAACACTTACAGCAATCGGACAAGGAAACACAACTTATACAGCAAGTATGACTGTAAAATGGGATGGTAATACATATAGTGCGGGAACTGTTTGGTTTTCAACAAGTACAAGTTATAGTGGGGCTGCCTTTCCGACGTATGGAAGTAAACCATCCGCAGGAACTGTTAGCAGAGAATCTACTACTTTTACAACGGGTGATGGAATCTATGCCAGTATTAGTTTAAGTTTAGAAAATGGACTAGAAATAACTGATATTCAGGTTGAAGAAAGTAGTTCAGCTACAGAATATGAGCCTTACCGACCTGCATTGTTTGAGTTTCCAGACGGATTTGTTAGCGGAATTACAAACATATATACAGGAGTAAATACTTCAGATGCTACAGCTACCGCAGCAAGTATTTTAAGTGGTGAAACGGCATATGTTAATGGACAAAAGATAACTGGAACATATACTC